>OHMT01000645.1_pt1 | contig 18261 bp, 11 predicted proteins | sample 1569371 | NCBI WGS metagenome assembly OHMT01 (sample SAMEA3879500, study PRJEB24766) | human gut metagenome | biome: human-associated habitat; feature: feces | place: USA | collected 1985/1987 | reverse complement strand
TTTCGCGATTGGGTTGGTCGCACTTTCATGCTCCTTCCGCGTGCAGCTTTTGGGGGCTTCGCCTAAGCCCTTGTTTGCTTCCCCAACTTTCCGTGAAGAACCAAACAAAAAGCCGCCCCGAAAGGCGGCGAATGTCAAATTCGCAGCGGATGCCGCTGGGCAAATCAACATCTTGCGCGGAATCATCCCTGCGCCTGACGCACCATGTGGTAAAACGTCCCTTCGCCGCTGAGCGTCACCCGCTTCACCGGCTCGCCCACCACCCGGAATCCTGCCTTCTCGTAGCAGCGAACGGCGCGCGTGTTCCACGTCCGCACCTCCAGATACATCGGCTTGCCCGGATACAGCCGCTGCGACAAGCCGCACGCCAGCGCAGTCATCTGCGTGCCGTACCCCTGCCCGCAGTGGTCGGGATGCGCCCCGATGCCGAAAAACACCTCGCTGCCCTCGTCCGACAGGTTCACGAAGCCCACCAGCGTTTCGCCATCGTAAAAGGAATAGAAATTGTTTGCCGGATTCGCAAAACCGTATCCGTGCTTCTTCTGCTCGGCATACGGCGGATTGTTGTACATCGCGTATTCGCCGGGGTACTGCCACGCGCAGATGGCTTCCTTCTCGGCTTCAGTGGTCGGATGATACGTCAGCATGGGCGTTTTCCTCCTTGGGGATATTTCTGATTATGCAAAAAACCGGAGGCAGCCTGCGCCGCCCCCGGTCAAATCCTCGATTATTGCAGCACAATGCCTTCCGCTTCCAGTTCCGCGCGGGTGCAGAGGCGCAGCGTCACAAAGTTCTGTTGGCAGATGATATAGCTGCCGCCTTCGCGCGTGTCCTTGTTTTCCAGCGTCACGATGCCCTGCGCGATGCAGTCGTGGTCGGCGCAGCTGGCGTCGGTCATCTCGATGCTCGTCTCCGTGACGTGGATGATGTTCACGCACACGCCGTGGATCAGCCGGTAGTACCCGTCCTCCAGCAGCGGAATCGGCTCGTACGTCTTTGTGCCGACCGTCACAAGCAGGAACGCGACGGCTTCCGACGGGTCGCGAACCGCGCTTGCCATCGGGGAGGGCGCGATGCCGGGGTCAGTGCCGCGCGTCGCCGGGTTCAGCTTCGCGAAGCTCAGCGATTCGTTCGATGCCGCCAGAATCGCCTGCGCGTCGGCGAGGGTTTCCTGCGTCGTCGTCAATTCCGCCTCTGTCGCGGCCAGGGTTGCCTTTGTGGCTTCCAGCTCCGTCGTGGCGGCGGTCAGGGTGTCCTTCGTCGCGGTGAGTTCGTTTTCCGCGGCAGTCAGGCTGTCCTTCGTTGCGGTGAGCTCGTTTTCAGCGGCGGTCAGGCTGTCCTTCGTTGCGGTGAGTTCGGATTCCTTCGCGGTCAGGCTGTCCTTCGTCGCGGCGAGTTCGGATTCCTTCGCGGTCAGGCTGTCCTTCGTTGCGGTGAGTTCGGATTCCTTCGCGGTCAGGGTGTCCTTCGTCGCGGTGAGTTCCGATTCCTTCGCGGTCAGGCTGTCCTTTGTCGTCGTGAGTTCGGCTTCGGTGGCGGTCAGCGCCGTCTTGGTGTCGGACAATTCCGTCGTGGCGGCGGCAAGGGTGTCCTTCGTCGCGGTCAGTTCGGTTTCGGTGGCGGACAGGCTGGTTTTCGTGTCGGACAGCTCCGTCTGCGCGGCAGTCAGCGTGGTCTGCGTTTCCGCCAGTTCGGCTTCCGTCGCGGCGAGCGCTTCCTTCGTGTTCTCCAGCTCGTATTCCTTCGCCGGCAGGGATGCTTTCAGCGTGTCCAGTTCGTTCTGCGTGGCGGACAGCGTGTTCTTTACTGCCGCCAGTTCAGTCTGGGTGATAATCAGCGTGTCCTTCGTGGATGCCAGCGTGGTGTCGCGGCTGTTCAGCGTGCCCTGCGTTTCGGCGAGGGTGGCTTCGGTGGATGCGAGGGTGTCCTTCGTGGCGGACAGCTCGGTTTCGCGGTCAGCAAGCGTGCCCTGCGTTTCAGCGAGGGTGGCTTCGGTGGATGCGAGGGTGTCCTTCGTGGCGGACAGTTCGGTTTCGCGGTCAGCAAGCGTGCCCTGCGTTTCGGCGAGGGTGGTCTGCGTGTCCGCGAGGTTCGCCGCGGTGGTATCCAGCGTCTCTTTGGCTGCGGACAGGTCAGCTTCGGTGGATGCGAGAGTGTCCTTCGCGGCGGACAGGCTGTTTTCGGTGTCCGCCAAGGTGGATTGGGTGGAGGACAGCGCGCTCTGCGTGTCCGTCAGCTGATTCCGGGTGTCCGTCAGCGAATTGTGGCTGACGATGAGACCGGCACCAAGTGCGATGGAAGAGACTGCCAGCACGATGGCGGCAATCATCCAGATGATGGTCTTTTTCCGGGCGGCAATGGGACTCATAGCAATCCTCCTAACAAGCGACGAAAATGGGCGGAAAACCTCCGTTTTTTCCAGTTTACCACCATCGGGGGAAGTTGTCAATCTCGAATTTCGCGGAAGCACAAAAAACGCCCCTCCGCCGACAAAAGCAGAGGGGGCAGGGGAAGGAAGATTATTCCTGCTTGAGCGCGTCGCGGCTGACGATGGTCATCGTGATTTCGCCCAGCGCAAGGCAGTTGTGGTCGGCGCTGGCGTTGACCAGTTCAATGCCGTCCGCGGTGATGTGGAACAGATTCATGTTGATGCCGTGGATCAGGCAGAAGTAGCTGCCCTCTTCCGGCATCGGGATGGGTGCGCAGGTCTGCTCGCCGACGGTGACGATGAGGTAGTTTTCCGCGTCCAGCGCGGTGGTGTCCGTGCCGGTCAAGGTTGCTGCGTCGGTGGAGAGCAGGTGCAGGAAGAGCATCGGTTCCTTCGCCGCCACGGCGTTCGCCGCGACGCCATCCTTCGCCACCAGCGATTCCTTGATAATCGTAATCAGCGATTCGTTCGTGCCAAGGGCATCCTGCGTCAGCGCCAGCACGTTTTCCGTCGCGGCGAGGGTGTTCTGCACGTTCGCCAGTTCGTTTTCCTTCGCGGTCAGGGCAGCCTGTGCGGCGGTCAGGTCAGCTGCCGCAGCAGTCTGCGCGTCCTTGGCGCAAAGAAAAAACCTCCGAAACACAGCCGCGTTTCGGAGGAAGAAAGATGTATATATAGAGGAAGTTACTTCTTCAATTCAATCCCTTGACCCTTCAGCCGCGCAACCACGCCGTCAACAACCGCCTGCACTTCGTCGCGGGTGAGCGTGCGCTCCGGGTGCGAGAAGGAGAGGCGAATCGTGATGGTTTTGCCGGTGATGTCGCTGTATGTGCCCAGCACGGTCACCTTCTGCACCAGCGGGGAGTTCTCCGCCTTCACCGCGTCCAGAATCGGCTGGCAGCGATTGACCACGAAGGTCAAATCCTGCTCCATGCCGGGGAAGCGGGACGGCTCGCGGTAGACGATGGGCGCGGGCGCGATGGACGCAAGCGCTTCCGTGTCGATTTCGGCAAACACAATCGCCGCCTTCTTGTCGATGTTCTTGCCGACAACCGGGTGCGCCACGCCGATTTCGCCGAGGTCAACGCCGTCCAGCACGATGGCGTTCAGGTTCTTCGGATGCTCATAGGAGTGGGTCGCGGTCATTGCGTGGAAGGACAAATCCTTGTGCAGGATGTCGCTCACGGCGACGCACAGCATGTCGCGCAGGCGGAAATACAGCGTTTCCACGTTATCGACCTTGCTGAAGAGCGTCACGCACAGCTTCTTGTGTTCCTTCGCCAGCTTGTTCTCGTCCACGCCGTCGATGACGTGACCGATTTCAAAGATGCCGAACGACGGCGCATAGCCCGTGTTGCCCTTCACCTGGCACAGCTGGGTGGGAATCATGGAGCGGCGCAGCGTCTCGATGTTGGGGTTGGAGGCGTTGAGCAGCTTCACGTTGTCCTCAACGGCGATGCCGAGCTTCTTGTAGTCGTCGGCGTACTGCCAGATGTAGGAATGCACCTCGTGCAGCGAATAGCGCTTGACGAGGATGTCCTTCAATTTGTCCTCCACCGTCTTTTCGGTGGACATGCGAACCGGGTAGAGCGGGGATTCCGCCGTGTGCAGGTCGAAGTTGTCGTAGCCGTAAATGCGGGTGATTTCCTCGATGATGTCCGCCTTGATGGTCACGTCCTTCGTCGCGCGCCAGGAGGGGACGTCCGCGGTGAAGGAATCGCCATTGCGCGTCATGCCGAAGCCCAGCGCGGTCAGCGTGTGCATGATTTCGTCGGAGGAGATGTTGATGCCGGTGTAGCGGTCAACAAACGCCTTGTCGAAGGACAATTGCACCTTCGGATAGTGGAAGGCGTACTCGTCGGTCAGGCGGGAGGTGACGCGCATTTCCGGGTCGTATTCCTGCAAAAGCTTGACGAAGCGGGCGATGGCGACGGTCGTCATTTCTGGGTCAAGGCTCTTTTCGTAGCGGGCGGAGGCGTCGGTGCGGTGGGCGAGGCGGACGCTGCTCTTGCGGACGGACGCCGCGTCGAAGGTGGCGGATTCCAGCGTCAGGCTCGTCGTGTCATCGACGATTTCGCTGTCCAGACCGCCCATGATGCCCGCGATGGCAACCGGCTTGTCGCCGTTGCAGATCATCAGCGTGTTCGGGTCGATGGTGCGCTCCACCTTGTCCAGCGTCTGGAAGGGGAAGCTCTCCGGGAAGCGGCGGATGCGGATTTTCTCCACCTTGCGGCTGTCGAAGGCGTGCATCGGCTGCCCCATTTCCAGCATCAGGTAGTTCGTCAGGTCGGCGAGGAAGTTGATGTCGCGCATACCGCAGTAGTTCAGGCGGATACGCATCGCCATCGGGCTGACGTGGCGGTTGATATTCTCCACCCGCAGGCAGGAGTAGCGCTGGCACAGCGGGTCTTCAATCTTCATGTCGATGGCGGGCAGATTGCTGTACGCCGCCAAATCCGCCACGGGCAGGGCTTTCAGCGGACGGCCGGACAGGGTGGAGAACTCGCGCGCCATGCCGTAGTGCCCCCACAGGTCGGGGCGGTTCGTCAGGGACTTGTTGTCCACCTCGAAGATAATATCGTCAATGGGGTAGAGCGCCTTCAAATCCGTGCCGCAGGGAACGTCCTCCGGGATGACCATGATGCCGGAATTGTCGTCGCTGATGCCGATTTCCTTCTCCGAGCAGCACATGCCGTAGGACGTGTACCCGGCGAGCTTGCGCGGGCTGATGGTGATGTCGCCCAGCTGCGCGCCCACCTTCGCGAACGCGGTTTTCATGCCCAGCTGCACGTTCGGCGCGCCGCAGACCACGTCGGTCAGCTGCCCGTCGCCCGCGTCCACCTTCAGCAGGTGCAGCTTGTGGGATTCGGGGTGATTCTCTACGCTGACAATCTGCGCGGCGACAACGCCGGACAAATCCGCGCCCTTGTGGAAAATTTCATTCTCAACTTCCGCCGTGGACAGGGAGAACTGGCGAATCAGCGCCATCTTGTCAAGGCCCGTCAGGTCAACGAAGTCGGAAATCCAGTTCATTGAGATCAGCATGTTCGTCTTTCCTCCGCATTACTCGTCGTCCGTGAACTGCGCCAGGCGCGTCAGGCTGCCGCTGTTCAGGTCGCGAATGTCCTTCACGCCGTACTTCATCATGGCAAGGCGCGTCATGCCCAAGCCGAACGCGAAGCCGGTGTACTGCTCCGGGTCGATGCCGCCGGCCTTCAATACTTCGGGGTGAATCATGCCGCAGGGGCACAGCTCCAGCCAGCCGGAATGCTTGCACGACGGGCAGCCCGTGCCGCCGCAGATGAGGCAGGAAATATCCAGCTCAAAGCCCGGCTCAACGAACGGGAAGAAGCCCGGACGCAGGCGGACTTTGATGTCCTTGCGGAACACCTCGCTCAGCATCGTCTTCATGAAGTAAATCAGGTTCGCGATGGAAATGTCCTTGTCCACCATGATGCCTTCCATCTGGAAGAACGTGTTCTCATGGCAGGCGTCGGTTGCCTCGTTGCGGAAGCAGCGGCCGGGGAAAATCGCCTTGATCGGCACGCCGTCGTTCACCAGCGCGTCGCGGTAGCGGCGGTAGATGGCGTTCTGGGCGGCGGAGGTCTGCGTTTTGAGCAGCTGCCCGTTGTCCAGATAATAGGTGTCCTGCATGTCGCGCGCGGGGTGGAACTTCGGAATGTTCAGGCTCTCGAAGCACTCGTAGTCCGTCACGACCTCGGCGTAATCCTCCACCGTGAAGCCCATCGACTTGAACACCTGCTCGCACTGGCGCTGCACCAGCGTAATCGGGTGATACGACCCGCGGGTCATGTCCGGCGGCATGGAAATGTCAAATTCGGGCAGGGCGTTGATTTCGCGCTGCAATTCCTGTGCCTTGAGCGCCTCCAGCTTTTCCGCCAAGGCGACGGTAATCGCGGTCTTCAGCTCGTTCGTCTCGCGCCCGACGGTCTTTTTCTGCTCGTCGGTCAAGCCGCCCATGCCCTTGAGCGCGTCGGTCACTTTGCCCTTGCGGCCGAGGTAATTCACGCGCAGGGCTTCCAGATCCACCATGTTGGCGATCTTCTTCAGCTCGGAATCAAAGCTGCTTTTCAGGGCTTCGATCTTCTCGTTCATTCCGGATGTTCCTCCTTACAGTTGGATGAAAAAAGCCCGTCCCATCGTTTGATGAGACGGACTGAATCCGCGGTACCACTCGTCTTGCGGCAAAGGAAAAAATCCCGCTGCCGCCGCTTGATGGGCGATAAGGCTGCCCACGCCGAAAAACTCGCGGGATGAAGGTTCACGCCGTGCGCCCTGCCGCCTCGCACCACCCGGCGGCTCTCTGATATCCTATTTCCTGCATTCGCCTGTGCCATCTGCTCGCGCCTTTTTCCTTCTGGCGTCCGCTCGTTCCACTTAGCGTAGCGCTGCTACGCTGCGTTTCACTCCCGTTAGCCAGCAGAAAAAATTCGCTTCGCATCTTGGCACATTCTCATTTGGAAATAGGAAGGGGACTTGCACGCGCTACTGTTTCCCGGTCATCGCTTCCAATATTTCGCTGACTTTCGTCGGCACGCTCTATCTTACCATAGGTTGAGGCGTTTTGCAAGGGGGCAAATGCGGAATTCGGAATGCGAAATGCGGAATAAAAAGCGCACGGAAGTGGAATTCTTTCCATATTTACAGGCTTACAGGCGAACAAACCATGAATTTTTCCGATTTCTTATTTACAAGCCATTTTTTTGTGCTATACTGTAAGATGCGTTATCATGTAAAGCGCGAAGCAGGCGCTTGCGTGAAAGTCCGCGCGCGGGAGGGTGCAATTCCTCCGTCCGCAGGCGCGGCAGGGAACTTCGCGCACAAACGCGCGGAAGAAAGGAAAGGAAGCCGGATGAGCAACAGCCGTCCACCCTATGATGGCGCCGGGGACGCCGGACAGAATCCTCAGCAGCCCGGTTTTTCGCAGGGCAATTATCCGCCGGCGCAGGGCTATGCCCCGAATGGCGGCTACGCGCCCAATGATGCCTATGGTCAGGGCTACGCGCCGCAAAACGGCTATGGGCAGCCGCAATATGGTCAGCAGGGGTATGCGGATTATCAGCAGCCCTATGGTCAGCAGGGATATCAGCAGCCATACGGTCAGCAGGAATATCAGCAGCCATACGGTCAGCAAGGTTATCAGCAGCCATACGGTCAACAGCCTTATCAGCAGCAGCCGTATGACCAGCAGGGGTTTGTGCAGCCCGGCGGGTATCAGCAGGGCTACGAGCAGCAGGGGTACAGCCAGCCGAATCCGGCGTACAATCAGCAGGGGTACAGCCAGCAAAATCCGCAGGAAACGGATTTGCCGCCGGAGCAGCAGTACGCGCAGTACACCCCCGACGGTCAGCGCGTGTACCCGACGTCGGGGCGCAGCGGCTTCCGGGTGCAGCCGGCGGCGCACAGGGAAATTCCGTGGGATACGATTGCAAAAGTATTGATGTTCGGCGTGCTGCCGATTCTCTTCATTTTAAGCATGGTGTTCGCGTGGACGGCGGTGAAGTGGATCGTCCTCGTCGGCGCGGTGGCGAGCATCGCCGCAATGTGGCTCCGTGAGCTGGTTACGCCTAACGCGCGGCTGGTGCTGTCGCTTTTGCTGGCGTCGGCGGCGGTCGTCTGCCTCGTCAGCGCACTGGCGACGAATGCGGCGGACAATCAGAACCCCGCGCAGCCGAATCAGTCCGGTCAGATGCAGCAGGGGAGTACATCGGGCAATAACCTCGATGTCAACCTGACCGCGACGGACACGCCCAATCCCGCGCCCACGCCCACCGCGACGCCTGTGGATGACTCCGAGGAGTGCTACGCGCAGCTGCATTCCTTCTTCACGCTGTGGAAGAACAACGCCATCAGCCAAATGGTCAACCTGACGGCCCCGTCGTGGCGCAGCAGCATCAAGGGCGGCACGGACGCGGTGACGCAGAAGCTCTTCGGCGAGGTGCTGACCAACCGCACGCCCGTCGGCTGGGATTTCACGGCCATCACGGGCACATCGAACGACATCGCCCGCATGGTGACGGTGCGCGCCGTCATCAACAAGAACAACACCCTGGGCGAAAGCGTCTACCTGTGGAAGGTGCGCATGGTCAAGGAGGACGGCGTGTGGTACGTTGACCCCGCGACGCTGCAAAGCAACGAGCAGGAAAGCACCGCCACCCCGACCAACGCCCTTGCCACCCAGCCCGTGCTGAACACCAGCCATCCGGACTTGATTCTCTACTACAACCAAAACGGCGGAACGTATTACCACATCGACCCGAACTGTGCGTCCATCAATCAGCGGTATCGCCCGCTGACGGCATCCTTCAAGTGGACGCAGATTGACGACGAACCGTACAAAAACCTGGAGCAGTGCAAGGTGTGCGGCGCACCCCTGCGCGAAGACAAGAGCAACTGATACTCACATATAATATTAGGAGGACAACACGATGGACACCAATGCCAAGCTGTATCAAGACATGACGAAGATTCTCGTCAAGCGTGAGGACATCCAGAAAGCCGTTGCCCAGCTGGGACGGGAAATCACCCGCGACTATCAGGGCCGCGATCTAGTGATGGTCTGCATTTTGAAGGGCGCGAGTGTCTTCTTCTCCGACCTCATCCGCGAGGTCGATTTGCCCGTAACGCTGGATTTCATGGCGCTTTCGAGCTATCGCAACTCCACCAAGTCCTCCGGCGTGGTCAATCTGGAGAAAGACCTGTCCGTGTCCATTAAGGGGCGCGACGTGCTGATTGTGGAGGACATTGTGGACAGCGGCAACACGCTGTTCTACCTCGGCAAGTATTTGATGGGCCGCGGCGCGTCCTCCATCCGCATTGCGACGCTGCTGGACAAGCCCGACCGCCGCAATCCCGAACACAACCTGACGGTGGATTACCACTGCTTCAAGATTCCGGATGAGTTCGTCGTCGGCTACGGGCTGGATTTTGCTGAGAAGTACCGCAATCTGCCGGACATCGGCGTGCTGGACAGCCGCGTGTACGGCGCGGCGCACGAATAAATCAGCCGATTTTTCCCCAAATAAAGATAAAATTTTTGTAAAGATGGATTTTTCCGCACACGTCATTCGTCTATATGGGTATACGCCGCAACAGGCGGATGGCGCTGGAACGGAAGGAGGATGCTCGCATTGAAGAAGTCTCGCGGGATGTTCGGCTACGTCGCGGTTCTGCTGCTGATGGTGCTCACCATTTCGATGCTGTTCACCAACGGCTTTGGCAGCAATATCCGTGACCGCCGCATCACCTATCCCCAGCTGCTGACGATGATTGAGGAGGGGCAGGTTCGCTCCGTCGCCATCCGCGGCACGTCGCTGGTGGGCGTGACGACAACAACAACGGTCGCCGACGCGGATTTCCCTGACAAGAACTACGATTTTGAAACCACCATCGGCGCTGATTTCATCGTCACCGCGCGGCAAATGCAGGCGGCGAAGCTTAATAAGCCGCTGGATGAGGTGTCCGTCAAGGATTTGCCGTTCACCATCATCTACCGTCAGCCGCTGACCACCCCGTGGTGGTATGATTTGATTCCGCTGGCAATTTCGCTGGTGCTCTGCGGCGTGATGTTCTGGCTGATTATGCGCGCGCAGACCGGCGGCAACGGCAAGGTGATGAACTTCGGCAGAAGCCGGGCGCGCATCCATGACCCGAACAAGAACAAGGTGACGTTCGCCGACGTCGCGGGCGCGGAGGAAGAGAAGGAAGAACTCAAGGAAATGGTGGACTTCCTGCGCAACCCCAAGGCGTACATTGACATGGGCGCGCGCATCCCCAAGGGCGTGCTGCTCATCGGCCCGCCCGGCACGGGCAAAACCCTGCTGGCAAAGGCGGTTGCGGGCGAGGCGGGCGTGCCGTTCTTCTCCATTTCCGGCTCTGACTTTGTGGAGATGTTCGTGGGCGTGGGCGCGAGCCGCGTCCGTGACCTGTTCGACCAAGCCAAGCGCGCTGCCCCGTCCATCATCTTTATTGATGAGATTGACGCGGTGGGTCGCCATCGCGGCGCGGGTCTGGGCGGCGGACACGACGAACGCGAGCAGACGCTGAACCAGCTGCTGGTCGAGATGGATGGCTTCGCAATCAACGAGGGCGTTATTGTCATGGCGGCGACGAACCGCCGCGACATTCTTGACCCCGCGCTGCTGCGTCCCGGCCGCTTTGACCGCACGATTCTCGTCAATTACCCCGATATGGCGGGGCGTGTTGCCATCTTGCAGGTGCACGCCAAGGGCAAGCCCATTGCGGATGATGTGGATTTGGAGAATATCGCCAAGCGCGTGCCCTTCTCCACCGGCGCGGAGCTGGAAAACATCATGAACGAAGCCGCGATTCTGGCGGCGCGCGGGCGCTTGAAGGCCATCAATCAGCAGACGCTGGTGGAGGCAATCTCCCGCGTGCAGATGGGCCCGGAGAAGCGCAGCCACAAGGTGACGCAGCGCGATAAGCGCATGGTCGCCATCCACGAGGCGGGTCACGCCATCGTCGGGCACGTCCTGCCCAACTGCGACGAGGTGCACCTGATTACCATCGTCCCGCGCGGGCAGGCGGGCGGCTACACGCTGTCCCTGCCGACGGAAGAGGACGATTTGCAGACTTACAGCCAGCTGATGGACTTCGTGGCGATGGGGCTGGGCGGTCATGCCGCGGAGCAGCTTTATCTGGGCGAGTTCACCACCGGCGCAACGAGCGACCTGAAAAAGGCGACGGAGGTCTGCCGCCGCATGGTGACGCAGTTCGGCATGAGCGAAAAGCTGGGCCCGGTCTATCTTGATGGCGATCAGGAAGTGTTCGTCGGCATGGAGTTTGGGCAGAGCCGCGGGTACAGCGAAGAAATGGCGGCGCGCATCGACGCGGAAGTCAAGCGCCTGCTGGAGGAATGCTACCAGAAGGCGGTGGATGCCCTGAGCGCCAACCGCGACCGCATGGAGAAGCTGGTGGACGCGCTGCTCAAGTACGACACCATCAGCCGCCGCGAGTTCGTCACCCTGATGGAAACGGGCGCGCTGCCGGATATTCAGGATGCCGATACCCGCACCACGGGCGATGTGATGATGCAGGATATGGCGGACGAAAAGAAGGAAGAGAATTCCGAAAAGTCTGCCGAAACGCCTGAAAAGAGCGCGGAAACGCCTGATAAGACGGCGGATGCGCCCGAAAATCACCCAACTGACCCCCATGAAGCCTGATTTGCACACCCACACCACTTCCTCCGACGGGCTGCTTACGCCCGCGGAGCTGGTGGCGCTGGCGGACAAGCACCGCGTGACGCTCCTGGCCGTGACCGACCATGACACGTTTGACGGCGCGGCGCAGCTGCTGGGAAAACCCGCGCCGATGCCGATTCTGCAAGGTGTCGAATTGTCCCTGCGCGATATGCCCGGCCTGCACCTGCTCGGCTACGGGCGCGGGATGGATACGCCCCTGCACCGCAAGGTTCGGGCACTGTCCCAAATGCGGCTCGGACGCGCGCGGCAGATGGTGGAGAAGCTGAACGCGCTGGGCTATCCGCTGGATTACGACGAAATCGCCCGCGAAGCCAAGGGCAGCGTCGGTCGGCCGCATATCGCCCGCGCGATGGTCAGCCACGGCTATGTGGTGGACACGCGCGAGGCGTTTGACCGCTTTCTGGCGGATGGCGCACCGGCGTATGTGGCGGGGGAGCGCTTGAGCATGGCGGAGGCGCTGCCGCTGATGCGGGAAAGCAGCTTCGTGCCCGTTCTGGCGCACCCGATGGAGCTGGAGAAAACCGGCGCGCTGCTGCGCCATCTGCTCGGCGTTTGGCAGGAGCAGGGCTTGCGGGGCGTTGAGGTTTACCACCCGTCCGCCGGACGCGCCACGCCCCTGCTGGATTTGACCGCGCGGCGCATGGGCTTTCTGGTCACCGGCGGCAGTGACTTCCATGGCGATGGCGACCGCCACGGCATGGTCGGCTGCACCGCGCCGATGTGGGCGAGGGCGGCCGATGATGTGGAGAAATTGCTGCAAGCAGTGGAAGCTGCTCAAATCATGTGATATAAGATGAAGAAATACCGAATTGCCATCAGAAAGGGGTGCTGAAACCATGTCCGAATTCAACGACAACAAGCAGCCGCGCCGCCGCCGCACGCAGCTGAACGCGGCGCAGTATGCCGGGCAGCAGACGCTGGACAACAGCATCCCCCTTATCCGCACGGAAGACGCGCCCATGCAGCCGACAAATCCGCCGCGCCGGAATCCGCAGCCGCCCCCGGCGCAGCAGAGCGCCAATCCGCCCATGCAGCCGATGAGCGCGGCTCAGCCGATGGGTGCGGCCCAGCCGATGCGCCCGCAGGGGATGAATCAGCCGGGGCAGGGAAGCCAATATGCGCAAAGCGGGAAAATGTGCGGCTTCCGCGGCGTGCAGGGGACACCCATGCAGCCGCAGCAGGGCTGGAACAACGGCGTGCAGCCGCTCGATGCGGCGCACCAATTGGAGCAGTTCTCGTGGGGGCAGCATCAGCAAAACATGAACACCGGGCGCAATCAGCCGATTCGCGGCGGGCAGATGATGCCGAATCAGCCGATGAATCCACAGCGCCCGCAGAATCCGCCGTATCCGCAGCAGAATTATGGCGGATGGCAGCAGCCGATGTATCCGGCGAATTTTCCGCAGTATCCGGTGAACGGCAATGGCGGAAACGGCGGCAATGGCGGCGGCAATCATCCGCCGACGGGGCTGGGGGGCTTCAATCCGGAGCATCGCGAGCCGAAGAACGAGCCTGTCCGCCGCAAGCCGTCGGGGCAAAAGCTGCTCAAGCGCATCCTGTTCTGCGCGTGCGCGGTGGCGGTAATTTGCGGGCTGGTCGCGGCGGGCGGCGCCATCAGCAATGCCATCCAGGAGCAGAACGAGCGGGAAGCACTGGTCGCGTCGGTGACGGCGTATGACGACAAGTACGTCCCGAACGTGTATGTGGACGGCATCCACCTCGGCGGCATGACCCGCGCGGAGGCGGAAGAGGCGGTCACGGCGCACGCGAATCAGCAGCGCGACGCGTGGAAGGTGCGCCTGATGTACGCCGGTCAGCTGGTGAGGGAAATCACGAGCGCCGACCTGAACATGACCGTCGATGTGCGGGAAGCCCTCGACGCGGCGTGGCAGCCGGGGCACACCGAGGGCGGCATTGACGCGCGCAAAGCCGCCATGGACGCGCTGGCGGACAATCCCTACGAGGGATATTCGGCAACGCCCAGCGGCGACAATGTGGTGATTGACAACATCCTGCTCAGCATCGCGCAGCAGGCGTACATCCAGCCGGTGGATGCGCAGATTTACTTTGACGCTTCCAACTTCAACAATCCGCTGACGATTCAGCCGGAAACCGTCGGGCGCTATATGGACACGACCGAGGCGAAAAATCAGGTGTACCAGATGATGTCGTCCCTGGTCAGCGGCGAGGTGGAGCTGACGACGCGCGAGCTTCAGCCGACCACGACCAAAGCCATGCTGGAGCCGCAGATTCAGCTGCGCGCGACGGCGTACACCCCGATTTCGACCACCAGCACGGAGAACCGCAACCTGAACATTCAGGTGGCGTTCGAGCGCATCAACGGCAAGATGCTTGCAGCGGGCGAAACGTTCTCCTTCAATACGGTTGTGGGCAAGCGCACGAAGGCAAACGGCTTCTATCAGGCGATTGAGTACGCGTATGGCGATCAGCGCATGGGCTACGGCGGCGGCGTGTGTCAGGCAAGCACGACGATGTACCTCGCGGCGGCGAAAGCAAACATGACGATTCTCAAGCGCGAGCCGCACTCCGACGCGGTGGGCTACACCGACTACGGCAAGGACGCGACGGTATCCGACAACCGCATTGACTTCAAGTTCCGCAACGACACGAACAGCACGATTTTCATCGTTGCGACGGTGATGAAGGATAGCCGCTACGACAAGTCGCACAAGGTGTGCGTGGTGTCGATTTACGGCGAGAGCCTCGGCAAGGGCGTGAAGTACGAGCTGGAGACGGTGACGGTGCAGACCCTGCCCGCCCCGACCGAGCCGGAATACCGCAAGGACACGAACCACACCTACGCCACCTATGTTGACCAAGAGTACACCTACCGCAAGGCAACCGACGGCTGTGTGGTGGAAAGCTATCTGGTGAAGTATGTGGGCGGCGCGGAAACCGAGCGCAAGCTGATGTACACCGACACCTACAAGGCGAAGAGCGAAATCATCTACGTCGGCACGGTGGAGCGGACGGAAGAGGGGCAATGACCAGAGGCTTTGCCTCTGGACTCCACCAAAGGGTCTTCGACCCTCTGGACTCCCTTTTGCGCGATTGAGTAGACTTCTCTTTCAGGCTGCTTCCGCGTGTTAATTGGGGGAAACCCAAGGGCGAATGAAACGGGACGAAGTCCCCTCCCTTGACCCTTTCGCGCGATTGAGTTGTGCGCTTCGGCATACAGCGCCCGCGTGTTTATGTGACCTCATCCGTCGCTGCGGCGACACCTTCCCCAGAGGGGAAGGCGGAGAAGGGTGCACGTCCCCAAACCTTCCCCTTTGGGGAAGGTGGCTGAGCGAAGCGAAGTCGGATGAGGTCGTCCTACGCCAAAAACTTTGTGAAAGAAAATACAACTTGTGAAAAAACCCCCTTTTCTATTTCGGCAGAATGTGCTATAATAGATTCGGTGGAAAACCCCTACATAATTGCATCAGGAGGGAAAATCCAATGGCGCTTGTTACGACGAAGGAAATGTTCAAGAAGGCGTATGACGGCGGCTATGCGGTCGGCGCTTTCAACGTCAACAACATGGAAATCATTCAGGGCATCACCGAGGCGGCGGGTGAGCTGAAGGCTCCCGTCATCCTGCAGGTGTCCAAGGGCGCGCGCGCGTATGCCAATCACACCTATCTGGTGAAGCTGGTGGAAGCGGCGGTTATCGAGAACCCCGATATCCCGATTGCGCTGCACCTTGACCACGGCGACAGCTTTGAGCTGTGCAAGAGCTGCATCGACGGCGGCTTCACGTCCGTCATGATTGACGCTTCCTCCAAGTCCTTTGAGGATAATATCGCCCTGACCCGCAAGGTCGTCGAGTATGCCCATGACCACGGCGTGGTCGTCGAGGCGGAACTCGGCACGCTCGCCGGCGTCGAAGACGACGTGAAGGTGGAGCATGGTCAGGAAATGTACACCCATCCGGAAGAAGTCGAAGAGTTTGTGACCCGCACGGGCTGCGACTCGCTGGCGATTGCCATCGGCACGTCCCACGGCGCGTACAAGTTCAAGCCCGGTCAGAAGCCCCAGCTGCACTTCGAGGTGCTGGAAGAATGCTCCAAGCGTCTGCCCGGCTTCCCGATCGTCCTGCACGGCGCTTCTTCTGTCCCGCAGGAGTTCGTGAAGGAAATCAACCAGTTCGGCGGCAATATGCCCGACGCAATTGGCATTCCGGAAGAGCAGCTGGCGAAGGCGGCGAAGATGGCGGTCTGCAAGATCAACATCGACTCCGACATTCGTCTGGCGATGACCGCGAGCATCCGCAAGTACTTTGCGGAGCATCCGGATCACTTTGACCCCCGTCAGTACCTGAAGCCTGCCCGCGCTGCGGTGAAGGCGATGGTCGCCCACAAGATGGTGGATGTGCTGGGCTGCGCTGGCAAGGCGTAATCAAGGCACAAAAAGGCTCTGTCGTGAATGCGGCAGGGCTTTTTGGTTATGGAATACCAAACAATTTTGCGCTTTTTCGCTGCTGCTGGAGCCGAAAAAGGGGCGTTGCGCACGCCAATTGTATTTATGAAGTTTTTTCGGTTGACATCAGGCATTTCTCGCCTTATAATTTTTGTAAGACTGCGGTGGAAGCCGCAGAACGTGAAAGGAGCAATCCTCATGAAGAAGATGCTGGCACTGGTTCTGGCACTGGCGATGTGCCTCGGCTGCGCTGCACTGGCGGAAGAAACTGCCTTGGTGTACGCGCTTGGCGCGCCCATGCCCGATTTTACCTTTACGGACATTAACGGCGTGTCCCATACCCTCTCCGAAACCTTGAAGGAGAAGGAAATGGTGCTGATTAACCTCTGGGCAACGTGGTGCGGCCCGTGTGAATCGGAGTTCCCCTTCCTGGAGGAAGCCTATGAGCAGTACAAGGACAAGGTGGAAGTCTTTGCGCTGAGCATCGATGAAAACGATGATGATGCGAAGCTGACGGAATATGTGGCGTCGCATGGCTTGACGTTCCCGGTCGGGCATGAAACGTTCAACCTCTTTGCGGGTTTCGGGCTCAATGGCGTCCCGACCTCGATTGTGGTTGACCGCTTCGGCAATGTGGCTTTCCTCGCAACGGGTTCTCAGACCTCTACGGACGCGTTTGTCCGCCTGTTCGGTCTCTTCCTCGGCGATGAGTACACGCAGACGAATGTGCTGGCGTTCCTGCCGGGCGAAAAGCCCTCGATTCCGCCGACGGATGAAGCGGAACTGAACCGCGCGCTGAATGTGGAAGGCACGGCGGCGCCGCTGTCCTTCACCAATTCTACGGATGAATACACCTGGCCGATGGCGGTTGCGGAAAAGGATGACCGCACGGTTCTGGTCAGCACGAACACGGGCAAGGATACTTCTTCCGCTTCCGTGCTGACTACGGTGGAAGCGAAGGCGGGCGATGTGTTCGCGTTCGACTACAAGACGTCCACCGAAGCCGGCTGCGACCTGTTCTACCTGTCTGTCAACGGACAGACGGCGAAGGCGTTCGGCGGCGTGAAGGAATGGGCGACCTACGGCTATGAATTCCCGGCAGACGGTACTTACGAAATTGCCCTGTCTTACATCAAGGATTCCTTTCAGGCCGCGAATGAGGACATGATCTGGCTGGACAACGCGCGCGTGGTGGACGGAGAAGAAGCCGCCGCTGTGCTGGCGAACAACCCGGTCTATCCGGAAGGCACGAAGATGACGACCATCTCCTTTGTGGGCGACAACGTGAAGCAGGTTTTCTTCACTGACCCGCAATTTGCGCTGATGTCCACCTTTGGCATGACCAACTATTATGTGATTGACAACACGGAAAGCGCGACGGTGAAGGTGACGCTGGCGAAGGGGCTCGACCCGGAAATGTACGCCTTTGGCTGCGAAGCGGCTCCCGAAAACTATGCGCTGACGGACTACATGACGGAGGATGGCTACGTCATCCCGAATCAGCCGATTGACACCAATCAGGCAAGCGGATTCCCGTATACTACCTATTTTGTGGTGAAGGCTGGCGCGGAAAACGTGGAAGCGTCCGCCATTGCAATCGCTGATGAACCCAACGCCAATGCGTTTGTCGCCATGCTGCAGCAGTATGGCATCAATGTCCCCGGCTGGAAGTACGCCGATGGCACCCTGCCTTCCACGGATGAAGTGGCGGAAGCGCCGCAGCTGCCGATGGAGGGCATGGCGAGCTACACGATCAAGTGCGTCGATCAGGACGGCAACCCCGTGACCGGCACGATGATTAACGTCTGCACGGATGAAACGTGCACGCCCATGCCTGTGGATGAGAATGGCGTGCTGGAATTCACCATGCCTGCATACCCCTATGTGCTGCATGTGCTGATTGTGCCGGAAGGCTACGAGTTCGACAAGACGGTGGAAGAAATTGCTCCCGAAGCGGGCGGCGAAGTGGTGTTCACCTTCCAGAAGGTGTAATCCAAGGCGTCAAGGGGTGGTGTACCTGCGGGTATGCCGCCCTTTTTCGGTGCTTCACGGAAAGTTAGGGAAGCAAACAAGGGCTTAGGCGAAGCACCAGAAAGCTGCACGCGGAAGGAGCATGAAAGCACGACCAACTCAATCGCGAAAAGGGGTCAAGGGGCAATTGCCCCTTGC
>OHMT01000579.1_pt1 | contig 20316 bp, 15 predicted proteins | sample 1569371 | NCBI WGS metagenome assembly OHMT01 (sample SAMEA3879500, study PRJEB24766) | human gut metagenome | biome: human-associated habitat; feature: feces | place: USA | collected 1985/1987 | reverse complement strand
GATCCATGTATTCTCTAACATCAGCCAATCGCTACTATCTGTACCAGGGCTTTGTTCGTATGAACCTTGGCATTGACGGTTTATTCAAAATTATACGATCGGAAATGAAGGACTTGTCTCCCGTTTCCGGAGATATCTTTTTATTCTTTGGTAAAAACCGACAAAGTGTAAAAATACTGCGTTGGGATGGCGATGGCTTTCTTCTGTACTACAAGCGCCTCGAAGGTGGAAGTTTTGAGTTACCGACATTTAACCCCAATACAGGTAATTACGAGATTTCTTATCAGGTTTTGTCTTTTATCTTAAATGGAGTGTCATTAAAGTCTGTACGGTTGAGAAAGCGTTTTAGGATCTAATTCAACATTCTGATTATTAGATATTTGCGCTAAAGATATCATCCGGTTTATTTGGCCAATTCGTTGATTTTTTATATCTTTATGCCATGAAAAAGGATGAGATCATAGAGTTATTGAAGGAACAAATCAAGGGATTACGAGATGACAACAACAGACTCTTGGACCAAATAGATGCTTTGATAAAGGAGGTTTCTTCCCTTAAAGAGGCACTCCTTCAAAAAGGCGAATCTCTTAGCAAGCAACAGCGCCTTACTAAGGGACTCGCCAAACTTGTATCCAACACATCCGAACAGCAACAGGCTCCCCAATCTGCCATATCCGAAGAAGAGCGGCAGAAGATAGAAGCGGAAAAAGCAGATAAGCGTAAAGCAAGAAAGAACAATGGGGCCAAACGTGACATGCATTATGAGATGGAGGAAGAAGAACATGTCGTTTATCCCGATGATCCCGATTTTGACATCAATAAGGCCCGGTTGTTTACCACTGTTCCCAGAATATGCGTCCGCTATGAATGTGTACCCATGCGCTTCATCAAGCATGTCTACAAGATACACACCTATACGCAAGAAGGTCGCCTGTTTGAGGGAAAAACACCGGCTTCGGCCTTCTTGAATTCCAGCTATGACGGTTCATTTATTGCCGGATTGATGGAATTACGTTATATACAATCGCTACCTGTTGAAAGAATCATCAACTACTTCGAGAGTCATGGCTTTACGCTGAAGAAACCTACGGCTCATAAGTTGATAGAAAAAGCCTCAAGCCTCTTCGAAAATCTTTATAAGTGCATCCGGCAGACAGCTTTGAGTGATCCTTATAAGGCAGCCGATGAAACCTATTACAAAATACTCGTCCCGGAAAAGAACAGCAAGGGAAAAGGAGTCAGGAAGGGATACCTTTGGGTGGTTGTCGGCATAAACACCAGGATGATATACTTGCTCTATGATGACGGCTCCCGGTCTGAAAGAGTTATTCTTAACGAATTAGGCAGTTGCAAAGGTATCATACAAAGCGATGGTTACTCACCTTACCGGAAGCTCGAAAGCGATGCTTATCCCAATATCACACGCATCCCGTGCTTGCAACATATAAAACGGAAATTTATAGATTGCGGTGAGAAGGACCCGGATGCAAAAAGGATCGTGGAGCTGATAAACGCACTTTATCAAAACGAGCATAAGCATAAAGTTGGGGTTGAGGGATGGACGGTAGAACAGAATCTTATGCATCGAAAAAAGTATGCGCCGGACATACTCGGAGAAATAAAAGATGTGCTTGATGAAATAGAAGAACGGGGGGATTTATTACCTAAGAGCGAACTGCAGGAAGCCATTACCTATCTTCGCAATGAGTGGAATGCAGTGGTGGACATCTTTAATTATGGTGACACTTATCTGGACAACAATATGGTTGAACGGATGAACCGGTACATATCCTTATCAAGAAAAAACTCATTGTTCTTCGGCAGCCATAAGGGGGCCGAACGAGGCGCCATACTCTATACGATAGCACTCACTTGTAGGATGCATAAAGTGAATCTATTTGAGTATCTCACGGATGTGATAAACAGAACAGCCGAATGGCAACCGAACACACCAATTGAAAAATACAGGGAACTGCTTCCTGACAGATGGGAAAAGGCTAATGACTAAAAAGGGATCATTAGCCTTTTTATTTTAATACACTATATAGAATCGCGGAGACGCTTACTATGCCGCTTTCAACGGTTTCACTAGATACACATTTCCATATTTGGTATGTTTGCGGGTGACACCTGCCGCAAGCAAAACTTGCGCGAATGTAGCCGGATTACTTCCACGCATGGCAGCGGGGTTATACATTTTCAGTCTCCTGAATATATCCGAAGCCGAGAGCCGTTCGCTTCCCTCTTCATCGTTTTCAGCTATCCGGAAGCAGGCGTGAAAGACTTCCTCTGCCGGGCACGGATGATAAAAAGCAGCGTTATGGCGTTGTAGTTCCCGTTCTTCTTCTTTGGTGAACCAATAGCGGATGCCGGAGAGTAGTTCAGCTTTCAGTTGGGCATAGATCTGATCGTGCATGACACCTTCGCAATCGATCAGATGTTCCGCTTCAATACAGATGAATCGCCGGCTACCGGTGGGATCGGTGAGCAAGTCAAAACGGTTGCTTGTACCGATGAAAGAAGCGATGCGCGGCAAGTTGCGGAAATTCTTTTGATAAGCTTTACAGATATTCAGGTTTGCCATTTGCATCAGATTCTTCAATAATGGCATTTGCTGCGTTCCGTACTTGTCAAATTCATCCATGTTCAGAAGTCCCATTTCGGCAAGTAACCTTTCCGGTTTTCCTTGTGCAGACAGTTTCAGGTTGTCCATGTAATAACGTGACAATGCCGGCGGCATCAGTGCCTTGCAGAATGTGGATTTTTGTCGCCCCTGCTCGCTGCTGACAAGTATGGGGGCTACACTGTTGGCATGTATTCCCGTCATGCCTAACCATTGGGCGGTGAGTCCCAGCATCCAGGTATGGAAGCTTTTTATCCAGAGCTGATGGTCAGAGACACGCCGTGCCAAAGCCTCCAGTCTGTCTGTCCCATCCCAGCCGGGCAGTTCTTCCATGTAAAGTCGGAAAGGATGGTATTCAGGAATACAAGTGGAATAAATGTAACGGCTCAAGTCTTTGTCCCAACAGGCTATACCTTGGTCGTGTGCTTCCATGCAGAAAGTGTTCAGTTCCCGCTTGCCTACAGGTTCGAAAGGAACGGCACGCTTGTTGGCAGGACGATATTCTGTTTCTTCCGTCAATAGGTTGTAACGAAAATCATACTGTTTTTGCAGGAATGTACGTACCTCTTGGGTTAATCGGACCGGTTGTTTTCGTTCTGCTTCTTTCTCTCTTCCAGTAGGCGGTGCAGTGTCCGGTAGGGGAACGGTATATTTATCTTCATGACATTTTAGCGTTTTCTGTAGCTCTTTTTCTGTTTTCTCAACTGCATCTTCTTTGTTCTTCTTCATTTGAAACAATTTTAGTTCCTTCAATACTTGTCTCCATATCAATGTTATTGCATTCATTGTTTTTTCTATTTTTAAGTGATTAAAATCGGTTTATTGTTCAGCACTGATACTGCGAATGTACTATAGGATGATATCGGTTTGCAAGTATTTCTCCGGAAAAAAAATAAATTTCTACTTGACTGAAGAAGGCGGCTTCTTATCGTCCTTTTCTCTATTTTTTATCGTATCTTTGACGAAAAGTTATTGTTGATTCACTTTCGTGGTTCAATCAAATGGCAAGAGTGATCTAATTGGATAACAGCTGTGATTTAAATGAACCACGGTAGTGGTTTGATGATAAACTTAAAGTTTTTACATGAAATGTATTCACTATCAAAACGTTAACGACTAATGGCTATACTTTACGATTGGTATGAGAATCCCGGTGAGTCCAACGATTCGGAAGAGAAAGGTTTGCATCCCCGCATTTTTTTGAATGGTAAGGTGGGAACGGATAAACTGTGCCGGATGATTCACGGACGCAGTTCGCTTTCCGTAGGTGATGTAAAAAATGCGTTCGAGATGCTTGCCCAGATTTGTGGTGAAGAACTGCGCGAGGGACGTGAGGTGCATATTGAGGGACTTGGCTATTTTGCTCCAATCTTGCGGAGTACACAAAAAGTGACTCGCAGCACTAAGAATAAATGGTTGAAAATGGAGTTGAAAACAATCGGTTTTCGTCCTGATGCCCGTTTGCGGGGGGAGTTGGTAGGTGCTAAAGTCAGCCGGAGCAAGTATGCACGCCATTCGGAATCCTTGTCGGCAGTGGAGATAGATATGCGGCTGAAGGAATATTTCGCCGATCATGACGTAATGCTTCGTTACGATTTTCAGGAGGTATGCTGCATGACACGGACTACGGCTAACCGTCATCTCCGGCGATTGCTGGAAGAAGGTAAATTGCGAAATATCGGCAAACGTATGCAGCCGATTTATGTGGCTGCAGCGGGTTATTACGGGGTGTCTCGTGATGTGCTTCGGCGGTAAATGGAAACGATTTGAGTAAGCGTCGATTTGAAGTGTGTCGGTGAAAGTGGTGAAAGCGTGATAGAAGGGCTTTTGCATGGTCGCTTTCACCCGCTTTCCTGCTTTGGGTGGAGGTTTCAGGAAGAAGGTGAAAGCGGTGAAGGATGTAGTCTTATAGATGATTTACTTTCATTGTTTGATTGAATAGTAAGGCTTTTTTAGTTATCTGTTAAATTGATAATATATCTGCTTAGAGGGGATTATTTAATAGCATCGAACTTCAGTGTCCCGTTTACGTCGATAATTTTCAAAGTACGGTTACCCTTTATTCCCATATCAATGAAATTGACCTTGTATAAACCATTTCCCAATGCAGTTACTGATGTTACTTTAGATATGTCGCTTGGTCCGTCTTGCATACCTGTTCGGAAGTTCCATATCGCATATCCTTCGCCGTCATACTCGTAGTTATCTTTCAGCTGCTTTTGCAATTTGGCTGTACAATGCTTTTTTACTGCCGGAACATAATTCTTTGTTCCAAAAACGTAGCTTGCGTAGAAATCTTTGATGAACTGAATGGTTTTGGTATTGTCCACTTTAGGTGATTGTAGAATAATGGCAGTCCCATTGGCGAGAACAGCCTCATTGTCGAGACAACAAGCTTGAATTTGTATGGGTTGTAGGGCAAATCCTAGATGAATGATATATAAAAATAAAATCTTTTTCATATTCGTATATTATGTATTTTGAAAGTCTTATGTAGATTTAGCGACCTATTGCAAAGATAGCGTTAATTACGAAAAATGAACGAAGTATGTGAGAAAAAGATAATAATATCATATCAAAAGATGAAATGAATTGTTCAAAGCCATTTTGATAAGAGAGGGGGATGAATGTTATAATTAGGGATGAATAGGGGATATTTCGTTTATCTATACATTGCAGGGCAGCCGGATAGTAGCCTCATTGATTGTACTATTCTATTAAATGATATAGATTTAATGTGTATCTTTGTAGGAAATGCAAAATAAAATATGGAATCAAAATAAATAAAATCAGATAATTATGAAAAACATTTTCCTTCCCAAAGTAATGATGTGCATAATTGCACTGTTTACTTTAATTTTACCAGCTTCTGCACAAAATACAAATGCGACAGATGAGTACAAAGAAACGTTGAAAAAGATTATGGTACTTTCCGGTGCTTCGGCTACTACGGATGACTTCTTCCAAAAAATCACATCTGTGATGAAATTAAATGCGCCGGAAAAGGATGAGGCTTATTGGAATGAGTTTTCTAAAAACTGGAAAGAGAAAATAGAAAGTAAGGTGTTTGAAATGTATATGCCTGTTTATGAGAAGCATTTAACTTTGGAAGAATTAAAAGCTGTTGCTGCATTTTATGAATCTCCCGTAGGTAAGAAATATAAAGAGGCTTCATTGATTGTTATGCGTGAGACAATGCCGTTGTTAGTGAAGCAACTCCAGACAGAGACATTCAAAGTGGTTAGATCAGAGAAAAGTGAACGAGTAAAAAGAGGTGAACAGCGGTTGAAAGAATATGAGCAAAAGCAGAAGCGTGATAAAGAATTATATGCACAAGCCTATATGCTTCCAAGCGATAGTATAGTTATAGTTCCTGAAGAAGTGTATGAGAAAGCGTATGAAAATGGGATGTCTACAAGTCCTTCTTTATATTCGATTGAAAGGAGAAAGAATGATACTAAAGTGACATTCATACAACCTATTTATTGGGACTGGCAATGGTTGTATTATAGTCCGGGATTTAAGATTATCGATAAGAAAAGTGGCGATGAGTATAATGTGCGGGGATATGATGGTGGAGCTCCGATGGGTAGGCTGTTGGCTGTCAAAGGATTTAATCATAAATATATTTATATCAGTCTTTTATTCCCGAAACTGAAGAAGAGTGTGAAAGAAATAGATATTCTTGAGTTGCCACACAAAAAAGATAAAGAACAGTTACCTTCTAATGATGATGGAAAGTCTAAATCATATTTTAATGTAAAGGTGAAAGATTATCAGACTATTTCCGATGAGAAAAATAAGAAGATCTATTATTAGTTTAAATGATTATCAGAATTTGAAATGATAATAGCAGGCATTGAACATGAGTGTTTACTGTTTTTGATATAAATTTATTCTATATGAGAAATCGAATTATGATTTTATGCACGTTTTGTGCTATTGCTATATTTTCTTTTGCCCAAGAGAAATTCTCTATCCGAGGTATTGCTAATGAGGAATTGAATAATCAATTGTTGTATTTATGCCTGATGGGAGATGGAGAGAAAGCCAAAGAAGTCGTTTTGGACAGTACAACAGTGGAAAAAGGTAAGTTCTCTTTTTCTGGTGTACATCAGATGCCGGATATTGCAATCATCAAGGATATGGATGGAGAAACCTATCCGTTGATTTTCGAAAAAGGAGAAATATCAGTAAATATTGCTGCGAATAAGAGAGGGGGAACGCCTTTAAATGATTCATTGAATATAGCTTTAAACCGTATGCAGCTAATAATGGATAATATGTTGAAAACATCAGATAGTATTTATAAGTTAATGACTGGAATGAAATCTGAAGAATTTGCTGATAAGATGGTGAATGATACTGCATTTAGAGCAAGATATGATAAAATAGAGAAGAAATTTCTTGCACAAATGGATTCAGTATCACATTGTATAAAGGATTATAAGAATAGTATAGTGGGTGTATATCTTTTCTCCGTTGGAGGTATGATGATGCCTTTTGATGATATGAAGATTTTGATGAAAGAAGCTTCGCCTATGTTTTCACAAAATAATTTGGTGAGAAATATTGTGGAAAAGAAGAACCAAGCAGAGCTCCGAATGAAGGCGGAACTTGAAAATAAAATGACTCCGGAACAGCGTGAAGAGCAAAAGAAACGGCAGGAAATGGATGCCAAGATAAAGATTGGCGAACGTTTCCCGGATGCTAAAGTGAAAGACAATGCTGGCAACATGAAGCTCTTGTCTGATTATGTGGGTAAAGGAAAATATGTCTTGATTGACTTTTGGGCTTCATGGTGTGGACCTTGTCGGCATGAAATGCCCAATGTGAAAGCTGCCTATGAAAAATATGCTTCTAAGGGATTTGAGGTGATTAGCATATCCACAGATCGGAAACTGAAACCTTGGAGGGCTGCTATTGAAGAACTTGGAATGAATTGGGTACAATTGTTGGATGTGGATGCTTCTGATATATATGGTATCTATGCTATACCCAGAACTTTCCTTGTAGATCCTACGGGAATTGTTATAGACAAAAATTTAAGGGGTGAAAAACTGGAGGAAGCTTTATCGAAGTTGTTTGAATAATCGTTGCTTTGTTTTTATTGTATGGGTGAATTGATAGTTGAGAACTATATAATAGGATAACAACTATCAATTCACCAATGACTTTTATTAAATTAGAAGCCCGTCTAATAGTTCTAAATAAAGTCCGATCGCTTCTTCTAGTTCTTTTAACATGATATATTCCTCCGCTGTATGTGAGCGTGACGAGCGTCCCGGACCAATTTTTACCGATGGGAAGGACATTAAGGCCTGGTCGGACAATGTTGGAGAACCAAAAGGAACGCGTCCTAACTTCATAGCTTTCTGTACAAATGGGTGCTTTTCGTCAATTCGTGAAGAATTGAGACGGAATGAACGGGCTTGGGCTTCACAAGAAATATGCTTTTTGATTTCAGCAAATAGTTCTTCATTTGAGTAAAGCTCGTTACTCCGGACATCAACGATGAAAGTACATTTGTCGGGAATCACATTGTGTTGTGTACCGGCATTGATGACAGTGACACTCATCTTTACGGGACCCAACAAGGGTGACTCTTTCTCAAAACGATAATCACGGAACCAGGCAATATCATCCAATACTTTGTAAATAGCATTGTCTCCTTCATTACGTGCTGCGTGCCCCGCTTTACCTGTTGCGGTCACATCTAGTACCATTAATCCCTTCTCGGCAATGGCGGGTTGCATCTCTGTCGGTTCGCCCACTATGGCAAATGAGACTGGAGGAAGTCCCGGCAATACGCTCTCAATTCCGTCTTTTCCAGAAACTTCTTCTTCACAAGAGGCCAGATAAATCAGATTATACTTCTGCGAAGTGCGACATAGTTGCAGGAACACCTGTAATAACGAAACAACGCTGGCACCGGCATCGTTACTTCCTAATCCATATAACTTACCGTTTTCTTCACGTGGAGTGAACGGATCTTTCCGCCAACCGTTAACAGGTTTCACTGTGTCTATGTGGGAGTTAAGTAAAATAGTAGGCTTCTTCAAATCAAACATAGGACTAAAGCACCACACATTATTTCCTTTACGTCCCGTCTGCATACCTGCCATTTCAATATAGTTTTGCAGGAAATCAGCAGCTTGGGTTTCTTCCCGGCTGATTGAAGGAATACTAATCAGTGATTTAAGCAGGCTTACAGCCTCTGTTGTCATATATGGAATATCATATTTCATAGTGCAAATCTTTTATCTATATCTTAATCTTTGCACAAAGATAGTCGTTTTGAGCAATAGTTTCAAATAAAACTAATACCTTTGTACCATATTTACTAATACAAAGAGTATGACTTATCATCATTTATCTGTCCTGGTCCATCGTCAGGCCGAAAAATATGGCGACAAGGTAGCCTTAAAATACCGTGACTATGAGACAGCTCAATGGATTCCTATTTCATGGAAGCAGTTCTCCGGAACAGTACGGCAAGCAGCTAATGCTTTCGTGGCATTGGGAGTGGAAGAACAAGAGAATATCGGTATATTTTCACAGAATAAACCCGAATGGTTCTATGTAGACTTTGGTGCATTTGCCAACCGGGCGGTTACCATTCCGTTTTATGCAACGAGTTCACCTGCGCAGGCGCAATATATCATTAATGATGCGCAGATTCGTTTTCTTTTTGTCGGTGAGCAATACCAGTATGATGCCGCTTTCAGCATCTTTGGTTTCTGTTCTTCTTTGCAACAACTGATAATCTTTGACCGTTCGGTGGTAAAAGACCCTCGTGACGTATCATCTATCTATTTTGATGAATTTATGGCGACGGGAGAGGGATTGCCTCATAATGATACGGTAGAAGAGCGTACCGAACGGGCTTCTTATGATGACTTGGCAAACATTCTCTATACATCCGGCACAACGGGTGAACCGAAGGGCGTCATGCTTCATCATTCCTGTTATCTGGAACAGTTTCATACACATGATGACCGTTTGACGACGATGTCGGATAAGGATGTATCTATGAACTTCCTCCCCTTGACACACGTGTTTGAGAAAGCATGGTGTTATCTCTGTATTCATAAAGGAGTGCAGATTTGTATCAATCTCCGTCCGGCAGATATACAAACAACCATTAAGGAAATTCGCCCGACACTGATGTGCAGTGTTCCCCGTTTTTGGGAGAAGGTGTATGCAGGGGTACAGGAAAAAATAAACGAAACAACCGGGTTGAAGAAGGCACTGATGCTGGATGCTATCCGGGTAGGTAGAATCCATAATCTGGATTATCTGCGTCTGGGAAAGACTCCTCCGGTGATGAATCAACTGAAATATAAGTTTTACGAAAAGACTATCTATTCTTTGCTGAAAAAAACAATCGGTATTGAGAATGGTAACTTTTTCCCGACTGCCGGTGCTGCCGTTCCCGATGAGATTAATGAATTCGTTCATTCGGTAGGAATCAATATGGTGGTAGGATATGGACTGACGGAATCTACGGCTACTGTATCTTGTACACTGCCGGTTGGCTATGATATCGGTTCGGTAGGTGTTGTACTGCCGGGGATTGAAGTGAAAATCGGTGAAGACAATGAAATCCTGCTTCGGGGTAAGACGATCACAAAAGGCTATTACAAAAAAGCGGAAGCCACAGCTGCCGCTATTGAGCCGGATGGCTGGTTCCATACAGGTGATGCCGGTTACTTTAAAAATGGACAGCTTTTCCTGACGGAACGTATTAAAGATTTATTCAAAACATCAAACGGCAAATACGTCGCTCCGCAAGCTTTGGAAACGAAGTTGGTCATTGACCGTTATATCGACCAGATTGCCATTATCGCCGATCAACGTAAGTTTGTCTCGGCTCTGATTGTTCCTGTATATGGATTTGTGAAAGAGTATGCCAAAGAAAAGGGTATTGAATATAAGGATATGACGGAACTGTTGCAGCATCCGAAGATTGTAGGATTGTTCCGTGCCCGGATCGATACACTTCAGCAACAATTTGCGCACTATGAACAAATCAAACGTTTCACTTTACTGCCTGAGCCATTCAGCATGGAACGTGGAGAATTGACTAATACACTGAAACTGAAACGGGCGGTGGTTGCCAAGAATTATAGTGAGCAGATAGAGAAGATGTACGAAGAAAGTGAGAAATAGGCGATAAGCGGTTTATCGTTAAAAATGAAACGATAAACCGTAAATGATAAATCGGAAACAATAAAGAGTGTATTGGAGCTCTCTTTAAAAGTATTACCCCTGTTACAGTTCAATTTGTAACAGGGGTAAACTTTGTGTTTAGGGGGGGCTTTGACACCTGCTAATTATTTATGGCCGGCTCGTTTCTTTTTAGTATCCGAAAATCTGTTCTTGGGTCAATTCTTCAATAGGACCTACAGCTTTCAATTTATCCAGCTCCAAATCTTTCTTATCTCCCAGGATGCAATAAACATACGTACGTCCTTTTACCCATTGCTTTTGGAAATCGACAATATCTTTTAGCGACATGTTCTGTATGTCGTTGTAGAGCTTGATGCGCGGGTCTACGTTTTGCCCTAAATCTTGTGCATTGATATAACTCCAGATAATGTCACCTTTGATGATACGTTCGGTGCGCAGACGGTTGGTTAATCCATCTTTAGCCAGTTTGAAAGCAGCTTCGGATTCCGGCATATTATTGATGATGTCATTAAATGTAGTGACGGCATCAATCATTTTGTCGTTTTGCGTGGCAATCTGTGTACGTAGTACATAGGGATACTTCAAGTAGCTCGGCGGCATTATGCTAGCCCAGGCGGAATAAGCCAATCCACGTGTTTCACGCATTTCCTGGAAGACGATAGAGTTCATGCCCCCTCCGAAGTATTCATCATATAATGCGCGGATAGGTTCAATGGCAGGATCATACTTCTTATCGAGATTGGATATCTGTGCCATGTATATTTGCTTGGCGTCATAAGGAGCTACTAGAACTTTAGTAACGGGAGTTTCGAGATAAGCATACTCGTTTCCGGCAGGAATATCCTTCAGGACTGCCGGAACCTGATGATATTGGTTGATGGTAGCCAGTAAATCTTTGCTGCTGCTTGGGCCGTAGTATAAAATACGGTGCTTGTAGCTGTTCTGATTGTGAATCCGGTCTACCAGTTCCTGTGGATTCATATTTGTCAGTTCCGCCTCCGTCAGTAGATTGGTGGCAGGGGATTTGGGACCGTACATGGCAAAGCTCATCAAACGGGAGAAGTTCTGTCCCTGATTCAGTTTGGCGTCCGAACGGGCTTTCAGTATATCGCTGGTCATATTAGTATAGGCTTCCTTATTAACCTGCGCATCTGCCAGTAGCTTTTCGAATAATTGTACGGCAGCAGGCATATTCTCATTCAGTCCGGAAAGTACGACATACGTGCGTTCGTTACCCGGAGAAACATAGAAAGTACAAGCCAGGCGATAGAATTCACTTTTCAGTTCTTCCGGTGTCATGTCCGAAGTACCGAGATATTCGAGATAATCGAATGCTGTTCCCAAAGCTTTGTCATGGTTGTTTCCCATATCAAAGACATAAATCAATTGGAACAGGTCATTGGCTACATTCTGTTTGTAAAGAACCGGAATATCCGATTTTGCCTTTAATTGGCTCATATCCTTTTGATAATCGAGAAACACTGGTTCAATCGGTTTGACTGCGCTTTCCTGTACCTCCACAAGGAACGGGCTGGCTACATCACGATTGGTTATGATAGGAGTAATCTCCGGTTTCGTCATCTTCTTTTCGTTCGGGTCTTTTCCTTGCTTTTTGTAGATAACGGCATAATTATCTTCTTTCAGGTATTTGTTGGCGAACGCTACGATGTCTTCTTTGGTCAGTTTGGCCATACGGTCGATGGCAGTAACTTCATTTTTCCAGTCTGTGCCGTTAATAAATGAGTTGACAAACATATCGGCACGTCCTTCGTTGCTTTCCATGTTTTGTAGTTCACCGAGCTTGAAGTTGTTGATATTGGCTTCCAGCATTTTCTCGTCGAACTCTCCGGCACGGAGCTTCTTGATTTCGCTGAGTAGCAAGTCTTTTACCTCTTCCAGTGTTTGTCCTTGTTTAGGAAGTCCTCCTAGCAGCAATGCAGAGTAATCTGCCAGTCCCATCGGGTAACCGTAACTATTCAAGACCTTCTGTTGCTGGTTCAGGTCAAGGTCGATAAGTCCTGCCTTTCCATTGTATAATACTTGCGAAACGACTTGCAGGATTTCAAAATCCTTGTCGGATACACCGGGGAATCTCCAAGCCAATGCGACGCTTTCGGCATCCGGACCTAACACCTCTTTTACAACAGGTTGCGTGATTGGCGCCTCTTTCGGAAGGTCCAGTTTCGGGAGTTCCGGATTGGGTTTCAATCCACCAAAATATTTATCGATTAATGCAATTGTTGCATCCGGGTCTAAATCGCCAGACATACAGATTGCCATATTGTTGGGCACATACCATTGTTTATAGTAGTTCTTGATATTCGTGATAGAAGGATTCTTTAGGTTCTCCTGTGTACCTAACACAGTCTGCGTTCCATAAGGATGCTTGGGAAAAAGAGAAGAAAAAATAGCTTCCTGTACTTTGCTGTTGTCACGGGTGAGTGACATGTTTTTCTCTTCATATACAGCTTCCAATTCAGTATGGAAACCACGAATTACATTGTTTTCAAAACGGTCCGCCTGTATCTTGGCCCAGTTGTCAATCTGGTTGGAAGGAATATCTTCCACGTAGACTGTCTGGTCAAAGCCGGTATACGCATTTGTTCCAGTTGCACCAATAGCAGACATCAGTTTATCATATTCGTTCGGAATTGCCAATTTCGAAGCCTCATAAGAAACACTGTCGATGGTGTGGTAGATCGCCTTACGTTCCGCTTCATTCGTAGTCTTACGATAAATTTCGAACTGTTGTTCGATTGCATCCAGCAGAGGCTTTTCGGCCGCGTAGTCTTTTGTGCCAAACTTGTCGGTGCCTTTAAACATGAGATGTTCGAAATAATGGGCAAGTCCCGTCGTTTCTGCCGGGTCATTCTTCCCGCCCACTCTTACTGCGATAAATGTTTGTATGCGCGGAGTTTCCTTGTTTACGGTGAGGTAAACCTTTAGTCCGTTGTCCAGTGTGTAAATGCGGGCTTTTAGCGGGTCATTGGGCACTGTTTCGTAGCTATACTTCTTTTGTGAGCTACAGCTGCAAATCACTAATGCCAGGAAGAGTGACAAGCAAGAAAGTTTCAATCGTTTGTTCATAATATGACAACATTTTAATAACAAAAACAAAGGTAGCAGAATTTTGCTTATCTTTGTCCCCGATATCTGAAATTTGTAAATAATAAAATTGTAAATCAAATGATTACTATTGAACAACTTAAAGACGTGAAAGAGCGCACTGATGCGCTGAGGAGGTATCTTTGACATCGACGGGAAGAAAATTCAAGTCGAAGAAGAGCAATTAAGAACACAAGCTCCGGGATTCTGGGATGACCAGAAGAGAGCCGAAGCTCAAATGAAACTGGTGAAAGACCTGCAAAAGTGGATTGAGGGTTACAACGAACTCAAAACGCTGGCAGACGAACTCGAACTGGCATTTGATTTCTATAAAGAAGAACTGGTGACTGAGGAAGATGTAGATGCTGCTTATGCAAAAGCCAGTGAGGCGGTAGAGGCACTCGAACTCAAAAATATGCTTCGTGATGAAGCCGACCAGATGGATTGTGTGCTGAAAATCAATTCAGGTGCCGGTGGTACGGAAAGTCAGGACTGGGCTTCCATGCTGATGCGTATGTATCTGCGTTATGCCGAGACGAATGGTTATAAAGCTACCATTGCCAACCTTCAGGAAGGGGATGAAGCCGGAATCAAGACCTGTACTATCAATATCGAAGGTGACTTTGCTTATGGTTATTTGAAAGGAGAGAACGGTGTGCACCGTTTGGTTCGTGTTTCTCCCTACAATGCGCAAGGTAAACGTATGACCTCTTTTGCTTCTGTGTTTGTTACTCCGTTGGTAGATGACAGTATTGAAGTTAATATTTTGCCTGCCAATATCTCTTGGGATACGTTCCGAAGCGGTGGTGCCGGTGGACAGAATGTGAATAAGGTGGAGTCCGGTGTCCGTTTGCGTTATCAGTATAAAGACCCTTATACCGGTGAGGAAGAAGAAATCCTGATCGAGAATACCGAAACCCGTGACCAACCGAAGAATCGTGAGAATGCAATGCGTCAGTTACGTTCTATCTTATATGATAAGGAATTGCAGCACCGTATGGCAGAACAGGCGAAGGTGGAAGCCGGTAAGAAGAAAATCGAATGGGGTTCTCAAATCCGAAGCTACGTATTTGATGACCGTCGTGTGAAAGACCACCGTACCAACTATCAAACCTCGGATGTGAACGGCGTGATGGATGGCAAAATAGATGGTTTTATCAAAGCTTATTTGATGGAGTTTTCTTCACAAGAATCATAAAAAATAAAATTAGCAAGAATTATTTTTGGAAAGTTAATAGATTTGTACTTACTTTGTTAGCGTTGAACTTTAAAGCTAACTATTATGGGTAAGGTGAAGAAAAAAGTAGCAATTAGTAAGAAAGAAGAAGAACAAGCCCAGAAGGTTGTCAAAATAGTGTTCGTCTCATTAATTATTTTGGCATTGATTATGCTGATCGCATTTTCCTTTTTCGGCTGATAAGTTCGCCACAAATTATACGGTTAACCCAGATTGTTTGGTTATTGATAGGATAAATATCAAATCCGATCTGTGTTAATCTGCGTAATTTGTGGCGAACTCTTTGTTTTGTAATGCATTTGTGTTCTCTGTAATATAAATGTAACTTTTCTGTCATTTTCCCGTAGTTAATTTGTCATCTCCGTGTATCCTCACAGTTGTACTTTTGCCGTGAATTTAGTAGCAGACAACTGAAATGAGTAGAATCAGAACAACCGTCGTTATGCTTTTGCTGGCGACAATGGCCTTTGGACAGGCAAAAGAAGATGCAGGGGATGGTAAGATGCTGGATAAACAGACCATGGAGTTTAAGGATTATCTGCCGGAGATTCACGGAACAATCCGGGGAAAGTACGAATACCAGACAGAAACAAGTGAAAGCCGTTTTGAAGTACGTAATGCACGCTTCAGTGTTTCGGGAAATGTGCATCCGATAGTTGCTTATAAAGCGGAAATCGACCTTTCCGATGAAGGCTCTATCAAAATGCTTGATGCGTACGCACGTGTCTTTCCGGTGAAAGACCTGAATTTTACGATTGGTCAGATGCGCGTTCCTTTCACAATAGACGCTCACCGTTCACCGCATCAACAGTATTTTGCAAATCGCTCATTCATAGCTAAACAAGTAGGAAATGTGCGTGACGTTGGTTTTACGGCTGGCTATACGAATAAAGGTGGCTTCCCTTTTATCCTTGAAGGAGGATTATTCAACGGCTCCGGTTTGACCAATCAAAAGGAATGGCACAAAACGCTGAATTATTCCATAAAAGCACAGCTATTACCTAATAAGAACTGGAATCTGACACTCAGCACCCAAATGATAAAACCGGAAAATGTGCGTATTAATATGTATGATGCCGGTATCTATTATCAGAATGATCGTTTTCATATTGAGGCGGAATATTTATATAAAATGTACGGCCACGAAGCATTTAAAGATGTTCATGCGGTGAATAGTTTTATTAATTACGATTTACCATTAAAGAAAGTGTTCAATAAAATCTCTTTCCTGGTTCGCTATGATATGATGACCGATCATAGTGATGGTAAGATGGATGAAACGACAAAAGCTCTGATTATAAATGATTATGCCCGACATCGTGTGACAGGCGGAATCACATTAAGTCTTTCCAAAGCTTTCATTGCCGATCTCCGACTGAACTTCGAGAAATATTTCTATAAGAACTCCGGCGTTCCAAAAGAATCGGAACGGGACAAAATCGTGATTGAGTTTATGACGAGATTCTGAAATAAATTGAGACTTGAAAATTGAGAATTAAGAATTGTAGTTTTCTGATACATGATGTGAGGTATCAAACTATCATTTTTTAATTCTCAATTTTCAATTTTTAATTTATCTTTGTGCCATGGCACAGGAAATAGAACGTAAATTTTTAGTTATCGGTGAATTCAAGTCTTCGGCTTTTGCGCAGAGTCATATTGTGCAGGGGTATATCAGTAGTGCTCGCGGGCGTACTGTCCGGGTTCGTATTCGGGATGAAAAAGGTTATCTGACAATAAAGGGAGCTTCTAATGCTTCCGGTACCAGTCGTTATGAATGGGAAAAGGAGCTGGCCTTATCAGAAGCAGAAGAATTGATGAGGCTTTGCGAACCGGGGATTATTGACAAGACCCGTTATTTGGTACGTAGTGGCAAACATGTATTTGAAGTCGACGAGTTTTATGGTGAGAATGAAGGACTTATTGTGGCAGAAGTAGAGTTGGAATCGGAAGATGAGGCTTTTGTAAAACCCGACTTTATTGGTGAGGAGGTAACGGGCGACATACGCTACTATAATTCACAGCTAATGAAAAAACCGTATAAAACGTGGTGAGCGTTAACAAATAAACCGTATATTTGTTCTTATATAAAAAAGAGAGCAGTGTATGGATATGGAACAGTTGTACAGCTATGTGCCGCGTGAATTGGTTACTTTTGTTTTAGTAACCTTGTTTTCTTTATTAATTGGACTTTCGCAACGTCGAATCAGTCTGAAGCGTGAGGGGGAGACTACTCTTTTCGGAACTGACCGCACTTTTACTTTTATTGGTATACTGGGTTACTTGCTTTATATCTTAGACCCTACGGATATGCGTCTGTTTATGGGAGGTGGAGCGGTATTGGGATTGCTGTTGGGATTAAACTATTATGTAAAGCAATCACAATTTCATGTTTTTGGTGTAACTACCATCATTATTGCCCTGATTACTTATTGTATGGCTCCTATCGTAGCTACCCAACCTTCCTGGTTTTATGTCATGGTAGTTGTGACTGTGCTCCTGCTGACTGAACTCAAACATACTTTTACGGAATTTGCGCAACGAATGAAGAATGATGAAATGATTACGTTAGCCAAGTTCTTGGCTATCAGCGGTATCATATTACCGATGCTTCCGCATAAGAATCTGATTCCGGATATTAATCTTACTCCTTATTCTATCTGGTTGGCAACGGTAGTAGTATCCGGCATTTCCTATCTCTCTTATCTATTAAAAAGGTATGTATTCCATGAATCCGGAACGTTAGTTTCCGGTATTATTGGTGGATTATACAGCAGTACGGCTACGATCTCGGTACTTGCCCGTAAAAGCCGAAAAGCATCAGAGCAGGAAGCGACTGATTATGTTGCTGCCATGTTGCTGGCTGTTAGCATGATGTTTCTGCGATTTATGATACTGATACTTATTTTCAGTAGAGAAATCTTCCTGTCTATTTATCCATATCTGTTGACTATGGCTGTAGTCGCGGCTATTGTTGCCTGGTTTATCCATTCCCGGCAAAAACGACCGGAAGGCCAGTCTGCTGAAACAGAAGAGGATGATAGTAGCAACCCGTTGGAATTTAAAGTTGCACTGATTTTTGCCGTTCTGTTTGTGATATTCACCATTGTGACACATTATACTTTGATTTATACCGGTACGGGTGGATTGAATGTCTTGTCGTTTGTTTCCGGTTTTAGTGATATAACTCCTTTCATCTTAAATTTGTTGCAAAATACAGGTAGTGTGGCTGCATTGATAATTACTGCTTGTAGTATGCAGGCTATCATTAGCAATATAATGGTAAATATGTTCTATGCTCTATTCTTTGCAGGGAAGGGAAGTAAACTTCGTCCTTGGATTTTGGGAGGATTCGGTGTGGTAATTGTTTGTAATCTCGTTTTGTTACTGTTCTTTTATATTTAAAAAATAGAGTAATAGGTTCTTTTTCATAGGCTCAAATTCTAGTAATTTATTGTTTTGTCGAATATAATCGATAAAATAGAGATGTTTTTATCGATTATATTCGACAAAAATAGCCTATATTTGTCGAATATAATCGATAATGTAAAATGGATAAGGAACTGATAAAAGGATTGATAGCTGAATATCAGCAGTTTGTAAAGAGCGTGTCATTCGTGAAACGTGCGGTGACTCTATCTGATAACTTCAATTATGTCTTTGTAGGTTTACGTCGGGTTGGGAAGTCTTATTTGATGTATCAGCAGATACATCATTTAATAGAGACAGGTATTTCACCGGAAGAGATTCTTTTCTTTAATTTTGAGGATGAGCGAATAGCTGGTATGGATACAGAACATCTTGATATGATAAAGAGATGTTATGAAGAGATGTATTCTCATCGTCCTATATTTTTTTTAGATGAAATACAGATTGTACCGCATTGGGAACAATTTGTCCGACGGCTTGCCGATCAGAAGTACAGGGTTTATGTAACAGGGAGCAATGCTAAGATGTTGAGTAAGGATATAGCTACTACTCTAGGGGGACGTTTTATGATTCAATACGTCTATCCTTTCTCGTTTCGTGAGTATTTGTCATCTAACGGTGTTCAATTAGATAAGCTTTGGATTTATAAGAACCGTTCGGAGGTAGTCCGACATTTCGATACTTACTTTCGTTTTGGTGGTTTACCTGAACTGTTAGTGGCCGAGGGACAAGAGAAACGACAATGGCTGAGTAGTCTTTTTAATAAGATATTCTTCGGTGATTTAGTGGCTCGTTATTCTATTCGAAATGATATGGCGTTAAAGGTACTCATTCGAAAACTGGCTGAAAGCGTGAAGCAGCCTTCTTCTTTCACTCGTCTGGCTAATTTAGTATCTTCCACAGGCAAGAAGATTACCACTGATACTATTATAGACTATTTGAATTATCTGGAAGATACCTGGATCATGTTTTCTTTAGAAAACTACGCTAGTAAGTTAGCCGATAAAGTGTCCAATAAAAAATATTATTTTATGGATAATGGAATACTTAGTCTGTTTTTAATGGATCCGGAAACTTCTTTATTGGAAAATCTCGTGGCAGTTACATTAAAGAAACGGTATGGTGATGCTTTATATTTCTATCATCGGAATATAGAAGTAGACTTTTATCTGGATGAAGGGCATAAGGCCATACAAGTATCATATAGTTTAAAAGATCCGGAGACTCGAAAACGAGAAGTGAATGCCTTACTGAAACTTGCAGAAAATGTGGCAGTGGATGATCTGTGTATTATTACCAGAGACGAAGAGGAAATGATCGTAGAAGGAGAGAAGACGATTCGGGTTGTGCCGGTGTGGAGGTGGTTGCTGGATGATGAAGGATGAATAAGCTATTCCTGATTTGTAAAGATGCCTGGATAATAAAAATTCAGGACTAAATATTAAAAGAGGGTATGCCAGATTAATGTGCACCCCTCTTTTTTATTATATTTAAAAATCACATGAAATCTTTTATCTAATGATTGCTAGTAACGTGTCTTGTTTTTTACCACTGCCAATCATTTACATTATAAGTTGCTTCTACTGTATTTTCGATATTGTCGGGTAGATTATGGAAGAAATCTATGCCAGTTTCTTGTTCCAAAGCATCAATCGACATGAGATATTTCTTTGGCCTTAATTCCGCAACACTATAATTTAACTTTATTTATAAGTTCCTGAGCAACAAA
>OHMT01000554.1_pt1 | contig 21459 bp, 16 predicted proteins | sample 1569371 | NCBI WGS metagenome assembly OHMT01 (sample SAMEA3879500, study PRJEB24766) | human gut metagenome | biome: human-associated habitat; feature: feces | place: USA | collected 1985/1987 | reverse complement strand
CTTCATCATAACCTACATATCCTGGAGGCGCTCCGATAAGTCTGGATACTGAATATTTCTCCATATACTCCGACATATCAAGCCTTATTATATTATTCTCATCATCAAACAGACTCTCTGCAAGTGTCTTTGCAAGCTCTGTCTTACCTACACCAGTTGGTCCTAAGAATAAGAATGAGCCAATTGGCTTGCTTGGATCTTTAATACCAGCTTTAGACCTGATAATAGCTTCTGTAACCTTGGTTACAGCCTCGTCCTGTCCAACAACTCTCTTATGAAGAGTTTCATCAAGATTAAGTGTCTTCTGCCTTTCTGACTCACTTAACTTGGCCACTGGAATACCTGTCCATCTTGATATAATCTTAGCTATTTCTTCTTCTGTTACATTCTCGTGTACTAAAGAATCATCGCTTCCATCTTTCTTGGCCTTGGCTTCTGCTTCTTCAATCTGCTTTTCTATCTGTGGCAGCCTGCCATACTGAAGCTCTGCTGCTTTCTCAAGATTGTATTCTCTCTTTGCCTGTGCAATCTGGTTATTAACATTTTCAAGTTCTTCTTTTAACTTGCTGATATTATCAACCTTTGTCTTGTCAGAATCCCATTTAGCCTTCTGTATGCCAAATTCTTCCTTAAGTTCTGATAACTCTTTTCTTAAAGCTTCAAGTCTTTCCTTACTAAGATTATCAGTTTCCTTCTTTAAGGCTGCCTCCTCAATTTCAAGCTGCATAATCTTACGCTGCATTTCATCAAGTTCTGCCGGCATTGAATCAAGTTCTGTCTTAATCATTGCACACGCTTCATCTACAAGATCAATTGCCTTATCTGGAAGAAATCTGTCTGTTATATATCTGTCTGATAACACAGCCGCACTTACCAAAGCACCATCATTAATCTTAACACCGTGGAATACTTCGTATCTGTCCTTAAGCCCCCTTAATATAGATATTGTATCTTCAACTGTTGGCTCATCAACCATTACAGGCTGGAAACGACGTTCAAGTGCTGGGTCTTTTTCAATATACTGTCTGTGTTCATCAAGTGTTGTCGCACCTATACAATGCAGCTCACCTCTTGCGAGCATTGGTTTAAGCATATTACCAGCATCCATAGAACCCTCTGTCTTACCAGCACCTACAATTGTGTGAATTTCATCGATAAATAATATAATCTGGCCTTCTGACTTTTTAACCTCATCAAGCACAGCTTTTAATCTTTCCTCAAATTCACCTCTGTATTTAGCACCAGCCACAAGTGCACCCATATCAAGAGCAAATAACTTCTTGTCTTTAAGGCTCTCTGGCACATCACCTTTTACAATTCTTTGTGCAAGTCCTTCAACAACTGCTGTCTTACCTACACCTGGTTCACCGATAAGAACCGGATTGTTCTTAGTCTTTCTTGAAAGAATTCTTATTACATTCCTTATTTCCTGATCTCGTCCGATTACTGGATCAAGCTTGCCGTCGGCTGCTCTTTGTACCAGATCCGTAGCGTACTTATTGAGTGTATCGTAAGTTGCCTCTGGATTGTCTGATGTAACTGTCTGGTTGCCTCTTACAGTAGCAAGTACTGAAAGAAAGCTCTCCCTGTTAATTCCATATGTCTTAAAGAGCTGCTTTATTGCTCTGTTAGGTGCTGCTATAAGTGCAAGCATCAAATGCTCAACTGACACATAAGAGTCGCCCATTCTCTTGGCTTCATCTTCTGCATTGACAAGTACCTTATTAAGGTCATTGCTTATATATAACTTAACATCACCTGATACCTTATTCTTCTGATTAAGAAGTTGTTCAATATTCTTTAAGAAAATATCTTTATCAATATTCATCTTCTCTATAAGGTTAGCTATAAGACTATCTTCAATAGTCATAAGACTATAAAGAAAATGTTCCTGGTCAATCTCCTGATTACCATAATCATAAGCTATCTTCTCGCAGTTATTAATCGCTTCGATTGATTTCTGTGTAAACTTCTGAATGTTCATACAATTCACCTCTTTCTTAACCCCAATTATTGTTCCCTTGGAAATAAAGATTATCAGATAACACTTTAAAGACCAATTGTAATTCTTTGAACAATTTTTCATTACTTTTCTTCTAAAATGCTCTTTTCTCATTTCCTATTACAGGTTATATCACTTGTTGTTAGCACTGTCAACAGGTGAGTGCTAATTATTTTATAAAAAATATATAATCCCTGCGTTTATATATCATCTTTCAGAATATTTTCATTTTAGTTTTTATTGACTATACATTAAATTTGAAAAAATTTTCAAATTTTCAAAATAACACACATAAATAGGGGGAAATTTTTTCACTTTCTTACATTACTATAATAATAGGAATTTTCAATCATTTTATTTTCCTATGAATATATATTTATCAAGAAAGGAATTGTACAAGATGAAAAACAACAGTAACATCCAATTAAATAAAATGATATGGGATACCGAATTTATAAAAGAATTCCCTAATAATGATGAAAGTACATATGTTTATGAATTATTAGAATTAAAGACAAATAAAACTCTCGCTTATATTGAAGATATCGGTTCTGATGCAGTCTGTGCCTGTATATATGATAACCTTATTAAAACAAACTTTGATATAATACATAATCTTAAAGAAACTGATACAAAGCAAGCTGTTGTAGAGAGCTTAATTAATGACTTCGATATATTTACAATGAATATGATACAGCTTCCTGATTATAAATATGATGATTTAAAATTCATAAACAATTATTGCAAAGTATGTAATTTAGATACATCTATATATGATATTAAAACTCTAAATAAAGGTATTGATGAAGTAATCAGAAATGTATGTCACCTTGAAGATGATGAAATCATACAATGACTAATATATAATAATCAATTATAGAAACTATGAAAAAGGCAGATATTTTATTGTCTGCCTTTTTTAAGATAAAATAACATATTATTAATATATTCGAGATACAGAAAATACAACTTCATCTTATATTTAATGCAAAAGCTTTCTTTCTTATTATATGTTTTGTAATTCATATTACATATCAAGCACTTTATCAATAAACTCTTTTTCAGAAGATACAAAATTATATGGCTTATATTCACCATAAATATCAGGGTTAGATACTGTTAATATCTGTATTCCCTTATCCAGTGTTCTTAATCCTAAATACGATACAAGACTAGCCAATGCTTTATCCGCCTTTGTTTCTACTGCCAAACAGCCTTTATCAGAAAATTTCTTTGCAACTAAATAACACATAGTTTCTTCATCTCCCTTCTGAAATCATCTTCATTAATAATATAACCTTGTTCATATAATATTCTTAATCTAACTCCTATTGTATTATCTTTTATATATTTGTAAAGAAATATATGAAGCCATTCATTAAACAGTCGGTCCTTTGATGTCATAAATTGAATTTCAATCGGATAATAAAAATGATTCTTCTGATAATACATATGAACTGCTCTATAACCATCATCATTAGCTTTTCCATTTCTCATATCAGCCATTTTAACAAAATCCGGTAATTTAATATTGTCTACTACATCATAACTATCTACAATTATTCTTATACCTAATACGTCATTAAACACTTTTTCAATCTGTGTTGATGGAAAATATTTATCATATTTCAGATAGCACGATTGTAATGATTTAACTCTGTGCTCTTCTTTTATATTCTCTTCATTCTCAATCATATGCATAATAAGTGAATCTATTTCATCAAACAAAGCTTCTTTATCAAATTTTCTAAGTGTATTTTTTAAGCTTTTTCCTAACTGTGTTTGATAACTTATATTATCAATCATATTCCAATCTATCGTTATTGTTTCCATATCAACCTGTCTTTATCTTATTTGTCATATATATAATAACAAATTTTCAACACACCTATCAATATTTAATTAAAATATTTTTAATATTTTCAAAATAATACACATTAAACCTATATTTCCTCCGGTTGGAAGAATTCCACCATCTGTATTAAAACTCTATGTATATTTTTTAGCTATGGTTCTGTTTATGGTCCTGTGTAGTTTCTTCAACATAATCAAACTCATATCCATCATTGAAGAAGATAAAGGTTGGCTCTGTCTTGCCGTATGTATATGAATATGCTGTATTTTTACTTATATCAATATCTTTTTCGTCATTGTTATGACCTGTCACCCCCGATACACCACTATCCCAGTCAAATGTTAATGTGTAATTTCTTTCTGCTATTTCTGGATATGTGAATTTTAATGTTATTTTGTCTACACGTTTTGTTTTTTCTATGTACCTGTCAACCTGCCAGTCGGGATTATCATCAAAGAAATTTGTAACATTGAACTCACAACCCTTTGAAGTTAAATCAACACTTTCATCTTTTTTATCAGTATAAGATATTTGTGATAAGTCGTGTTCTCCACTGTCTGTAAAATCAAATTTAGCATTTCCCTCGAATATCATATAAGACCCTTGGTCTTGGTTCATACCTGAAGCTACTGCATAACATTCTAATCTCCAATCAGATGTTTCTTTGAATGACATACTATAAGTGGCTTTACCATTAGTATTTCTTGTTATTTTAACTTTTACCGGAACAGAAAACGTAGCTGTTTTATTTGCTTTTCCATCACACGTCCAGCTAGAATCTGGTTTGTAATGTTCTTCAAATTCATAATTTAAGGTATATTGTACATCAACAGTACCATTTACTTCAGGTGAGATTTCATAAGCATATATTTTTTGTAAATTTACATTTGTTATTATAGTAATCATAGCCATAATGAATACCATTATACCAACTACTTTTTTAATTAATTTTTCTCTTTTTATAATCATCATTTTATTTCAATCCCAATGTTTTATAATTGTTCAAGTCCTTCTATAGTTGATAACATTACATTATTGTGTGCTGCTGTAATAGCCATATATTCTTCTCGTGTTTTTGTCATTGTTGTTGCTAAATTTCCATTTTTAAAAAGTACTGTAAGCTCATATCCTGTTATTGGGTCTATATAAGTATAATATGTACGACTTTCTCCTTCTGATGTTATATAACTTCCCTCATTATCCTTAGTCCATTTTCCAGTTGCAACTAATCTTTCTTCATCTGTTAATGTTGGAGCTGCTGGCTCTTGCGGAGTTACTACTGGCTCTGGAGTTGGTTCTGGAGCTGGTTCTGGAGCTATGGGCTGTTCTACTGGTGTTTCTTCTACTACACCATTAGTATCTTCTTCTGGGGCTTCTTCTACTGCACCAGAATTAGTATCCTTTACTGGAGCTTCTTCTACAGGCTGTTCTGCCGGTGTTGTATCTGTCCAGGTTGCATTTATATCTTCTGCTGGCTGTTCTTCAGGAACTGTATTATTAACTTCTTCTACACTATCACTATTTTCCTGATTTTCATCTATTACTGCTTCAGCTACTAAAACTTCTTCATTAGAAGCCTCTGTATTTTCTACGGAAGCTTCTGTTACTTCCTGCTTGTCCGTTGCATTTTCTGTGCTTGTTGAATTAACTTGTTTTACTGCAACTGTTGTTGTCTGAGCTTCTGTTGCTGTAGAAGCCTGGTCCTTGCCACCGCAAGCTGTTGAAACAAGTAATGTAGCGATTACTGTTGTTAATAAAGTTGCTTTTAATAAATTTCTTCTTATCATAATTTTTCTTCCCTTTGTTGTTTAGTATTTATTATTTACACATATGTTACTTAATCACAATAAAATTATTGAGGCATAAAGCCACATATTATTATATGTCATTTTTATAACTATGTGCAAGTATAAAATTATCTCTTACTATATATCTCTTACTATATATATTATTAATTAGTTAGGGAGCATTAAAGTATGATTGATTATAAACCATTCTGGGAAACATTAGAAAAATCATATTCATCTCTCATAATATCACCACCCTAAAAATCATTATTTTGCTTTATTTCTGTTGTTGTAGCTTTTCTTGCTGATATAATACGAATAACACTATCACTTTATCTATAACAATGACATACTACAAGTAAATTAGTTTTATTACTAATCCCAAGTATTATAAATCTGTCCTCCTGCGAATGCTCTGGGTCATCTATAACCAAAGCATTTTCATCAAAAATACTGTCTTTGCTTCTTCAAATGATACATTACTGCATTATAACGCAGGGTCTTTTACTCCATTAGCCTCAAATGCCTTAGCTCTGTCTATACACGTTCCACACACGCCGCAAGGCTTATCTGCTCCTTCATAACAGCTCCATGTATATTCATAAGGAACTTTTAAATCTAGTCCGATTTTTACAACTTGTGCTTTTGTCTTATTAATAAATGGAGCTTCTATCTTTAACTGCTTACCACTTCCAAGATATATCGCTTCATTCATTGCCTTGTTAAATTCATCACTACAATCAGGATATGCACTTCCTGCCGCGTCATCACTGTGTGCCCCATAATATATAACCTCACACCCTTTAGAAAGTGCTATGCTTGCCGCACTTGAAAGGAACAAGCCATTGCGAAACGGAACATAAGTTGACACAGGACTTCCGTTAGTCTTTTTAATCTGTTCTGCATAAGACTCCTCTGGTATCTCTTTATCAGAATGTGCAAGCAATGAACAATCACTGTACTGGAATATCTTTTCAAGATCCAATGATATATGCTCAACACCATAATATTCAGTTACCTTATCAGCTGACTCAATTTCCTTTGTGTGCCTTTGTCCATAATATATTGACAGTGCCACAACATTTTCTGCACCATACTTATCGACTGCTATTCCAAGGCACGTTGTACTATCAACGCCACCACTGCATAAAACCATTGCTTTCATTAGAAAACCTCCCTCTTAATGTCTGTGTATATGTTTTTGTGTTGGTCTTTTTTATTCCTCTTGCTGTCATACAACTGTGACAGCCCTCTATGAATACAGCAACATCTTCTGAACCTGTTACTTTGCATATTATATCTGCTATGTCTGAACCTATGCGTTCCTGTAACTGCAATCTCTTTCCTACCATATCAGCTATTCTAGCTATCTTGCTAAGACCTATAACCCTACCTTTAGGAACATATGCTACTGTCACTTTCATATCGTACATAAGTGCAATATGATGTTCGCAATAGCTGAATATATCTATATCTTTTACAACCACCATATCACCGTATCTTGATGTGCCCTCGTCATCCACATCTTCTGCAAATGTCTTATCAAACATATCCGCTATTTCATCATTAGAATACTTCATTCCTTCAAAGACTTCTTCATACATTCTTGCAACTCTGTCAGGTGTTTCTTTCAGTCCTTCTCTGTCCGGATCATCTCCTAATGCCTCAATAATTCCTCTTATATGAAATCTTATAGCTTCTGAATCTATTTGTTTCAATTTATACTCCTTTCTTATCTGGCGACCAGATGAATTTGTGGAGCTGGAGCTGTACTCTTGCCCCATTAATCAAATTATTCTTCATAAAATCCACGATTGTTACAGGTTCAATCTTTCCAAATACAGGACTAAAATATACATAGCATTTTTCTGCAAGATTATATTGTCTTATTATTTCTAATGCTCTCTTTAAATCTTCTTCACTGCTTACAACGAATTTAACAGTGTCCTGACTTTGAAGGTTGTTAAAATTATCAAGCTTCATATATTGTTCCATATTGCTTCCAGCAAGCTTGTAATCTGCTGTCATTGATAATCTTCCCATTTCATTGTTAACCTTATCATAAATGTCGTTTATGACCTGACCATTCATAGCTGTAGTAAGGTTATCCTTAACATTTTCTCTTACCTTATTAATATCAACGCTTCCATTGGTTTCTATCTCAACGTTTCTGCCTCTAATCAGAAGCTGTGCTATAAGCTTGTCTATCCCTGCCTGAATAAGCGGTTCTCCACCTGTAAGTGTAACATTGTCAATCTTAACATCTTCCACTGCCTTAACAATATCAGACACACTCATCTTAGCTGCCTTAGCATTAACATCATTTGCCCATCTGGTATCACAGTAACTGCAGTCAAGATTACAACCTCTGAACCTTACAAATACAGCAAGTTCTCCTGCTCTTACACCTTCTCCGTTAATGCTAGCAAAATGTTCTACGACATTAAATATCTGTTCGCCCATATGTTCCTCATTTCTGTATATATTATATTTATGTATATACATCTAATCCTATTTCTGTATACCTTGCATTTATGTATATACATCTAATCCTGTGTATAAGAGGCAGAATTATTCGGTGTCTCATAAACAGTTATCTGTTTCACCTTGTATCCCCTGCCGCTCATTTTATCATAAAAATATTTCGCCATATTCTCTGCTGTTGGTCTGAAAGCAAACTGTATTATCCTGAAATTCTCATCCTGTAAAGCCTTCAGTGTTGTTTCCTTTAAACTGCCATTTTCTATAATAAGGCAATGGTCTAAGTAATCTACGATTTCCTTTAAATCTTTCTTTAAATCTCCAAAGTCAACATACATTCCTCTGTTCTGTCCTGTTGTTTCAAGTTCATCACTTGATACCTCTGCTACAACTCTCCAGCGGTGTCCGTGTATGTTACTGCATTTGCCCTCATAGCCGTATAAGAAATGTGCGGCATCGAAGCTGTGTTCTGTTTTTAATGTGTACATATCTGCTCCTTAGATTTTCTATCAAAATTTCCTATTAAATAAAATGGCGTGCCAGTTACCTCACAACTGACACGCCATTTTAATGGTTCTATCTGATCACAACGCATATTATCATACATTGCATATTATACAGATTTTAAGTTTTGAAGCCCTGGTTTTATTTTAAGACAGGATGGTACAAACGAACTGTCTTTTATTATTCATACGAAAGAATAACAGAATTATTATCTGTTGTCAACATTTTATAAATCTCTTAACATATCTGTCTTCTTCATAACTGGTCTTAAGGCAATATAAAGTATTGAAGCTACAATTACTGCTATAATAGCATTAACTGTTGTTGTTATCGCACCAATCTTTGCAAGTGCCTTAGCTAAATCCTGAGGTACCCCAAGAAGATATGTCTTGTAGAAGTAACCAACTACAGGGTCTGCCACAATATTGAAAGCCATACCGCATATGCTTGAAACTATTGTTGCTACAGTAATATACTTAGCAGAATGCTCCTTTGATATCTTGAATAACTTATGTGCTACAAATCCTACAATAAGACCAATGCATAATTTTAATATAAATGTCTTAGGTGCACTTGTAACATAGGCTGTTGTAAGATCACTTATTGTCATACCCACAGCTCCTGCAAGACCGCCCCATGTACCGCCTATAAGTAATGCTGCAAGAACGCAGAATACATTACCAAAATGAAACATAGTTCTCTCTGTTCCTACCGGAATATCAATCTTAATAAATGTTGCACCAACATAACATAATGCTGCACAAAGTGCTGCCTGTGCTATAACTTTGGCATCAACCGGCTTTTTCTCTGACTTGCAGAATGTATTATATAAGCCCGAGATTAATACTACTGCACCAATTATTGTGACGAGTAATGAAAATGCATATGCTTTATTACCCTTTACAACATATGTATTAACACAAAGCACAATACCGATAATCATAATAACTGCACCGATAACAGCCTGAATAATACTTTTTGATTTTTCTTTCATAAAGTCCTCCAATCTGGTATGCAATATATATTAATCTGCATACGAGTCATTAGTAATAATTAACAGCTAAAACATACATATCTTGTATGTATTAATTGTTATTATGAAAGAATAATCTTTTATAGGCATTATTAAAAGTGTCAATTTAATATTAATTTATAAGGTCAGTTACTGATACTCCCTTACTAAGAACATTGGCTTTATAGCCATTATCTCATCATATTCTTCCTGTTCAACTGCAACGCTTGAATTAAGTGCCTTTAAATCGCTCTTTAATACTTCAAGTGCTTCATCTGCTTTCACCGCTCTGCCTTCCTCTATAATATCAATCATTCTCTTAAGAACAACTGGATGAGCATACCACGCTGGAATTGGGAAGTCTGGATAATTGTGTATATATTCTTCCATATCCTCAACCGCACTCATAAGGTGGCTCTCTATGTATTTCTTATTATTCTTCGCTGTTGGAAGTACATTGGCACTTGAAAAAAGGAATATTGCCGCAAGTCCAAATAATAAGAAATATACAGCAAAACCGGCGTGTGTTATAAGAGCAAATATTCCATATATAAGAGCTGCTGCCCCAAGAAGTGTTATACTGAGTGCAACCCATTTGTAAGCAGGATTGCTTCTGTCATATACTCTCTTTCTCTTAGCTCCTGCACTTAACTGTATGCTTAACTCCTCATTACGGTTAAGATATTCCATACAGTTATTAAGCACTGCTACATTTGCCTTAGCTTCTTTACTGATTGCTACTGCTTTCTTCTGTTCTTTAAGTCTTTCTTTTTGTTTAAGACGTTTCTCAGCTTCCTCACTGTGAAGTCTTATATAAGGATGTGTCTGTTTAATATATGCAAGAAGTGAATCTACATTTTCTTCAAACTTGAAATTACATTGCTTCTCTTCCCCATTATCATACTCAACAACAAGATAAGGAATTGTTGCAAATAATCCTTTGCCAGTAAATCCTCCTTTACTCATAGCAACTCTCTTAAATATTCTTTTAACATTGGACAGTGGAATATAATATCTCCTGTCAAAATAAAAGCTATTAAGATATATAGCCTTTTCGCCAACACCACAGGGACCGAACTTTCTGCAATTCTTTCTGTCTTTTACAAGCTCTTCCTTGCTAAGTGTTGTTCTGGATAAACAATGCGGCTTAAAAAGCATAGCAATCAACTCCTTTTCAACAAAATCATTATAATTATGATACAAACACATTATAATGAATTCACATTTTATAATGATCACTTCATCTTCTGCACTCTTATCATAATATATAAAAGGAGGGAATATATCCTGAGGACTTCCCTCCTTTTATTCTAATAAGCTAACCTTCTTCATATGGCTGCTTATCATTATATTCTATTACTACTGTTATGTATTAAGCAGCTTCCTTTGTATGCTTTCTTGTTGCATACATAAATATTCCAAAGAATACTGCGGCAATTATAATACCGGCTGGGTAAGCTACTTTTGTACCAAGGTTAAGGCACTCTTTTGCATAGAAGAAATATGTCATTGAAACAGCACTCATAAATGTTGCAGGAACTGCTGTAATCCAGTAATTCTTCTTTTCCTTGAATAAGAACATACTAGCTGTCCAGAGAACTATCATAGCAAGTGTCTGGTTAGTCCAGCTGAAGTATCTCCATATAATTGTGTAATCAAGGTGTCCAACAAATGCACCAACTGCAAGTAATGGAACACAAAGCATAAGTCTCTTAGCGTACTTACCCTGATCAATCTTGAACCAGTCTGCAAGTACAAGTCTTGCACTTCTGAAAGCTGTATCACCAGATGTGATAGGGCATACAATAACACCTATCATAGCAAGTGCAACACCAACACCACCCATTGTCTTTGAGCATACATCATATATAGCTGCTGACTGTCCATTGGCAAGTATTGCACTTAAGCCTGTGCTTAAACCATCTGTTACTTCATAGATTGAACAGCCTGCTGCTGCCCATATTAAAGCGATAATACCTTCGGCAACCATTGCACCATAGAATACGAAATGTCCCTGCTTCTCTGACTTCATACAACGAGCCATAAGAGGTGACTGTGTTGCGTGGAAACCTGATATAGCACCACAGGCAACTGTTATGAACATTACACTCCATATTGGAGTTGCCTTAGGATGCATATTAGTGAAGTGTGACCATATCTCTGGTATCTGGTACTGTGAGTGAGTAAATATACCAAGTGCAACACCAAGTGCCATAATGATAAGACATATACCAAATAATGGATAAATACGTCCGATAATCTTATCAATTGAAATAAATGTTGCAATGAAATAGTATGCAAGAATTATCCATAACCAGAATTCTGTACTGGTAACAATTCCTGATACGTTACCATTCTTGAAAAGAGTTACAATAAGTCCAGCAGGACCTACTGCGAATACTGTACCAACCATAACAAGAAGTACAACACTGAATACTCTCATTACATTCTTCATAAATCCGCCAAGGTATATACCACATACCTCTGAGATTGATGCACCATCATTACGTTCTGATAACATACCTGAGAAATAATCGTGTACACCACCAGCGAAGATAGTACCAAATGTAATCCATAAGAATACAACCGGGCCCCATAAAGCACCCTGCATAGCTCCGAATATTGGTCCTAAACCTGCAATATTCAAAAGCTGTACTAAAAACAGTTTCCATTGTGGCATTACTACATAGTCAACGCCATCATTAATCTTAACTGCTGGAGTTTCTCTGTCGTCTGGTGCAAATGTATTCTCTACAACTTTACCATACACAAAGTAACCGCCAATTAAAAGAAACAAGCAAATGAAAAAACTAATCATAACCTTGTCCTCCTTTACTTTAGAATAAAATATTTAACTTATCACAGTACTGTTCCGTTAGCTTTATTATAGTATAATTAATAAAAATTTCAACTTTGAAAATAAAAAAAATGTGCCAAAAAAGCCTGGCACATTTTAGTATTTATTAACAAATTTTATTTATTTTTTATATTTCTTTTTGAATAATATTGACAAATCATCGTTTGTGTATCTCAACATCAGCTATTCATAATCATCATCTGCATTCTGTTTTCAACGTTAGCATAGCTTGTATCAGGGTCAAGATCAAGAGGCAGAATTGTAACATTTGGGTAGTCTTCTTTTATTCTCTTTATTACCCCTCTTCCGCATATATGATTAGGCAGACAGCCAAAAGGCTGTAATATAATAAATGACTTTACGCCTTCCTTAGCATAATGTACAATCTCTGCTGCCATAAGCCAGCCCTCACCACAGCTTAGGGTTTCAGGAATTATATTTTTAACTCCCTGATACATATCCCTTGGTCTTAATGCCTTTTTGTACAAAGGATGAAGAACAGCCGTCTTCTCCAACGACTTCTGGACGTGGTCAAACAGCCAGTCAACAGCAAATGGATATGGGAATATATTTGCATTATAATCCTTTATCTCAGCCATAGATGCAAGAAAATCTTTTCTTAGCTGGTCTGTTATTCTTGGGAATATAGTTTCCATTCCATTTTCTTCCATATATCTTTCAATATTAAAGTTAGAGCCTGAATGATATGTAACAAGCAGTTCTCCTGTTATGAATACTTTAGGCTTTAAATGGCTTCTGTCATAAGGTATCGCCGCCATATCCTTCATTCCCTGTTCAAATGCTTTTCTTGCACTTCCAATTCCAGATTTAATAGCCTTGGCAAGATTATCAACACACTGCTGGTATACCCTGTCTGTTTCGCCTTTATTAATCTCATAAGGACGTGTCTTTCTGCATACATCAGTAAGCATATCAAGCATCATAAATGACCATACAGCCTCTAATACCGCACTAACTCCAAGTAAGAATACACCTGGGTGATTTCTTTTAGTATCATTAACATCAGTTGTAAGAATTGGCACATTACTAAAGCCTGCAGAATCAAGTCCTTTTCTAAGAAGTCCTGCGTAATGTGACATACGACAGTCACACTGGAATTTAACCATTCCAACGGCAACCTCGTCCTGATTATAACCGCCGCGTTTTAATTCACCTATAAGCTCTCCTATAACCATCTGGGCTGGGAAACATATATCATTATGTACATATTTCTTTCCAAGCTTAATCTGCTCTGTTGAACCTATTGGTATTCTCTTAACTTTGAAATTCTCTTTTTCCAATATACCCTCAAGAATTTTAGAAACCTCAACTGATATATTAGGCACAAGAATAGTTCTTATCTTCTTATCTTTCCTATAGAACTTGGCAGGACTTGGCTCTTTAAGCTCCTCATACATATGCTTCTTTATGAATTCTTCATCTTTAATCCCACGTCTTATCTGTACAGACTTTATAAACGACTGTATTCTTATTCCAAGTGCTCCTGTCGCATCACTTTCATCAACTTTTAGAATAAGGGGCGGCTTATGTCCGCTCTCATTCATTATTCTTATAATCTCATCTGAAAGTATTGCATCATGTCCACAGCCAAAACTTACAATCTGCACATATTCAAGCTCTGGTGTCTTAGCTGCTATCATCGCCGCTGACAACATTCTTGTATGGAAATTATTGGTTATCTCTGCCCTTGTATTAGAAAGCACCTGCTCATTAAGCTTGTCAAGACCATCAACAGGAATAACAGCAATTCCTTTCTTTGCAAGCATTTTCGATATATTCTTGCTTACAAATGGGTCTGTATGATATGGTCTTCCTGCAAGCACAACAGCAAATGTATTATTCTTCTTAGCATTATCAATAGCCATATTGCTAAGTCTTATAAGTTCACCCTTAAATCCATTTCTTGCATCTGCTGCCTGTCTATAAGCTTCCTCTGCCTCACTCTTTGATACTGAAAGTTCATTGACAGCATATTCTATTATCTGGTGTCTTCTGTCTTTCTTTGAGAACCAGTGGAATATAGGTGTATCAAACTTAACCCCGTACTGTTTCTCTGGGTTCTGTGAGTTTCTTACAACCATAGGATATCCCATAACAACAGAACACACATAAGGACTCAGCTTATCAGTTCCTTCTGGTGGCATATGCATAACATATGGCATAAATATTCTATCAACATTCTGGCTGGCAAGATCCTCTATATGTCCGTGGACAAGCTTTGCCGGAAAACATATTGTATCTGAAGCTACATATTTAAGCCCTTTCTCATACATTTTCCTGTTGCTTTTATGAGAAAGCTTGACATTATAACCCAATGCCTTAAAAAATGTTGTCCAGAACGGCATACTGTCAAAGAATTCAAGCACTCTTGGTATTCCGATTGTTATATCCTTGTGCTTTGAAACTTCTTTGTAATCATACGCCTTAAATAGCATTTTCTCACGCATTGCAAACACATCGAGCACGGCGTTCTCTTTGCTGTTTTCTTTAGTATCCTCAAGTACCGCCGCTGTTTCATCAAGTATAAGTCCATTTTCACACCTATTGCCTGTAACCCATCTGCCGCCGTCAGGGAATGTAAGAACATTTCTTAAGCAGTGATTGCCGCAATGCTCACAACGTACTCCCGATTGTGTTGTGTATTCAAATTTCTTCACAGCCTCAAAGCCTATAAATGATGAGCTTTCACCATTCGCATAGCCTTCTTCTTTTATATGTTTCTTGGCTGCAAGTGCCGCACCAAGTGCTCCCATCTCACCTGGGAATGGTGCGAGAGTAACATTCATATCAAGATATTCTTCTATGGCACGAAGAACAGCCCTGTTTCTAAAAGTTCCCCCCTGAACTACTACTTTTTCACCAAGCTCTTTTGTATTGGCAACTCGCACAACCTTAGTGAACACATTTTCAATAATCGAACGGCACAGACCTGCCATAATATCATCAGGGTTCTTGCCATCTCTCTGTTCATTAATTATTGTACTGTTCATAAATACTGTGCATCTGCTTCCTAAATGTGCTGGACTAACTGAGCTGAATGCCCTTTTAGCAATATCCTTAACATCTATGTTTAGATTGGAGGCAAAGTTCTCAAGGAATGACCCACAGCCTGATGAACAGGCCTCATTGAGCATAATATTAGTTATTACGCCGTCATTAAGCCATATTGCTTTCATATCCTGACCACCAATATCCAGCACAAATGTTGTATCAGGATAGAACTTCTGACAGCCTGTCGTGTGTGCGACAGTTTCTACTGTATGGTAATCAGCCCTGAATGCCTTGGCAAGAAGATGTTCTCCATAACCTGTTGTTCCCATTCCCCTGCACACAAGCTCAATTCCTTTATCAGCATATTTATCATATATCTTTGTTATACCCTCTTTAACCACTTTTATAGGGTCACCGTGGTTATTAGCGTAAAATGTATCTATAACTTTTTCTTCTTCATCTATAAGCACGAATTTAGATGTTGTACTGCCTGAGTCAATTCCAAGATATACATTTAGTACACCATTCTTAATGTGTGGCTCACTCAGCTTATAAAGCTCTTTATCGTGTCTTTGGGTAAACTCTTTATAATCTGCCTCATCTGCAAAGAATGGCTTGCTGACTGCTTTATGCTCTTTTATTAAAGACCTGTCAAAAGTATCAATTCTATTAATAAGCTCGTCAATAGTGACATATGTATCATCATCAAATAAATTATCTATCGCAACTGCTGTTCCATATGCAACTATTGTTTCTGCATGTTGTGGAACTATATAATCCTTATCTGATAGTCCAAGCCTTTCTGCAAATACCCTTATAAGTGTAGAATTAAATGTAAGAGGTCCTCCCTCGAATATTATAGGTGCTTTTAACTCAAGTCCCTGTGACAATCCACCTATTGTCTGCTTGGCTATGGCGTGAAATGTTGACAAAGCAATATCAGCCCTGTCAGCTCCCTGTATTAATAATGGCTGTATATCTGTCTTTGCAAATACACCACATCTTCCTGATATGTCATATACAGTTGTACCTTTTGCCGCAAGGCTCTCAAATTCTTCTGTCTTAACGCCAAGCAGTGTTGCTATCTCGTCTATAAATGCACCCGTTCCGCCTGCACAGCTTCCATTCATACGCATATCAGATGTCATAAGCCTGCCTGTATTATCATCAAAATAAAAGAAGATTACCTTAGCATCCTGTCCACCAAGTTCAATCGCTGTTCGTATATCCGGATACAGTCTTTGTACTGCCGCCGCATTAGCAACAACTTCCTGAATATAATGTATTCCCAATGCCCTGCTCACCGGCTTTCCACCTGAACCGCATACTGCTGCCTTAAAGTTTTTCCCACTAAGGAGCTCCTTTACCTCACTAAGAAGAGTTCTTGCTGTGTCAATCTGCCTTGCGTTATGTCTTACATATTTGGAATACACAACATCATTGGTATTAATATCTGTTATTACAAGCTTAACTGTTGTTGAACCTACATCTATTCCTACCCTTATATCACTATTATCTGATAATCTGTTCTTTACAAGTTCTTCCATCTTCATTGCCTTACCTTTATATATACTTATATATTTATATATATCATTTACATTTCATCAAGTGTAGTAATAATATCCTGCACATTCTCAACTATGTAATCTGCTCCTGCATTCTCAAGCTCATTTTCTTCAGCAAATCCATATCTGACACCGATAGACTCTATTCCGCAGTTCTTAGCTCCAAGAATATCATCTTTTCTGTCACCAATCATAATTGAATCAGCCTTGATATCATTTAAAATATCTGCTGTATCTGATACATTTGTTGTATCCGAAGCATTAGTAATATCCGCGTTATCAGCTTTATTTAGCTTTATAATCTGGTTAAATACCTCATTAATCACATCATCCTTATGTCTTCTTGCACCGCCCTCTAATTCACTTCCTACAGCTATATCAAAATATTGCTCTATATCAAAATACTTAAGTATCGTAGGAACATATATTTCAGGCTTACATGTTGCAAGTGCTGTTATGTAACCTTCTTTCTTTAAACTGCTTAACAGTTCTTTTATTCCATCAAATAATCTGTTCTCATATATTCCTGTATCTTTATATCTTTCCCTGTAATAATTAACCGCCTTTAACGCATCCTCTCTACTTAAGCCGTGAAATTTAGCAAAGCTTTCATCAAGCGGAGGTCCTATATATCTTTTAAGCACTGCCTCGTCATTCTCTGTTATCCCAAGCTTATCAAGTGCATACTGCACACTCTTTGTTATTCCCTCACTTGAATCTGTAAGTGTTCCGTCCAAATCAAATAAAATATATTTCTTTCTCATAGATTATCCTTTCAATTCTTTATATGTTATACAAATACAAAAGAGGTGCACCTTTTACGTCCACCTCTTTTGATAATCAATTATACTATTTTAAATTAATTTGACAACTCTGATTTGTCATTGTTTATAGTAATATTAGAAACTCCGTCTACACCATCAACAGATATATTTCTGTCTGTCTTTGCCTGTATTGTATTAGCTTTCATAACATCTGTTATATCAAAGCCTGTTGTTTCTTTAATAGATTCTATTGTCTTTGCAAGCACCGATGGAACATAACCGCCCATCTGTCCTACACCAGAGCCATTAGAACTATCTGTGCTGTCAATAATTGTAACCTTATCTATGCTCTGAAGCGGCTTAGCTACCTGTTCTGCCATCTGTGGAAGTACCTTTACAAGCATTTCCATCATAGCTGCCTGACCGTACTTCTCATAAGCTTCTGCCTTCTTCTCCATGGCTTCAGCTTCTGCTATACCTTTGGCTTTAGTTGCCTCAGCCTCTGCTATACCTGTCTTAGCAATAGCGTCTGCTTCTGCTTGTGCCTTAATTGCAATCGCTTCTGCTTCTGCCTGTGCTTCAACTTTCTTGGACTCAGCTCTCGCCTGTGCCTGTGCAATCTGACGGTACTTTTCTGCATCTGCATCTGCCATCTGTTTTGCCTTCTCAGCATTAGCTGGTTCAACTATAGTAACCCTTAAACTCTCTTTAGTTCTTTCAGCCTGCTTCTGTGCAAGTTCTATATTCTTCTGCTCTGATGCAATCTGAACCTGAATCTGTGCTTCTGCAATCTCTTTTTGTCTTTGCTGTTTAAGAAGCTCTGCATCCATCTGTGCCTGTATTACATCTTTCTGTGTAATATTAGACTGGATATCGTGTGCTAATTCTGCTTTAGCCTGTGCTGTCTGCTGTTCCTGCATATAATTGGCTTCAAGGACTGCCTTATCCTTAGCCGCCTGAGCTATATCTGCCTCTGCCTTTAACTTGGCTGACTCACCTTCCTGACGTGCCTGTGAAGTCTTAATCTGCATATCTCTTGCAGCTTCTGCCTTCTGGATTTCAGCATCTTTCTTTCTCTGGGCAATCATACCATCACCAAGTGCCTTGATATATCCGTTCTCATCAGATATATCTGTGATAGTGAAGTTCTTAACCTCAAGACCCATATTGCCAAGCTCTGTACCTACAACTTCCTGTACCCTTGAAGAGAATTCTTCTCTCTTCTGATAAAGCTCCTCAACTGTCATAGTTGCAATAATCTCTCGAAGCTTACCTTCAAGAACTGCTATTGCTGTACCCTGAATGTTATCAATAATCTCTTTCTCGTTACGTCCCGTAAACTGTTCAATTGCTGTAAGAATACTGTTCTTTTCATTTCTTACTTTGATAACCGCTGTTGTAATTACACTAATTGGTACACCCTGGCTTGAAAGACTGCTTCGTGTCGCAACACTAAGCGGTATATTTCCAAGCGAAATATAATCAATTCTTTCAAATACTGGAATTACAAGTCCACCACCACCTGTGATGACCCTTTTCTTCATACCAGTTACAACTCCTGCCTTGTCCTGTGGTACTTTTTTCCACATTCTAAGTACAACTGTGAGAATTAATACAATTCCCAGTACTGCAGCTACAATGCCAAATAGACTTGACTCTGTGCCATATCCCATATAAACCTCCATTCTGCCATTCCGGCTTCTGGCTTATCTGCCAGAATATTTATCTTCAAGACGTGATGTGCTCTCTACTATTATATAATCACCATCAAATCTTAAGATATTAACTTCTTTATCCTGCTTAATAGGCTCACCATCTTCTGCCTTGGCAGGATATGTGACATTTGAGCCTGTGCTTAATAATATGCTCACAGCCCCGACACCACCTTTGGGAATTGCATTACTCACTGTTCCCCTGCTTAACAATATTTCACTCTTCTCTGCGGCAAAATTCTCAACCTTTTTCAGTCTTTTAATAATTGACTGTAATATAACAGCACATATGTAGCCTGCCACAATGCCAATCACAATAAGAGCCGGTTCAGAAAGCTTTCCATTAAATATCATTCCTGTACAACCAAATATTAACGCCCATAAACACAGGCTGTTAATTGAAAATGGCAGAAAATCAAGAACCATATCAGAGCCGAATTCTAACTGAAATATATCTATTGATATAAAATCAACAAATCCATCAAACAAATTAAGCACTATACTACAAAATGGAATAAGAATTCCAATTATAATACACGCTATACATATCGTATTAAACATAGAACCTCCCCTCATATAAGGTCAATCCAATCATCTGATTACAACAGTATTTCTTAAATGCAAGGATATTACACCTTTTACATTGTCTTATATTTTATATTGTCTTACGCATATTCAATTTAATCAAAATCTGATATACTTAACTAAAATCTGTTATATATATCCACCTGCATACTGTCAGTTATATTAGAAATATATTCTGAATATTTGTTGTTAAGTACATTTGACGCAATTGTTTCATCTGATGAACCATCATATGACTTATTAATAAAATACAGTACATAATAACAGCCTGATGATGAATTCTCTATAACTGTTACATCTCCAGCCTTTCTGTCATCTGAAAGAAGCCAGTCTGATGTTCCTGTGTCCATATTAGAACTTACTACCTTGCTAAAGAGCGAACCATTGATGTCATCATATTTAGTGTCACCATCATCTGCATATCTCTTACATAAATCATTAAATGCCTGCTCGCTCACAGCTCCTGCCGCAAACTCATCTGCCTTTGCCTTGGCTGCCTGCATCTCACCGTCAGTTGTATCTACAGCTTTTATTGTAAATTCACGGTAATCAACCTGATCATATGTATCCTTATGTTCTTCATAATACTGTTTAACTTCATCATCTGTAGCCTTTAAGCTGTCTGTAAGTTCTGTTCTATAAGCATCTGCCTTAAGATAGTCCATTAAATAGCTCTTTATATTCTTCTTGGTAGCATAATTACCAAAGTTCTGCTTATAATATGCCTTTTCATCTAATGATGCGGAGGCAGCGGCACTTTCAGCTTGTTCTACAAGCTTGTTGTAATCCTCATCTGCTGTTGTGTATTCATAATTATTGTCAGCAGCATCCTTTAACAATGCCTTAGTTTCCTTAATTGTATTAACTGCATTATCCGCAAAATAAGCATACCATGTTCCACCTGTCTGTGAATTAGTCTGTGACTTATCATTCTCAGAGCTTTTATATCCCATATAAGAGAAATAGTCTGCCATTGTCGTATTTCCGTAAAATGTCTGTGATAACAGTGCATTTTTAGAAATATTATAATACATATCAAATTCTATCTGGCTTATATTCTCTGAATCAACTTTTATAAACTTGTTATGTATTCTTGAATATCTTGTTCCCAATGTTATTACTAAAGCTAATACTATTCCAGCAAGAACGCCAATTCCTACAACCTTAAATATAAAGCTTTCTCTTTCCTGTTTTCTTTGTTCAGCCTTTCTTTTAGCCATCTTCTTATCGTATTTTGTAACTATCTTCTGTGTGCTGTCATTCTTTGTATTGTTATTGCCAGCCATTTTTAATCCTCCTGATTATTTGATTATTAATATTTAT
>OHMT01000527.1_pt1 | contig 22268 bp, 9 predicted proteins | sample 1569371 | NCBI WGS metagenome assembly OHMT01 (sample SAMEA3879500, study PRJEB24766) | human gut metagenome | biome: human-associated habitat; feature: feces | place: USA | collected 1985/1987 | reverse complement strand
ACACAACTATTCCCCAGATTGGATGGTCAGTATGCACCGTTTGTCCAAGCCAGATTATTCTTCAGGAACTAGACAGTACATCCCGAACAATCATCTACACTTTTATAGTGGGGATGATAGCCCTATTCCTGATTGTGTACAGCATCATCCGACGCCTTGTCCGCCCACTGGAGAAATTCTCCGAGTCAGCCCGCGAAATTGCGACCGGACGATTTGATGTTACCATACCAGAAGTGCATTCCAACGATGAAATCAGAGATCTATACGATTCGCTTATCTTCATGCAGCACTCTTTATCTACTTACGTAGTTGAACTAAAAGACACGACTGCCAGCAAAGAACGGATTGAAAGCGAGCTTTCTATAGCTAGGGAAATACAAATGGGAATGCTTCCCAAGATATTCCCTCCCTACCCCGAACGTAGTGATGTAGATTTGCATGCCATACTTCACCCTGCGAAAGAAGTAGGCGGAGATCTTTATGACTTCTATATGGATGGCAACCGCCTCTACTTCCTAATCGGGGATGTATCAGGAAAAGGCGTACCCGCTTCTCTGTTTATGGCAATCACCCGCAGTCTGTTCCGTACTTTATCTCAGCAGGTGCTTTCACCGGCCAAGATTGTGACGGACATGAACAATTCGATTTCTGATAATAACGAATCCAACATGTTTGTCACGCTTATTGTCGGAATCCTCGATTTGGAAACGGGGAAACTGAAACTGTGTAATGCCGGACATAATCCTCCCATACTGATTCGTCCGGACGGACAGGTTTCTTTCTTGGAATTCAAGACCCAGATATTTGTTGGTGTCATTGAAGAATTTGCCTATACCGAAGATGAAACGACATTGGAAAAAGGAAGTAAACTGTTCCTTTACACCGATGGAGTGACAGAAGCTGAAAATACAGAGAAAGAGCTATATGGAGACGAAAAGTTATTGAAGACATTGTCTGATAATAACACGTCTGATGTACGCACCACTGTTAATGGTATAGTGGACTCTATAGCAGAGCATGTCAAGGAAGCCGAAGCCAGCGATGACTTGACTATTTTACTTATTCAATATGAACCCGGGACAACAAACAATTAAGCACATATCATTATGGAAAGAGAAATAAAGATCTCAAACGATTTAAATGAAATTTCAGTTTTAGCCAGTTTCATCGAAGAACTGGGAGAGGAACTTTCTTTGTCATTTGAAACGACAATGAATATCAATCTGGCATTGGAAGAGGCCGTAGCCAATATTATTATGTACGCCTATCCAACTCAAGAGCAACACACCATCCTATTAAGAGTAACTTACAGCGAAAAACAACTTGTTTTCCTATTAACGGACAAGGGAGCCTCTTTTGATCCGACACAAGTAGATGAAGTAGATGTTACACTTTCTTTGGAGGAACGTCCAATCGGAGGTCTGGGAATATTCCTCATACGAAGCATTATGAACGAAATATCTTACCAACGTATCGACAATGAGAATCACCTCATTATGAAAAAAGACATTTGACGCGGGGCGGAAAGATTGTATAGTTTTCCAGCCAATTCATGGGGTATATCAAAGATTTCACTATCTTTGATGCCATTATTAATCTTATGAACTAATAATGAGCAGCCTTAACAAAATAGCAATCTGTCTACTTTTTCTATGCGCAGGGGTTAATTATGCTTTTTCTGATATTCCGGAGCAAATCAACTTCTCCTATATCTCTATTAATGAAGGATTGTCACAAAGTACTGTATTCTCTATCGATCAGGACCAACGAGGCAATATGTGGTTCGCAACTTATGACGGAGTTAACAAGTACGATGGGTATTCATTTACAGTTTATCAGCACAATGAAGATGATCCGAACAGCATCGCTAATGACATTTCGCGAATCGTAAAGACTGACAGTCAGGGACGGGTTTGGATCGGCACGCGGGATGGTTTGTCATATTATGATGAGGAGAAGGATAAGTTCAGAAATTTCTTCTACGAAAAGAAGGGGAAGAAGCTGCAAATCAACGGTATTGCGGAGATCTCACCGGAACAACTGCTCATAAGTACACAGGAAGGTCTGACTATGTTCGATATTAAAGAATCACGATTCGTTGATGATTCTTTTAGTACGGCTATGCATAAGATAGTGGCTTCTGCTCTTTACAGGCAAGGCGATATTATCTATATCGGCACCCCGGTTGACGGGCTTTACAGCTACTCCATTCCTCAAAAGAAACTGGAAAGAATTACTCCGATAACGGGCACTAAACAGATTCAAGCCATTTTGCAACAATCTCCTACCCGCATCTGGATAGCTACCGAAGGAGCCGGTCTACTTCTATTTAACCCGAAAACACAAGAAGTCAAAGCTTATCATCATTCTTCTTCCAATCCTAAAAGTATCAGTTCCAATTATATCCGTTCTCTGGCATTGGATTCGCAAAATCGCCTATGGATAGGAACATTCAATGATCTAAACATTTATCATGAAGGAAACGGTTCTTTCGTTTCTTACAGCAGTAGTCCGGTAGAAAGCGGCAGTCTGTCACAGCGTTCGGTCCGCAGTATCTTTATGGATTCGCAGGGCGGAATGTGGCTTGGAACCTATTTCGGAGGACTAAACTATTATCATCCGATCCGCAACAGATTCAAGAATATCCAACGTATTCCATATAAGAATTCTCTAAGTGACAATGTAGTCAGTTGCATTACCGAAGATAAGAATAAGAACTTATGGATAGGAACAAATGATGGTGGATTGAATCTATATAATCCAAAGACACAACAGTTTACACACTATATCCTGCAGGAAGACGAACGGGAAATCGGTATTGGTTCCAACAATATCAAAGCCGTATATGTAGACGAACAAAAATCACTTGTATATATAGGAACACATGCCGGTGGTCTGACTGTTCTCCACCGCAACAGTGGACAAATGGAAAGTTTCAATCAGCTGAATAGCCAGTTGGTCAATGAAAATGTGTATGCCATTCTTCCTGACAAAGAAGGTAGTATCTTATTAGGAACTTTAAGTGCACTGGTTAGTTTTAATCCGGAGAAACGGAGCTTCACCACCATAGATAAAGAAAAAGACGGTACGCCATTTACTTCACAACGAATCACAATCCTGTTCAGAGATTCTCGTAAACGTCTTTGGATCGGTGGTGAAGAAGGTATATCAGTCTTTCAGCAGGAAGGGATCGAAATAGAAAAAGCTCCTATCCTTCCGGAATCATCTGTAACAAAGATGTTTACCAATTGCATTTATGAAGCTGCCAATGGCATCATTTGGGTAGGTACGCGTGAAGGTTTCTACTGTTTTAATGAAAAAGAGAAGAAAATCAAACGATATACAACAGCTAACGGTTTACCCAATAATGTGGTCTACGGTATCCTGGAAGATACTTTCGGGCGTCTCTGGGTAAGCACCAACCGTGGTATCTCCTGTTTCAATCCGGAGACAGAGAAGTTCCGCAATTTTACGGAATCCGACGGGTTGCAAAGTAATCAGTTTAATACTTCTTCATTCTGCCGCACCTCTAACGGACAAATGTACTTCGGAGGTATCAACGGTATCACAACTTTCCGCCCGGAACTCCTACTGGACAACCCTTACACTCCTCCGGTAGTTATCACTAAACTTCAACTGTTTAACAAAACAGTCCGTCCGGATGATGAAACCGGTATCTTGACTAAGAATATCAATGAAACAGAAAGTATCACGCTAAAATCATGGCAAACGGCTTTTACACTTGAATTTGTGGTATCCAACTATATTTCAGGTCAACACAATACTTTCGCTTATAAATTGGAAGGATATGATAAAGAGTGGTATTATCTGACAGACAAACGTGCTGTCTCCTATTCCAACTTGCCGCAAGGCACTTATCATTTTCTGGTAAAAGCTGCTAATAGTGACGGGAAATGGAACACTGTACCTACGATGTTAGAAATCATTGTTCTCCCTATATGGTACAAGACCTGGTGGGCAATCGTGCTTTTCCTCGCTATTTTTATCGGCTTTATCACTTTCGTCTTCCGCTTCTTCTGGATGCGTAAAAGCATGGAGGCAGAGTTGGAGATTGAACGCAGGGATAAGGAACATCAAGAAGAAATCAACCAGATGAAGATGCGTTTCTTCATCAATATTTCCCATGAGCTTCGCACGCCGTTGACTCTTATCTTAGCTCCTCTACAAGAAATAATCAATAAGATCAGTGACCGCTGGACTCGTAATCAACTGGAATATATCCAACGCAACGCTAATCGCCTACTACATCTTGTCAATCAATTGATGGATTATCGCCGCGCCGAATTGGGAGTTTTCGAGTTAAAAGTAAAGAAAGAGAATGCACATCAACTCATACAAGATAATTTCTTGTTCTATGATAAACTGGCGCACCACAAAAAGATTACTTATACTCTCCATTCCGAATTGGAAGATAAAGAGGAACTTTTTGATCCTAATTATCTGGAACTGATTGTTAATAACCTGCTTTCAAATGCTTTCAAATATACGGAAAGTGGTCAAAGTATCACTGTGACATTAAAAGAGGAAAATAATTGGCTGGTACTGCAAGTTAGTGATACCGGTATTGGCATTCCTATCAACAAACAGGGAAAAATATTCGAACGTTTTTATCAGATAGAGAGTGAGCATGTAGGAAGTGGTATCGGTCTTTCACTGGTACAACGTCTGGTAGAATTGCACCATGGTCGTATCGAACTGGATAGTGAAGAGGGTAAAGGCAGTACTTTCTCTGTCTATCTGCCACAAGACATAAATACCTATAAATCCTCCGAGTTGGCTTCTAATGACACTCTGAATGAGGAAGGTCAGGTATATTCCACCAACTCGAAAGAAATGTATTTCATTGATACGGAAAAGGTCGAAAACGAAACGATCGAAGCCGGTGACAAGAAGCGTGGCACTATTCTTATTGTAGAAGACAATAATGAAATCCGCCATTATCTTAGCAGCGGACTTGCAGAACTCTTCAATACGCTGGAAGCCGGGAATGGTGAAGAAGCCTTGGAAAAACTGAAAGACAATGAAGTTGACATCATTGTAACTGATGTCATGATGCCTGTGATGGATGGTATCAAACTGTGTAAGAATGTGAAGCAAAATATCCGTACCTGTCATATTCCCGTGATTATCCTGTCTGCTAAAAGCGAAGTCAAAGACCAGATGGAAGGTCTGCAAATGGGTGCGGATGATTACATCCCGAAACCATTCTCACTTGCTATCCTGACTACGAAGATACAGAATATGATGCGTACCCGTAGACGTATGCTTGAACGGTATTCCAAATCCCTGGAAGTGGAACCGGAAAAGATTACGTTTAACGCCATGGATGAAGCTTTACTGAAACGTGCCGTAGCTATTGTAGAAAAAAACATGGATAATATTGAATTCTCTACTGACGAATTTGCCAGAGAAATGAATATGAGTCGTTCTAACCTGCATCTTAAATTGAAAGCTATCACAGGCGAATCGACTATCGATTTTATACGAAAGATCCGTTTCAACGAAGCAGCAAAGTTACTCAAGGATGGCCGCTATACAATAGCAGAAGTCAGTACAATGGTAGGATTCAATACACCGTCTTATTTTGCTACGAGTTTCAAGAAGTATTTCGGATGTTTACCCACGGAGTATATTAAGAAAATAAAAGGATAAATCAGTGAATTCCGAATATGAATCTGCTGGCTTGAGATTTATGTTCATTTCGGTTCGGAAAAGAACATAAAATGCTATTACTGATAATAATACATTACTATGCAGCTTTCAATTTATTCTCTTATTAGCATTATTTATCTTATTACCAAGCGAGCTTTCGTTTGACAGTTGTTGAACGAAAGCTTGACTTTAGTTAAACTATCGTTCGACTTAAGTCAAACGAAAACTCATTAGGCAATGAAATAAATATCAATAGGGAAGCTATTACTTAAAAGTAGCCAATAAGATCATTATTGTATCTAAAAGGAGTAATATTCTACATAACGAATACTGAAAGCTAATTCCCGAAAATCTTCAACCTTTAAAGAAGAAATACATTCTTTACCCCATACAAACAAAAACATTAGACAAAAATGAAAGACTATTCAACAATACCAATAGTCGTAAAATTGTCATACTCTATATATTTGCAGAGAGAGCATTATTAATTAATAGATGAAAAAGCATACTATGAATTATTTAAACAAACTGTATTCTTACCTACTTTTATCATTAATCAGTATTCTTTTTGTGAATGCTCACCCGGCAACTATAAAACAAGATATTGACTGGCCCCAATTTATGAGTCAACAAGATATGATATGGGAAAAGTTACCCGAATATTGGTATGATTCCGCCTTTTTAGGTAACGGAAAGCTTGGGCTAATGATTTATAAAGAACCTGGAAAGAACTACTTGCGCTTAGAAACAGGCAACTGCGATGTACATGATCACCGCACTAAAAGAGATGTATTCGGAATCCCTAGACTACTTACCGGACATTTTGCCCTACATCCTAAGGGCAAAATAATCAATGGAACGATGCATCTTGACCTTTGGAATGCTGAAGTTTCAACAGATATTACGACAACTAAAGGAGTCATCCACTTGCGAAGTTTTGTCCATGCGGATGAAATGATGATAATAGTAAAAGCAACAACAGAAGGAGACGAACATGACTTCCAATGGGAATGGATAGCAGCTGAAGCTAATAGTCCTCGTTATTTGATTTTCAAAAGACAAGGAAAAGCCAATAAAATACCAAAAGATTACGAACTTAATCCGACAGCAAAAATCAGTAATGAGAAAGAAGTCAATCTATCTGTCCAGAAATTATTGGCAGGAGGAGAAACGAGCATTGGATGGCAAGAAACACATAACCCCGAAACAGAACGCACCTTATGGATAAACCTAACACATACATATCCTCAAAACAATTCGAGTGAAATATGCAAAGCTGAAATCCGAAAAGCTATACGTAAAGGTTATCACCCCATGCAAAAAACACATCGTAAATGGTGGAATACTTTCTATCCTAGTAGTTTCATAACACTGCCGGAAGCACAAAAAGAAAACTTCTACTGGATACAGATGTATAAATTAGCCTCTGCAACACGTGGTGATCGTGCTCTAATAGATAACACAGGCCCGTGGCTAACCGAAACCCCATGGCCGAATGTCTGGTGGAATCTCAATGTTCAACTTACCTATTGGGCACTGAATACTTCCGACCATCTAGATCTGGCAGCTTCTTTAGAAAATGCCCTCTACAATCATATAGATCAGTTACGCCTCAACATTCCCAAAGCTTACCGCCATAACTCATTAGGAATAGGGGTTGCTTCCAATTTGGAATGTATGACTACAGAAGTAGGAATTCCAGGAAAAGGCAAAGCTCAAGTAGGACTACTTCCATGGGCCTGTCACAACCTATGGCTTATCTACCGACATAAAATGGATGATGATATTTTACGAAATAAATTATTTCCTTTATTAAAAGAATCAATCAACTACTATTTGCATTTCCTGAAAGAAGGAGACGATGGAAAACTTCATCTCCCAGCAACTTACTCCCCCGAATATGACACCGTGGAAGATTGCAATTTCGACCTCGCTCTGCTACGTTGGGGATGCCAAACACTACTAGAATCAGCCCATCGTCTGAATATCCAAGATTCATTGATTGAGACATGGAAAAATGTGCTTCTTAAACTGACTCCTTACCCCACAGACGAGAATGGATTACTTATCGGAAAAGATATGCCGTATGCTTTCTCACACAGACATTATTCACATTTACTTGCTATTTATCCTCTATACTTAATTAATAAAGAACAACCGAATGATATTGAAATGATTGAGAAATCATTGTCTTTTTGGCAAAGCAAGCCCACAGCTCTCCTAGGTTACTCATGCACAGGAGCATCTTCCATTTCCTCTGCTATCGGAAAGGGAGACGATGCACTAGCCTATCTAAATAAATTATTTGGTAAATTTCTTAGTTCGACGACTATGTATAAAGAAAGTGGGCCAGTTATTGAGACACCTTTATCTGCCGCCCAAAGCATTCACGATATGTTATTACAGAGTTGGGGGGGAAAGATTCGCATTTTCCCAGCTATCCCCGCTACATGGAAAGACATTGCTTATTCAGGTCTGCGCACGGAAGGGGCATTTAAAGTATCTGCCAGTAGAAAGCAAGGAAAGACACAATTTATCCATATTAAAAGTCTGGCAGGAGAGCCTTGCATTGTAACGACTGATATAGTTAACCCTATTTTTGAAGGAAAAAGAAACTTCACTATACAATCATTCCCAAACAACACCTTCCAAATTGATTTAAAGAAAGGAGAAGAGGTCTTCATTTCCCCCCAAGGAGAAAAGCCAGATTTTATCATTTCTCCGATTCCTCATACTTCTAAAAATCATTATGGATTAAAAATCATTCACCAGAGGAGGTAAAAATGTACAAAACCAACCTTGTAAACACTGGTAGATTAGATTACATTATGATACATAAAAAGCCTGCTATCAGATCCGTAACAGGCTTTTTAGACAGAAGTAATATATGATTCAACAAATTTAATATCAAAAAAATCATTTTTGAACAAAGTGTGAACAAGCCAGACTGTAGTCTATAATTTAATAAGCTAATTTTGCAAACAGTAAAATATAACTTTTAATAATTAAAACCTAATAAAGTATGAAGAACATCTTCTTTATTTGTATGTTCGCAACCGTTGCTTTTACCGGATGCGTAGATGATGATGATGACTTATTAACAGGTGAAGTTAGTCCAGGAGTAGAAATACTTCCTGAAAACAAACCTAATGAAGTTGTAGACTCAAAGTTATTTGAGATCATTAACCTCGATTACCCAGGATTAGAGAAAGTGAAAAAATTCTATGAAAATGGAGAATACTATTATGCAGCTAACGAATTACTAGAGTATTATAGAACAAGAGTAGACGTAAACAACCCTAATGTCAACTTGATTAACCCAACAATTTCCGAGAAAGATCAACGCATTGCCGATCAAGCACTTGAACATCGTTTCTATGTAAAAGGATTCGCCGAAAGTGTAGATGAAGTAACTAAACTAGAAACATATTATTCTTTCTATGATGCATCTGCAAAGAAAATAGATTGGAATGCCAACGAAGATAAACAGAAAAAAGAGCAAGAATTCAGATACCAACTTCATCGCCATCAATGGATGCTTCCCCAAGCAAAAGCATACCGTATTAGTAAAGATGAAAAATATATCCAATCATGGATTGAAGCATATGGCAGTTGGATCGAAACATTCCCATATACTCCCGGAACCATATTCCCACCAGCTGGCGGTTCCGAAAATGATGTAGACTATCAATGGAAAGGCCTACAAGTAGCAGAAAGAGTTCTTTCCCAAGTAGACATTATGCCCTATTTTATTCATTCCACAAATTTCACTCCGGAATGGCTTTCTACTTTCTTGGTTGCATTTGAAAAAGAGGTAGAGTGTATTCGATTGAATTATTATCAAAGTGGCAATATCTTAATTTCTCAATATCAAGCCGTAGCCACTGCTGGCATGCTAATGCCGGAATTTAAGAATGCATCAACATGGGCTACAGAAGGAACACAAGGATTAAACGAATCATTAGACACACAATTTAATGATGATGGAGTGGAATATGAGTTAGATTTTAGCTATCATACTGCTGCCATTAGTGACTTCCGAGAAATATATCTTATAGCTCAAGCTAACAACAAAACTAATTTATTGTCTCCCAGCTACATCAGCAAACTAAAGAAAGCAACAGAATTTGTTATGGATATGATTTACCCTAATTATACTATAGACAATTTCAATGATACCCGTTCAGCTTCATATTCTAAAAGCACTTTGTTGAATAGGCTAAAGGAATATTCTGCTATGTATCCTGACAATAATGAGCTATTATGGGTAGCAACAGAAGGAAAGAACGGAAGTAAACCTTCATACACAACTAAAGCTTATAGCACCTCTGGTTATTATATGTTACGCAGCGGTTGGGATAAAGATGCAACCATGATGATTCTAAAGAACAACTACAATCCTACCAATCAATGGCACTGCCAACCTGACAATGGAACCTTCGGTTTATACCGCAAAGATCGTAACTTCTTCCCTGATGCAGGTGTATTTACCTACAATACTGGAGCTGCTCGTACTAAATACGCTTCAACTGTTAATCATAATACAATGACTATTATGAGTAAAACCATTGGAGTTGCTAAGCCAACCGGCCAAGGTGGCGTAATGGAAGGAAAAATGATCAAATTAGAAACTAAAAATAATGTAGACATTTTAGTTACGGAAAACCAACAATCAGATGACATCACCCACCGTAGAACTGTATTCTTTGTTAATCAGAAATTCTTTGTGATTGTAGACGAAGGTTATGGCGCATCTACGCTTGGTACTAAGACAAATATAAATTTCCATCTGCTTAGTGATAAAGATACTCCTTCTGTATTTGACAAAAATCTGCAAACATCTGTAAACAATAATAAGTATTATCAGGCATACACTAATTTTGCTAGTAATAATATTTTTGCTGGCACATTTACAGAAACGAGTCAAGATCTAACAGCCAAAGCATTATCTACAACAGATGTGACCAATGTAGTATCTACAAACACAGACAAAGAAGATGGTCCTATACGTCTAGGCTACCAAATCACTCTTCGTCAGCCTAAAATTACGCCTATTGAAATCAGCGCAACCCGCTATATAACAATTCTCTGCCCATTTGAAAACGATACAGAACGGGAGGAGCTGAAAGTTGATGCCAAATTTACTGATAATGAAGATGGAACGGCTGGAACGTTCCATTCAGAAGGGGTATCTATTCAAGTCACAGTCAAAGGTACAGTGTACGATCTTTCTTCAAAATAAATCTAATAATCATATAATATGAAATCTAAATTACTAAAAGACATTTCTCATTTTTTAGGTGTCTTGATGGCAGTTGTATTAGTCATGACCTATACATCTTGTTCAGATGAGGATACCACTGACACTACTGGTTTCGCACTTTATTATTTAGGCATGACCGATATAGGTCCATCTATGAGCGGGATCATTTCAGAGCCTTCTTACAAAGGGAGCGTTCCTTCCGATTTTACAATCACAAGCATCACATTAAACGGTGAACCTTATATGGGTAGTGATTTTATTATCAATAAAGAAACCGGTGCTATTGAAATCAATAGTGCAAAAGACACACCGATAGGCTTATATAAAATTTCCATTTCATGTATGGCTGGTGGTTCGTATCATGAGTACAAGGATATTGTAGAAGTAAACATGATGAAACCTGTACCGGATGGCATCACTGTAGAACCTAATGAAATTCAAATAGAATACAGCATTGTTTCAGATGCAGAAAGCACGGAAGAATTACCTACAGCACAAGTTAAGACTGATGGTAATCATGTATCTATTACCAAATATGAAATAGCAAAAAGTGACATTTCTTCATTCTTCAATATCTCCCAAACAGGAGAAATTACAATTGTAAGAGGAAGCGATATTGCACCTGGAATACATACTCTTTCATTAAAACTCACTACCGGCGCATCGTCTGAAGATGAAGGAATCTTTGAGAATGCATTGACTATCAATGTCACATCTAAACCTTTAGGATTAACTTATGAACCTAACGAAGGATTGATAGAAGCTGAAACAGCGGAAGGACCCGAAACCACTTTCAAAAGTGAAGCTCCAATGCTAAAAGGCTCTTTGGAAAATATAGCCTATTCTATTAAAAGCATCGAACCATCAACGGATAAAATTAAAATTGATCCGACAACAGGTGTACTCTCTGTCGACAAACATCACGGCTTTGAAATAGGTCAGGAATATGTAATATCTGTAAAAGTAGCAAATAAATATGCTACAGATGGAGTATCATTTAACAATGTATATACTCTTAAAGTAGTAAACAGAATTGTACCTGTAGCAAACTTTAGCTATCCTGTGAATGTAGAAATATATGAATCATCACCATTAAAAGTAACTCCTGATGAAGGACTTGAAGGAGATGGGATTACGTTCACATTAAAGGATGATCTAAATAAACAGTTGTCTATTGACAAAAATGGAGTAGTATCTGCAAAGAAAGGCCACACCATACCAAACGGAGACTATACCATTACAGTGACTGCATCTAATACTAAAAATTCAAAAGAAGCGTCATTCAACTTAAAGGTTAAGAATAATCCGAATAAATTTAGCTTCATACGCTACGGAAATAACATTGGGGTAGATGCAATAAGCAATGCCAATCAATTTAGAATCACAGTAGATAAAGCAGCCGATGCTGCTACGATTCTAAGTAAATTCACAATAGAAGCTCCTACTACAGATATCACAGGAAAAAATGTACGATGGAGTATCAGAAACGGAAAGAACTGTGATAAGTTGGAAATAGATGAAAATGGTAAGATTTCATTTGCAAATGCTATATGGCCAGGATTAGATGCAACAGATCCAGTAGCCACAAATGGTTCAGGATTCTTCTTTGTTACAGCCACTGTTGGTGAAGACAAAGATTCTGAATTCTCACTGGAAGTACCTGTCTTTATACATTATGACTTGGTTATAGCTGGTGTTCATGTATTATATAATCCATTTGTATTCCAAGTTAATCCAAAAACAATTGGTAATAGTACTTATTCTGAAAAACCAATTATTAAAGGTATAGATGCGGAAGCTTTATCATTGTTCACTTTAGACTACAGACGTTCATTTAACTATACGGCAATTAGCGGTACATTTACCAATGGCGATCCTAAAACTTCTAACTTCCTGAACACTCTCTGGACTAAATTCGGAGAAGACTCTGGTAGAGGGGTTAACACAGGTTCCAGGAATGCTATTTCCTATTATGCCAATATAGAGAAAAATAAAAACACTTTAAGTTATGCTATAGGATATGTTGATCCTACTAACGGGCTTGCCCTCAAATTGAATCCTAATAAATGGGTTTTAGACGGAGAGTATCCTAATGGTATATTCACAGGTCAGATGACTTTCGATAAAACTGGAGCAGATCCTCAAAAAGGTAGTCAGGTGTTCCCGCTAATCATCTGGTTCGATCCTAACTTCTAAATACTAATACGTTAAAAATAGAAATTATGTATAACATAAACAATCTAATTAAATCAATAAGCATAAGAGGGTATTTCACCCTCTTAGCACTGATAGTCACAATCAGCGTATATGCTCAAGAATTAACTTTAAAAGGTGTTATTGTAGACGAAACAGACACACCTCTTATTGGAGCAACTATACAAGCTAAAGGCACCTCGACAGGAGCTATCACAGATTTTGATGGAAAATTTACTCTAAAAGCAAAAAAAGGAGCTACAATTTCTATCTCTTACATTGGTTATAAAACACAAGAACTAAAATTCAATGGTCAAAGATCCATTAATATAAAAATGGTTCCAGATAACCAGGCACTAGATGAGGTAGTAGTAGTTGGATATGGCGCGATGAAACGTAGCGATTTGACAGGTTCTGTTGCTTCTGTTGCTGCCAAAGATATTGAAGGATTTCAAACAAGTTCTGTAGCAGGTGCATTAGGTGGACAAATAGCCGGAGTGCAAATCACATCTACAGATGGTACTCCTGGTGCAGGGTTCAACATCAACATTCGTGGTGTAGGAAGTCTGACAGGTGATTCAAGCCCGCTCTACATTGTAGACGGTTTTCAGGTAGACGACATTGATTATTTATCAAATTCAGATATTGAATCTATTGAAGTACTTAAAGACGCTTCATCTTCTGCCATTTATGGTGCACGTGCAGCAAATGGTGTTGTGATGATTACAACAAAATCAGGAAAAAGCGGGAAACCACAAATTAGCTATAATGGTTCTGCAAGTTATCGTAAAATCTCTAAAACATTGGATGTATTATCTCCCTACGAATTTGTGAAATTACAGGGTGAAGTTAATAATGATCTCTTGAGCAGTTACATTTCTGACAAAGAATTTGATGATGCCGGAAAACCAATTAGATACCATTCATTAGAAGATTATGTAGGCGTAAAAGGAGTAGATTGGCAAGAAGAGACTTTCAACCCGACTTGGTCTCAAGATCATAATTTCTCTCTTAGAGGTGGTAGCAATGATACACAATATAATGCGGCTTTTTCTCGCTATGTAGAAAACGGTATCTTCAACAACAGCGGTTTTGACAAAACAACAGCTAAGTTTCGTATAGATCAAAAGATTAATAAAAATATATCGTTCAATGCAACTATTAACTATGCTTTAACTAATCGTAAAGGTGTAGGAACAACAGCTGATTCCGGACGCTTCAATATGTTAGCTCAGATACTTAGCGCACGTCCCACAGGTGGAAATAAGCTAACCGACGAAGAATTATTGCATTCGGCCATTGACCCGGAAATGCTAGAAACAGGCGAAAGCCTAGCACAGGTTAATCCTGTTATGCAAACTCAATCTGTAACTAACAATAAACGTGGCGAAATGTGGTCTGGAAATGCATCTGTAAGCTGGCAGATCATACAAGGACTTACTTTTAAGAGTGCCGGGACATATAATACAACCAATAGCCGCACTGACATTTTTTATAAAAATGGCTCTAAGGAAGCATATCGTAATGGTGAACAACCTTATGGACGTACAACCATGCAACGCGATGTACGCTGGACCAACTTTAATACTTTAACCTGGAAACAAAAGGTAAAGAAACATAATTATGATGTCATGCTAGGACACGAAGTATCCTACAAAAGTACAGAATATTTGTTAGGTGAAGCAATGGGATTCCCTTTCGATCAAATGGAAAATGACAACATGGGGCTAGGTGCAACTCCAAGTAAGGTTGAAAGTACTTACTATGATAAAACGTTATTATCATTTTATGCACGTGCTAACTATAATTACGACAATCGTTATCTATTTACAGCAACAGTACGTGCCGATGGTTCTACGGTATTCTCATCAAATAAGAAATGGGGATTCTTCCCTTCTTTCTCTGCAGCGTGGCGTGTATCAGAAGAAGCATTCATGAAAGATATTAAATGGATTTCAAATTTCAAAATTCGTTTAGGTTGGGGTACAGTAGGAAATGACAATATACCTAACTATCTATCTCTGGACCTATATGAAGCAAATAAATATGGCATAGGCAATAGTAGTGTTACTGTTTTAAATCCTAAACAACTTAGAAATAAGAATTTGAAATGGGAAGGATCAAACACTACTAACTTAGGTATTGACTTAGGTTTCTTTGACAACCGCCTAAATTTAACCGCTGAATTCTTTATCAAGAATACAAAAGACTTGCTATTGTCACAATCACTGGCACATATTACAGGATTTGACTCACAAATGCAAAACGTAGGAAAAATTCAAAATAAGGGTATTGAATTAAGTTTAAACAGCACCAATATTCAAACTCGGAATTTTACTTGGCAAACCAACTTTAATATATCATTCATCAGGAATACATTGAAGTCACTGGCGTCAGGAGTAAACTACATGCAAGCACGTTCTGGCTTTGATAGCAATTTCACTTCATATGATTATATGGCTATTGTCGGACAATCGCTTGGTCTGATTTACGGATATGAATTTGATGGTATTTATCAATATTCAGATTTTTATTCAGTTCCGGGTTCCAGCACTTTAATATTAAAGGAAGGCGTAACAAGCAATCCAAGTCTTGGAAACAGATTGTCTCCGGGAGCAGTTAAATATAAAGATCAAGATGGTGATGGAGTAATAACAACTAAAGACCGTACTGTTATCGGTAATGCTTTGCCTAAATGGTATGGTGGTATCACTAACACATTCAACTATAAAGGTATTGATTTTAGCTTTATGTTGCAATTCAATTACGGCAATGACATTTATAATGCAACCCGTTTGTATGCAACTCAAACCAATACACAACGTAGAAACCAATTAGCAGAAGTAGCAGACCGTTGGAGTCCGACAAACGCTTCAAACAAGGTACCTCGCTACAATGGATACGTAGTAAACGATGTGTATTCACGATTTGTAGAAGATGGTTCTTTCCTACGTTTAAAGAATATAACACTAGGATATACACTGCCTCATAAATGGACTCGTAGTTTCCATGTATCCAAACTTCGCGTATATGCTACCGGACAAAATCTCTTCTGCCTTAACAACTATAGCGGATATGATCCGGAAGTAAGTACAGCCAGCAAAAGTCCTATGACTCCCGGACTGGATTGGGGTGCTTATCCTAAGAGTAGAGTATTTACATTTGGTATTGATTTACAGTTCTAATATGAGAAAATAATATGAAGAAATTAATATATTACATAGCAATGTCCATTCTGTGCATTTTACCTTATTCATGCTCATTAGATGAAGAGGCAAGAAGCGAAATGGAAAAGAAGAATTACATGACTAATGCTAAAGAAGCACAAGATGTTCTATTAGGAGTATATCGTACAACTGTTGAAGATGCTGCATACGGGTATCATCTATCTTTCTTGTTCAACATGGGAACAGATATATCTCAAGGAGAAGGTTCCGATATAACGAATTATCGTATCATTGTCAATAACGCTTTTCCTACTACCCAAGTAGAAATTCAACAAACATGGCAAGTTCTTTATAAAGGTATCTACAGAGCAAACGACTTCCTGGAACGTATTAGTGGAAAAATAGAGACTTATAATACTACTGATAAAAAAATCGCAACTCTTTATATAGCCGAAGCCAGAGCGTTAAGAGCCATGTTCTATTTCGAGTTAGTTCGTCGTTATGGAAATATTCCTTTGATTACCAGTACAGAGATGTCTTATCAAGCTCCTACTACTTTTACACAGGCTACTCCTGATAAAGTATATGAATTTATTGAAGACGATCTTCTTTATGCTAGTGAAGTCCTACCATATGCAATCGACGATCAGCTTCGTGAGAACACATCATATCGTTTTAGTAAAGGGGCAGCACTTGGGCTCTTGGCAAAAGTGTATGCTACATGGGCAGGATATCCTGTACAAAATACAGCAAAATGGGAAGATGCTGCCAAAACAGCACGTATCCTCATCGAATCCGGCAAACATTCATTACTGCGCAATTATGAAAAGTTATGGGAAAATACTTGTAGCAGTGTATGGGATCCAACAGAAAGCTTAATCGAGATTTCATTCTATTCTCCTACCGTATCTGGTTCTGGAGATCCTGTAGGGCGTATCGGCAAATGGAATGGAGTAAAAACAACAGCTATCGCCGGTGTACGAGGTAGTTGTGCAGGAAATATGAAAGTAGTCCATACATTCGTGCTCGATTGGAGAGACGGCAAAAATGCAAATGACAAACGTCGCGATCTATCAGTAGCAAACTATAAGTATGATGACGATTACGTATTATGGGCTAAAGGTAAAAGTGACACGGAAGAATCTGCAAAATTAAAAGACCAAGATCCCACTCAAGCTCAAAAAGAAAAACAAAACTATACACCAGCCAAATGGGATCTTATAAAATACCAAAAGACAGGTGGGGTTATCAATAACGATAAATCTAACGCAAACTGGTATTTCTTACGTTATGCAGATGTATTACTCATCTATGCCGAAGCGCTGAATGAATGGAAACATGGTCCTACCACAGAAGCTTATGCTGCAATTAACGAAGTTCGTCGTCGTGGATATGGATATCCTAGCAATACAGGAAGCTGCGACCTTTCAAACTTAAATGAAGAAACTTTCCGTGAAGCAGTCAGAAAAGAACGTGCGTATGAATTAGCATTTGAAGGTCATCGTCGTATGGATTTAGTTCGCTGGGGCATCTATTATGAAACTATACAAAAAACGAATGCTGCTTTAGCAAACTGGTGGGATTCTGCAGATAATTACAGATATTTGTTATATAAATATACAGAGAAAAACAAACATGAATTACTGCCTATTCCACAACGTGAAAAGGACTTGTGTATTCAGTTCAAACAAAACCCTGGTTGGTAACAAAATCTCTATAACTTCTCTCCAATATGCCTTAAATAGGGCATATTGGAGATATTTAAAACCTTTTTCAACAAAATCAAAACTTGAAAAGCTCTATTTAAACGCCTTTTCGACAATCCTGTAACACAAAATTAGGTCTTTCGCCTACTTTTGCATCAGTTACAAAACTTCTAAAAACAATCACTTAAAATGAATAACATGAAAAAGAAACTTGTTCTCTTTGCTTCGGTTAGTATTGCACTCGCGTCGTGCCAGACAACCCCAAAGGAAGACTACAGTTGGATAAAAAAAGGACTGGATGTAGCTTCTGCCCAATTACAACTTTCTGCTGAAGAGGTTAGTGGTACAGGGATGTTGCCACGCTCCATCCGTACCGGCTATGACATGGATTTCCTTTGCCGTCAGTTGGAAAGAGATTCATTAACATTTAAAGATTCCCTACGTGCACAACCTACTGCCGAGCAATTAGGCAAACGTCGCCTCTGCAACGTTTATGACTGGACGAGCGGTTTCTTCCCCGGTTCATTATGGTATGCATACGAACTGACAGGAAACGATACACTGAAAACTCAAGCAATCGAATATACCAATCTTCTGAATCCGGTACGCTATTATAAAGGTACACATGATTTGGGATTTATGGTCAACTGTAGCTACGGCAATGCAGAACGTCTTTCACCTAACGATACCATCGCTGCTGTGATGAGAGAAACTGCCGATAGCCTTTGCGGTCGTTTCAATGATTCTATCGGTGCTATCCGTTCATGGGATTTCGGAACATGGAACTTCCCGGTTATCATCGACAATATGATGAACCTTGATCTTCTGTTCAATGTAGCAAAAGCAACAGGCGACAATAGATATAAAGACATCGCTATCAAACATGCCATGACAACGATGCATAATCACTTCCGCCCGGATTATACTTGCTGGCATGTAGTAAGCTATAACAGCGATGGTACAGTAGAACGAAAACAAACCCACCAAGGCAAGAACGATGATTCTTCATGGGCACGCGGACAGGCATGGGCTGTGTACGGATATACCGCTTGTTTCCGCGAAACAAATGATAGTATCTTCCTGAACTTTGCAAAGGATATAGCTGATATGATTATGGATCGCGTAAAAACAGACGACGCTATTCCTTATTGGGATTATGATGCTCCTGTAACCAAAGAAACTCCACGCGATGTATCTGCTGCTTCTGTCACTGCTTCTGCAATGATCGAACTAAGCACAATGGTTCCCGATGGACAGAAATATCTGGATTATGCGGAAAAAATTCTGAAGAGTCTGTCAAGTGATGCATATCTTGCAAAAGTGGGTGACAATCAAGGATTCATTTTGATGCATTCCGTAGGTTCACTGCCCAATGGTTCTGAAATCGACACTCCACTGAACTATGCTGACTACTATTATCTGGAAGCATTGAAGAGATTCATGGATCTGAAAGGTATCAACTACAAAGATATCTAATACATAAAATTATAACACCTATTATATCATGAATAAAACTTTAAAGTACATCGTTCTGCTTGCAATCGCATGTTTCGTAAGCAAGGGTTATGCCCAAGAACTGAAAAGCGAAGTCTTTTCTCTTCTTAACCTAGACTATCCGGGACTGGAGAAAGTAAAAGCTTTGCATCAGGAGGGTAAAGATGAGGATGCTGCCAAAGCATTGCTGGACTATTACCGTGCACGTACCAACGTAAAAACTCCGGATATCAATCTGAACAAGGTGACTATCAGCAAAGAAGAACAGCAATGGGCGGATGACGGATTGAAACATACATTCTTCGTACATAAAGGTTATCAACCTTCTTACAATTATGGAGAAGATATCAACTGGCAATACTGGCCGGTGAAAGATAATGAGCTCCGCTGGCAGTTGCACCGTCACAAATGGTTCACTCCAATGGGTAAAGCTTACCGTATATCCGGTGATGAAAAATATGCTAAAGAATGGGCACACCAGTATATCGACTGGATTAAAAAGAATCCATTGGTGAAGATGGACAAGAAAGAATATGAGCTGGTAAGTGATGGAAAAATCAAAGGTGAAGTAGAAAACGTACGTTTTGCATGGCGTCCTCTGGAAGTGAGTAATCGTCTGCAAGACCAGACTTCACAGTTCCAGTTATTCCTTCCCTCCCCTTCTTTCACTCCGGACTTCCTGACAGAATTCCTAGTGAACTATTACAAACATGCTGTACATATCCTTGCTAATTACTCGGATCAAGGCAACCACTTACTGTTTGAAGCTCAACGCATGATTTATGCAGGTGCCTTTTTCCCTGAATTCAAAGATGCTCCGGCTTGGAGAAAAAGTGGTATCGACATTCTGAACCGTGAAATTCACGTACAGGTATACGAAGATGGCGGACAGTTCGAACTTGACCCACATTATCATCTGGCAGCTATTAACATTTTCTGTAAAGCCTTAGGTATCGCAGATACTAACGGATTCCGTAAGGAATTCCCTCAAGATTATTTGGATACCATTGAAAACATGATTATGTTCTATGCAAACATTTCTTTCCCTGATTACACCAATCCATGTTTCAGCGACGCCAAGTTGACAACAAAGAAAGAAATGGTGAAAAACTACAAGTCATGGAGTAAACTGTTCCCGAAGAACCAGGCAATCAAATACTTTGCTACAGAAGGAAAAGAAGGTGCATTGCCGGATTATATGTCTAAAGGTTTCCTGAAATCAGGCTTCTTTGTATTCCGTAATTCATGGGGAATGGATGCTACCCAAATGGTAGTAAAGGCAGGTCCGAAAGCTTTCTGGCACTGTCAGCCGGATAATGGTACATTTGAACTTTGGTTCAACGGCAAGAATTTGTTCCCGGATTCTGGTTCGTATGTATACGCCGGTGAAGGCGAAGTAATGGAACAACGCAACTGGCACCGTCAGACTTGTGTTCACAACACAGTAACCCTGGACAACAAGAATCTCGATACAACAGAATCTGTTACTAAGTTGTGGCAACCGGAAGGTGCTATCCAGACTTTAGTGACTGAAAATCCGAGTTACAAGAATCTGAAACACCGTCGTTCTGTTTTCTTCGTTGATAACACTTACTTTGTCATTGTAGATGAAATGGCAGGTAGCGGTAAAGGTTCTATCAATCTCCACTATCAGATGCCGAAAGGAGAAATTGCCAACAGCCGCGAAGACATGACGTTCCTGACACAGTTTGAGGATGGAAGCAACATGAAACTGCAATGCTTCGGCCCTGCTGGCATGAGTATGAAGAAAGAACCAGGATGGTGTTCAACTGCTTATCGCAAACGCTACAAACGTATGAATGTATCGTTCAACGTGAGAAAAGACGGCGAAGAAGCTGTACGTTACATCACTGTTATCTACCCGGTTAAGAAAAGCGCAGATGCCCCTAAATTTGACGCTAAATTCAAGAACAAAGCGTTCGATGAAAACGGTCTGGAAGTAGAAGTGAAAGTAAACGGAAAGAAACAGTCATTAAAATACAAACTATAAAAAGCCTCAAAGCCTCTCCCTGCCCCTTTTCTTGGGAGAGGCTTCTTATCATTATGGAAAACTATTACACCTCCTCTACCCTACTCTTCCCATTGGCAGCACTAAGCCTCGTTTCTTGCAACAGCCAAAAGAAAGAAGAAGTCAGACAGCCGAACATCATCTTCATGATGACGGATGATCACACCACTCAAGCAATGTCCTGTTATGGAGGCAATCTGATCCAAACTCCTAATATGGATCGGATTGCCAATGAAGGTATTCGCTTTGATAATTGTTACGCTGTCAATGCTCTTTCGGGACCTTCACGTGCTTGCATCCTCACCGGCAAGTTCAGTCACGAGAATGGTTTTACCGATAATGCAAGTACATTCAACGGCGATCAACAGACATTCCCCAAACTTCTTCAGCAAGCCGGATACCAGACTGCCATGATCGGCAAATGGCACCTCATCAGCGAACCGCAAGGTTTCGACCATTGGAGTATCCTTAGCGGCCAACATGAGCAAGGTGACTATTACGATCCTGATTTCTGGGAAGACGGAAAACATATCGTAGAAAAAGGATATGCTACGGATATTATTACCGACAAAGCAATTAAATTCCTTGAAGGACGGGACAAGAACAAACCGTTCTGCATGATGTATCACCAGAAAGCCCCACACCGTAACTGGATGCCCGCTCCCCGTCATTTAGGCATATTCAATAATACAACTTTCCCGGAACCGGCTAATCTGTTCGACGACTACGAAGGTCGTGGAAGA
>OHMT01000459.1_pt1 | contig 25416 bp, 25 predicted proteins | sample 1569371 | NCBI WGS metagenome assembly OHMT01 (sample SAMEA3879500, study PRJEB24766) | human gut metagenome | biome: human-associated habitat; feature: feces | place: USA | collected 1985/1987 | reverse complement strand
TGTCGCCGGATATAAAACATAGCTGGCGGGATCCTCTACGGAGATCATCCCTTTTCCCACGTTCTGCACCGCTTCATAAATCGCAACGGTAGTCTGGGCATCCGGGGTTCCGATCCAGCCAGCCCCGCTTCTCTCCTTCCCGAATCCTCTGCTTCCCGAAAGCGTTCTCCTTCGGCATCCGAATCCCCGGCACCGTGAAATCCACCGTTCTGCGGAATTCGATGAGATTCAGCAGAAGCACCACCACTGCCAATACGGTCACACTGAAAAAAGCGGTTACTTTTACGTTAATTTTCTTCATAAGCCCCTCCTTAGTTCCTTTTCTATCTATACTGACGACTTTTATACCCCGTTTGTTACAATCAGCATAGCAAAATTTCACCTCGGTATCCACTTTTTTCACCCAAACGACCATTTTTGACTATTTCTGGTCTTTTTATAACATAACCGCTGTAAATGCACAATTGAGCAGATGGAAACTTATTCCAGTTATAATTCTATTACGAAATTTTATGCATTTGTATATGTTTTCCGTAATAGGATTCCCTCGGGAATGGAATCATTGTTCTGACAACTCAAGCGGCTCATAATAGAACACTGTCTTCGCAGGATCTTTTCCACTGATCTCCACGCCGTCCGCCGTCGTTCCCTGGAAGCCGCCGGAGGCACCGATGTAGAGAATACGACCGTCCGGTACGAGGACCGCACAGGTGCCTTCCGTGCCACAGGGCATCTCCCAGTTCTCCTGCACTCTGGTGAATTCCGTCTCGCCCAGACGATAGGTGTCCACGCCGTTGTATCCCCATAGGATAAAATCTGCCGTCTCGTTCACACCTGCTGCCACCATTTTCCACGGATAGATTGTATCAGCACTGCAAATAACATTCTCACCTCCAGCCACCGGAACAAACCTGAGGCTTTCCGGGTCTACTGACACTAATGTCATAGCTGTATTTCCTGCTGTTGTATTGCCAACTGTCTGTGCCGCCACATAGACTTTGCCATCCTTGCCCTGTCCTAATGCTCCGACACCTTGTACGACATAGCTGTTGTCATCCGCCACGGTTCCGATCAGCTCACCTTCCGCAGAATAGATCCGCACATAACTGCCGTCCTCCTGCATCCGCATCCGCACATATAATCTTCCCTGGGCATCTGTCGCCATACTATCAACGATATTCCATTCCCGCTCTCCTACGGTAAAACTGTTCAGAAGCGTTCCTTCCGGGCTGATATGATAGATTACAGGCAGCCAGCCGTGCTCCGCTCCCGCTGCTGCCAGTCCCTTCAGTCCTGCGTAAATACTGCCATCTGGTGCCAGGCACAGACTGTAGACCTCTCCGTTTTCCGCAAAATTTTCAAAAATCGTCTCCGGCGTTCCGCTACCATAAAACAGATATTCCACTCTCGCCTGTCCGTCCGTGGTAAATCCGCCCACATACAGACCGTTCTCTGACACTGCCGCACAACGGATACTTACGTCTCCCTCATAGGCAATCTGCCATTCCTGCGTTGCCGTATCAGCGCCGAGAACCGTACCACTCGTTCCCTGCTGTGCTGTACGTCCCTGCTTCGCAGCATCCTTTTCCGGCTCTGTCTTCACATACTCATAAGAACCTGCTTCAATCTCCTCGCTGATCTTCGCCAGGCTGTATTCTCTCTTTTCCTTAAAATCGATCAGCTCCAGCAACTGCTCATCCGTAAGCTCCGCATCCGGCAGGAAAAAGGTACTCCGCTCCGCATAGAAAGCTACACCCTTTTTGTATTTCTCGGGACTGTCGATCAATGTAAGCTCCTTCTTCGGGAAATACCCCTGCTCCAGGTATGCCTGCCTAAGTTCTTCCAGTCTCGCCGTCTCGCTCTCTGTCATCGGTCTGCTGTAAGAGTCCGCAGAGGCATTTGCCTCCTGCAACTGGGCAAAATACTCCTCCAGTTTTTCGTGATTCATGCTTTCCATCCGCGCCTGATACATTCCGGATGCCGTCACCGTCGCCGACGCCAGTACCAGGCAGGCTGCCGCCAGGATCGCCGCCCGACGGAAGCTGTAATGTTGTCTGCTGCCTCTGCCGTTTTTCTCCAGATGCAGTAAAATGTCATCCACTCGCGCATCCAGTTCTTCCGATACCGCCATCTGTTCCTGTTCTGCCATTTTATATAATTTTCTATCTAAAAAATCGCTTTGCATCTCCTGCTCCTTTCCGCTGCTACAACATTGCCCGCAGCTGCTCTTTCGCCCGATGCAGACGGGATTTCACTGTGCCCTGCCTGCATTCCAGGATCCTGCTGATCTCTGGGATCGTGCACCTCTCATAGTAAAATAAGACGATCACATCCCGATACCCGCCGTCCAACTGCATCACCGCATCCCACAACTCATGATGCTCATCGTAGAATTCCGGGGACAGGTTCTCCTTCCATTCCACCGGACTGGTGCGCTTGTTCTGCCTGTAGATTTTCTTCGCCTCGTTGGCTGCAATCTGCAGGATCCAGTTACGAAAACTGTCTGCTTTTTTCAACGTCTCTAATTTCTCATAAGCATGCACGATAGCCTCACTGACCGCATCCTCCGCGTCCGCACTGTTTTGCAGAATCGAATATGCCAGTCGGTACATGGGAAGCGTGTTGCTCTTCACATGCTGTGCAAACTCTTCTTTTGTCATGACTGCCAAGGTATCACCTCCTTCTTATCGCCGGCTTCACTATATATGAGTCGCAAGTAGCGGAAAAGGTTCCCAAAAAGTAAGGCACCGGACGGATCCAGTGCCTTGCGATGTTTTTCCACCTTAATTTACGTTTTTAGTATAATTGAATTCAGAAATAAAAGTATACTTTCCTTTGCCTTTTCCTTTAATTTCTTCAACAACACCTATTTCTCTTAATTTTTTCATAACATTCTTAGCTGTCGAAGTTGAACATTTCAATACTCTCTCTATCTCAGGAGCTCCAAATATCTGCTTATTTTCAATTTTTTCATATACTTTTAATATGTTTTTTTTCGTTGGTTCATTATAAGCCTGACTATCAATAGCCAACTTTATATTTTGAAAAGACAGTTTTTCACTCTCAATAGCTAACTTTCCCGTCGGATAGCCAACTTTTTCAGCATTGGAATTATAAATAACCGCCTGCAACATAAAAGCAAAACCGATCTTGAGGACACAGACTCATATTCCTGACTCCTCGAAAGGTCTTGACCCACGATAATCTGCTACGGGCGTGAGGAATTCCTGGAAAAGAGTTTCGCGAAGGCAAACGAGCGGTAGATCATGGAATATATCTGTGCGCACAGGCAGGAATGCGAGCTGACGCTGGAGTTTTGTTACGAAAAACAAGGAGGATTACTCTATCCGCCGAAATTCCCGCCAAAAAGCGATGGTCTCCTGCAGATCCGCTTCGTCTTCAAACAATTCCAGCTGTTTCGCCACTTCGATTGCAAAATCCACATAACCGTTTGCTGTCGAAGTGGTGATCCGGTCGGAAGTTACCACATCCTTTTCTCCGGAATGCGTCGATTCTATCCCCTCTAACAGTCCTGCATGTTCCACAACATCCACACCTGCACAGATGGCAGCAATCCGTCCACCCAGGTCATGCACGCTTTTCAGATACTTCCATACCTCCGGAGTATCTATCTTCTCAATATCTCCTCCGGGAATAACCAGCAGTTCCACATCCTTCGGATCCACATGCTCCAGCTGCTCCTCCAGCACGATCCGGTATCCTTCCGTGGCGGTGATTTCTTTTCCGTCCGGAGATACAAACTGCATTACTTTTCCCGTTACCTTCAGAAAATAATTCAGTATCACAATTTCGTAAATACAACTGGTATCATACAACAATACTACTGTTTTCATCCGTTCTCTCCTTTTTCTCCCTTATAAAACATTTTTCACATAAATCAAAAATGTTTTTGCATGGTTTTCACGTAAATCAAAAATGTTGGCATATTTTTATAAAAATATCCCGATTTTCATGTCTATTAATGTATGAAAATCGGGATACCATAAGTTCCTCAGCAGGCTACTTTATAACGAAATATCGATCACCGGGGCAGGTACGGTAGGGACGCCGATTCCAGCGGCATCGGCGGAAAAAGATGTCCCGGAGGATCCGGCAGATAAGCTCATGCCGCCTCCGGAGGGAATGACGGGATTGTCCTTCATTTTCTCCAGGCGGTCAAACACTGCCTTGAGGTATTCCGCATCTGCCTTGACGATTTCTTTCATTTCTTTGTTGCGGTGTTTGATCTTCATCATCTTAAGGTCTGCAGGATCGATGTCCTTCTTCACAGAGAGCATGGTATCGGATAACTCATCCATTCCCATCTCCTCCATTATATCCCGCATACCGTCAGACAATTCCTGCATCATCTCAGAAGTAAAATCGCTCATTTCCACCATAAGCTCACTGGTCTGTAACAGAAATTCATCCAGCTGCGGATAATCATATTTCTCCAGATCCATATCGCTCTGTGCTTCCGTTGCCTCACAGGGCAATTCCTCTTCGGCTTCCGGGTCCGTATTCTGATCCGTCTCCGAAGTTCTCTCTTCTTCGTCCGTGCAGACTTTTTCACCCTGCCAGATTCCGCCGGCTGCCTTCGCCAGTTCCTCTTCTTCTAAGTGTTTCGCCTTTTTCTTCGCTACTCGCTCCATGGCTTTGGCATGGTTGATTGCTGCTTCGATCTCGTCATCATCATAATTGCCGCTCTGCTTCTGCCGTTTCAGGCGCAGGACTTCTCTCCGCGCCTGCCCGGCTGCCTGCTTTGCCGCCTGGGACGTCTTGCTCCGCAGTATCTTGGACGAGATATTTTTGAACTGGTACTTCAATTTCTTCAGCGCCAGCGTCGTGTTCTTCGTCTGCTGCCTCTGATTGCGCAGCGATTCACTGTAGCTCAGCGTGCTGGTAACGATAGACTCCTGTCCCAGGGTGTTTGCCGCCTGCGTCTGCGTACTCCTGCTGTCCCGGGCAAGCATCCGTTTAATATCACTGACTGAATTTTTCGAAGCAGTCGTGTTATTCTGCTGCCCGAAAATGCCGTTTGCACTGCTCTGGTTCGTCCTACTCCCGAAGGTGATCTGCGTCGTTCCCCGGCTGTTCGAGCGCACGAACGTTCCTCCATATTTCCCCATAGAAACCATACAACATCACCTTACCCTCTGAAATCGAAGTTCTGACCGATCTGTTTCTCGCTCTGGGTCTGCACCTCGTCACTCCGTGTGTTGAAATTGTAGGTATCTATCCTGGAAAGCAGCTCCTCAATGGAGCCTGCGGTAATGGTTACCGTCTCTTCCGTACCATCGTTCTCTGTGCGCTTTTCCTTTAACTGCTCTTCTTTTTCTTTCTTAGCTGCCTTCTTCTCCGCAGCCTTTTTCTCTGTTTTCTTCTGCTCAGCCTTTTTCTCGATCCGGGCCTTCTGCTCGGCGCTGGATTTCTTCAATACAGCGAAAAATGACAGTGTTCCTCCATCATTTACCTGCATTCCAAAGCCCTTGACATTCGCACCGGAACTCTGCAGGCTGGTCTTTAACTGTTGTATCTGTGCAGCGGCACCGCTCAGGATTCCCTCATACTGTTTACGGAATTTCTCATCCGTCGCCATCTGTTCGATCTTGTCTTCATCAATGAGGACGACCGTCTTATATCCGTTGGCATATTTTGCAGCATTGGCTTTTGCATTCTCCTTCTGATCTCTGCTGACCAGAATAAAATCATAATTTCCGTACTTCTTCTTCAGCTGCTCATAATATTTCGCAGCCTTCTCCGACAACTCCGGCTGACCGATGGTCCTGCCGTAATTCCCAGTCGTTCCCTTCGTCTGTTTCGCTTCAGAAGTGCCGGCCGTGCCTGCAGCACTCGTCGTATCCTTCGTTGTCTTGTTTTTCGTATTCTTGCTGTAATTACTCTGCGCAGCATATGCACCGATGCTGCTTACCCCTATCTCTGTCATACTTATCTCCTCCTTGAAAATAGATGCCAAATCCGTTTGTTTTCACAGTTATCTTACTATGTATATCGTCTTCTTTTCTGAATACATTGATAGTAATAATGCCAAAAGACCACATTTCCGATCCTTGTCACCGATCAGAAATGCGGTCTTTCTATTATATTTTTTCTTACTGATTCAAATTGTTGATCGTATGAGATAACTGTCCGAGAATCTTCTTGATCGCTTCACTGGAGGCTGCCATATCTCTCGCCAGCTTCTGGACCTCCGTTGCTACCACAGCAAAGCCCTTTCCCTGATCTCCTGCCCTGGCTGCTTCAATGGATGCATTCAGTGCCAGGATCTGCTGTCTCTTGCTATAACCGTCAATCTCCTTCGTTCTGTCTTCCGCTTCTGCGATCTGCTGTGCAGCATCTGCAATACCGCCTTTTAATTCTCCTACCAGATTTGTATTTCTACGATGAGCATAGCTTGATCTCACAAACATGTTGATCACATCTCCCAGCAGATTTGCAGATGCATCTATTTGCTCCTTAGTCTTCACATTTACCTTTTTCAGAGCCTTAATATATTTATCCTCGTCAATACCCAGCTCTCTCGCTGTCTGACGGAACTTCTCCTCATCCGGATTCTCCGGCAGCACCTGTCCTCCGATAATACTGCCCAGCACGGTTCCATCCTCCAGTGTGATTGGAATACCAAAATCCACAAGTCCCGCATGGCAGGGATACACACCATGGCCTTCTCTGTCACACTGCTCGCAGCGCTTTTTCCCCTCTGCGCTTCCTCTCGTCAGATCAATACAGAACTCCGTAAAATTATAACAGTCACTGATGTATTTTCCGTCTGCACCCACAGCCACGGTTGCCAGTCCCGTGCTGCCTGCCCAGTTCTTCATGATCTGCTCGAATTTGTTCATGTCACAAAAATCCTGAATCTTCATATAACTTCCTACTTTCCCGGTCATCTTAACCGTTGAACGCATCAAAGCCGGTAATTTTTGATCCCGGCATCATCTTACATTTACATAAAAATTATACCACAAATTGCAATATTTTTCGCCCTTTTTACCATTTTTTCCGATATTTTAACAACATTTTCTATCTATGCTTCTTTCCTGCTTTCTTCCCTCCAAACGCTCTAAAATAGATGCAATGCGATGCCATCTATTGTATAATTATCTGGATGCAGATATGAGTGCTGATCGCGGAAAAAGGAAGTGCCGTTAATTGAAGAAAACGAAGATATTCTTCCGCTGATCCTTCCGATGAAGCAGAAAAATACGTTGTCCTGATCGGCGAAGATTCTGAAATCATAGAAAAGCTTTCTGACATTGATCTGCTTGTCATAGATGCGGAATATTTTTCCCAAAATGACATTGCCCGTTTAAGAGAAAATGGTATCCGCGAAATCTACTCCTATATCAATATTGGATCGATCGAGAGCTTCCGGTCCTATGATACAGACTTTGAGAAATATACTCTGGGTGCCTATGAGAATTGGCCGGAGGAAAAATGGATCGATGTCTCAGCTCCGGAATGGCAGGCATGTACAGCTTCCAGAGTAGACGCCCTGGTACAGAAGGGTGTGGACGGCTTTTTTGTCGATAACACGGATGTATACTATAACTATCCGCAGGAATCCATCTATGACGGAATCCTTACGATTCTGGACTATATGGACCATACAGGCAGAAAGATCATGATCAACGGTGGGGACTGTTTTGTAAAAAAATATCTTACAACAGAAAAAAACGTTCTCATCGATGGGGTAAACCAGGAGAACGTTTTTACTGCGTATGATTTTTCAAAGGATGTCTATACTAAAAATGATCAAAGCACGCGTGAATACTATACTGAGTATCTAGATCTGGCTATGTCACACGGCTGTACCGCTTACACCCTGGAATACGCAACGGTTCCCTCCATCCGCAGACAGGCAGCCGCCTACGCCGGGAAGCATGGGTACATCTGCTATGTTTCTGATAATATCGGGTTATGTCTGGGAAGATAACATATTCCTCTCAACCGCCATCACAGAAATGTAATGATACAAGTATCCTGATGCTTTTGCCTTGTCTGCTCATCTGCATCAATAGCCGTGCACATATCACAATAGTAGCATATATTGTAACCGCCCTGCCCTTTGGTATCTTCAGTCACAGCAAAGTATCCTGCCTTCATCTTCACTGTCTGTCCGCTCAAAAAGTGAATCTCTCTCTGCACATAACCCCCGGCTCCGGTTTTATCCACCAGCGGCACCTGTGGATTATACACTCCTGTAGCAGCATAATCCAGCTGGATCTCCGTAAAATAATTCTTCAGATTCGCCTGGTCTGCCGCCACCTTTGCCTTATGTATATAGGACAGATACTGCGGTGCAAGCACCCCCACCAGCACTGCCATGATAGCTATTACAATGATCAGCTCTACTAATGAAAATCCCCCGTTTCCCCTCTTTCCTGTTGTTTTTTTCATGACTTTTCTCTCCATTACATTACAATACATCCCGCAGGCATCGGGCCTGCGTATAAGAAAGACCCGCATGGTCTTCCCAGGCAGGTCTTTCTTGCGATCATATATTCAGTTTTATCAGTGCTTTATTATTCGCAAAGCTTGGAAAATGCATCCGCTACGAACTGAACCTTAGGTCCGATGATTACCTGTACGGAGGTCTTACCGGGTTTCATGACACCGGCTACGCCTGCAGATTTGATCACCTTATCATTCACTGCGGTAATGTCTTTTACTTCCAGTCTCAGTCTTGTAATGCAGTTGTCAATGCTTGCAATGTTGTCCTTGCCGCCGCAGCCTTCCAGAATGGTTGCTGCGATTGCTGCGAAATCATCATTTGCCAGCTCGATCTTCTTCTCTGCTTCTACATCATCATCTTCTCTACCGGGGGTCTTCAGATCCCATTTCTTGATAGCGAAGAGGAATACGAAGTAGAATACAAGAAATGCTGCGATACCCAGAGGGATGATCAGCCAGATTCTGGCCGCTGCAGGCAGGCGGGATGAGAACAGCAGATCCATCGCACCTGCGGAGAAGCTGAAGCCTGCACGGAAGCCAAGAGCAACAGTGATCATGGTGAAGATGCCGTACAGTGCTGCGTAGATCACATACAGTCCGGGAGCTAAGAACATGAATGCAAACTCAAAGGGCTCGGTAACGCCGCAGATGAAGGAACAGATTGCTGCGGAAGCTACCAGACCGATCGCTGCCTTTTTCTTGGCGGGCTTTGCACATTTTACCATTGCCAGAGCCGCACCGGGGATACCGAACATCATACAAGGGAAGAAGCCGGACATATACATTCCAAGGCTCCAGGATACATCAGCGCTTGTCTCACCTTTCCAGAAGTGCTGCAGATCTCCCAGTCCGATGGTATCGAACCAGAATACGTTGTTCAGTGCGTGATGTAATCCGGTAGGGATCAGCAGACGGTTCAGGAAAGCATAAATGCCGGCACCGACTACATCCAGACTTTCGATAGCTTCACCGAGAGCTACCAGACCGCCGAACAGTAAAGGCCATACGAACAGCAGTACAACAGATGCCAGAATAGATACCACACCTGCTACGATAGCTACGCAGCGCTTACCACTGAAGAAGGACAGCCAGTCAGGAAGCTTGGTATCCTTGAACTTGTTGTAGCACATGGAACCGATAATACCGGCAATAATACCGATAAAGGGATTCGCAATCTTATCGAATGCCAGTGTCTTGGTAGCATCCTCAGCGATGGAGGGCATAATGGTCGTAACAAATCCGGTAGACAGAAGTGTTGTGAGCATCAGCCAGGAAGCCAGAGCTGCGATGGCTCCGGTACCGTCATTTTTCTCTGACATACCGACACCTACACCGATTGCGAACAGGATCGCCATGTTGTCGATCAGAGCACCACCAGCTTTTACGAGGAACAGACCGATCAGATTTCTTACACCCTCGATCGCACCACCCTGCATTGTTGCCGGGCACAACCAGTAACCAATACCCATGAGGATACCGCAGATCGGCAGAACCGCTACGGGAAGCATTAACGCTTTACCCAGTTTTTGAAGAAACTTCATACATTTCTCCTCCTTTACATTATACTAAACCGGAACAGTTCCGGTCAGTTTCATTAGTTGATACGGACGTACCGCTCTTAAGAGATCTGGAGCACGTCCTCGCCGGGAGATACCTCTCCCTCTTTCAGAATACTGATCTTGTTATATTCATCAGTATTGCAGACCAGGACCGGAGTGATGATATGCAGTCCGGCTTCCTTAATCTTCTCCAGATCCGCATCCAGCAGAAGATCGCCCTTTTTGACATGGTCTCCGGCAGCAACATGTGCCGTGAAGGGGGCTCCCTTGAGTGTCACGGTGTCCAGTCCGATGTGGATCAGAAGCTCCGCTCCCTGATCCGTTGTCATGGTGATCGCATGGAGCGTATCAAATACCACGGTCACCTCTCCGTCTGCGGGAGCATAAATTTTTCCCTCAGAGGGGATCACTGCAAATCCGTCTCCCAGTATTTTCTCGGAAAATGTAGGATCCGGTACCTCCGTAAGAGCAACTGCCTTCCCCTTACAGGGAGATCCGATACAATTCCCTTTTCGCTTACCTTTCAAAAAATCTAACATGTGAACTCCTTTCCGTCGATATATACCGCTGCAATGTTCAGTTCCTGATCCAGGAGTACGAAATCTGCCCTCTTACCAACGGATATACTGCCCACTTCATTGAAAATGCCGATCTCCTTCGCCGGATTCTCCGTGGCACACATCACTGCTGTCTCTAACGGCAGACCGACTGTTTTTACTACAAACCGCATACAATCCATCAGATTCGTCGCCGATCCGGCGATCGTGCCGTCATGCAGGGTAGCCAGATTGCCTCTGACGGTAACCGGCTGTCCTCCCAGAGTATATTCACCATCCTCCAGTCCCGTTGCACGCATACTGTCACTGATCAGGATCATGCGGTCAGCGCCAAACATCGCAAACGTTGCACGGATCACTGACGGATGAATGTGTACACCATCACAGATCAGCTCCGGATGACATTTCTCTGAATCTCTCACTGCTCCGATCACGCCGGGCTCCCTGTGGTTCAGCGGCGGCATTGCATTATACAAATGCGTCGCATGAGATGCTCCATGTTCAATGGCTTCCCTTGCTGTATCATAGTCGGAAGCTGTATGCGCCAGTGAAATGACCACTTCTCCTTTGGCTCTGTCGATAAATTCCATCGCTCCCGGCTCTTCCGGTGCGATATCTACCAGCTTGATCAGCCCGTTCGCTGCTTTCTGCAGCCTGCTGAAATATTCATAATCGCAGTGCATGATATTTTCTGCAGCCTGAGCACCCTTTTTCGCCGGACTGATAAAAGGTCCTTCCATATTGATGCCCACCAGGTGGGATCCACCGGAATACTCATAGCTGCCGGCATTTTTCATGACCTCCAGCAATTCATCCTTAGGTATCGTCATGGTAGCCGGGCAGACACTTGTCACACCGACAGAGGCTTCATATGATGTGATGACATCCAGTGCTTCCTTCGTGCCGTCACACATATCTGCGCCCTTACAACCATGGAAATGAATATCCACCAGTCCCGGTATCAGATACATGCCTTTGGCATCCACAACAGCTTCCTCACCTGCCGGATCCCCGGTACAGCTTACGAACCTGCCGTTCTCCACGGCTACATCTCCTCTGACAAACCGATGCTCCTCTGTATATATATTTGCATTTCTGATTCTCATGACCTATCAGCTTCCCCTTTCTTATTCAGAAAGCTTACTAAGCGCTGCTTCGTCTGCCACCAGTGTCACATCATTATGAAGCTGTAATACCGATGCCGGCACCTGCGGTGTAATGGGTCCGAAGAAAGCTTTCTGTACGATCTCCGCCTTGTCTTCGCCGCTGGCTACGATCAATATTTTCTTCGCCTGCATAATGGTCTTGATCCCCATGGTATATGCCTGCTTCGGGACATCCTCTGCCGATGCGAAGAATCTCTTGTTGGCTTCGATCGTAGACTCTGTCAGGTTCACGCAATGTACCTGCTTGTCAAAACTCTCTCCCGGTTCGTTGAAGCCGATGTGCCCGTTATGTCCAATTCCCAAAAGCTGCAGGTCCACGCCGCCCAGTGACTGGATCAGTTCCGCATATCTATGGCATTCTTTCTCCGAATCCGGCTCCATTCCGTTTGGCAGATGTGTATTTTCCACCGGGATATTCACATGGTCAAACAGATTCTGGTGCATAAAATAGTAATAACTCTGATCGTTTTCCCGGCTCAGACCCTTATATTCATCCAGGTTCACCGTCATAACCTCAGAAAAGTCCAGGTCTCCCTTGCGGAACCATTCCACCAGCTGTTTATACAGACCGATGGGTGTGGATCCCGTAGCCAGTCCGAGAACACAGTTCGGTTTCATAATAACCTGTGCCGATACGATATTTGCAGCCTTTCTGCTCATATCTGCATAATCTTTTGCTTTGTATATTCTCATGAATCTCTCACTCCATTTCGCATATTTTACTACGGACATTCAGCACCATGGACGGTGCCACACTGAGTTCATCAATTCCCATCTGTACAAATCGTGTGGTCAGTGTCGTATCCGCTCCCAGCTCTCCGCAGATGCCGACCCATTTTCCATGCTTATGTGCCCCATCAACAGTCATCTGTATCATACGCAGGACTGCCTCATGATGTGGATTATAGAATCTGTCCAGTCTGTTATTCTGCCTGTCGATAGCCAGAGTATACTGTGTCAGATCATTCGTGCCGATACTGAAGAAATCAACATGCTCCGCCAGCTCCTCACTCATCATGACAGCCGCAGGAGTCTCGATCATAATTCCCTGTTCCGGAATTGCGTAAGGAAGCTTCTCTTCCTCCAGCTCCTTAGCCACCTCAGCCACGATTTTCTGAATATCCAGCACTTCCTCCACGGAAATGATCATCGGATACATAATAGCCAATGTTCCGTATTTTGCCGCCCGAAGAAGTGCTCTCAGCTGGGTCTTGAAGATCTCCGGCTGCTCCAGACAGATCCGGATCGCACGGTATCCCATGGCAGGATTATCTTCCTTGCCAAGTCCGAGGTAATCTACATTTTTGTCCGCACCGATATCAAGGGTACGGATGATGACCTTTTTCCCTGCCATCATCTGCAGCACCTGACGGTAAGCATTGAACTGTTCTGTCTCATCCGGAAGCGAATTCCTTCCGAGATATAAAAATTCACTGCGGAACAGGCCGATACCCTCCGCATCATTCTCCAGTACATATGCCACATCCGATACGCTGCCGATATTTGCATATACATTGACCTTGCGTCCGCTCTTTGTCACGGATTCACGTCCCTTGTATTCTGCCAGCAGGCTTCTTAGTCTCTGTTCCGTCTGCTGTGCCGCCTCTGCCTGCCGGATCTGCTCTTCCTCCGGATCCAGGTAAAATACCGCTTCCCTGCCGTCCACAATAGCCCGGGTCCCGTTATGAATTTTCTCCAGTTCCAATGGTACCCCTATCAGTGCCGGAATGTTCATCATACGTGCAAGGATCGCAGTATGGGAATTCGTTGAACCATGTACTGTGACAAAGGCCAGGATCTTACTCTTATCCATCTGTACCGTCTCACTGGGCGTCAGATCATCTGCCACAATGATCGACGGCTCCATGGTACTCCAGTCAATCTGCTCCTCCCCGGACAGATTGCGGACGAGCCGGTTGGAGATATCCCTGACATCCGCAGAGCGGGCCTGCATATATTCATCATCCATGTTGGCGAACATCTCTGCAAAATTATCACCGGTCACTGCCACCGCATACTCTGCATTCACTTCTTCGTTCTGAATCATACTGTGAATGGCATCCTGATAATCGTCATCCTCGAGCATCATCTGATGCACCTCGAAAATGGCTGCATTGACTTCCCCGACCTCCTGCAGAGCCTTCTCGTATAACTGTCCCAGCTGCGTCATCGTACGTTCCTTAGCCGCATCCAGCCGTTTCAGTTCTTCCTCTGTGTTGTCGATATGGATCCTCTTAACGAGACTGTCCTTTTTCTTCAAAACACTGACAGGTCCGATCGCTGTTCCCTTATATACGGATTTTCCAATATATTTTTCCATTTTCTACCTTCCAAACTCTGCCGTGCAGGTCTTCTCCTAGAGGTTCTCACGGAAAAACTTCTGAAGCTCTGCTGCTGCGGTATCTTCATCCGCTCCTTCTATCGTGACTTCCACGTTGTCTCCGTGCTTCACGCCCATTCCCATGATCGCCATCAGCTTGCTTGCTGCAGCTGATTTCCCCTTACAGGAAAGTGTCACTGTACTCTGATACTTTTTCGCTTCCTTGGCGAGCAGTCCCGCAGGACGTGCATGCAGACCGATTTCATCCTTAATGATATAGCTGAACTGTTTCATCGGCAACATTCCTCCTTATTTTATATTTCTTGTTTTAAATATGTAGCATGTTGTACATACTTTTCGTTCATCTGGCTGATTACATATACATATTACCCATCTTTTTATTGTTTGTCTACATCACTTTTGATAAATTGTATATTTTTGAACATTATCGTAAAATTTTGTAAACTTTTTAATAAAAAAATTTATAGAAAAAGGATGCCTGCTTATCTGGCACCCTTTCTTGGATCATTCTTTTGGTTTTGTTATTTGCTGTAGTCAGCTCCATTTCCTATTCGACCGCTATCTCCACGTTTTTTCCACTGAAGGCCACTCCATACTTATAGATTGTCTGAATCCCGGCATTCTTCATCTCTGTATCATATTTTTTATCCGTAATCTGCTTCAATGCGGCTTCAGACATATTTTTCAATTCTTCATCACTGCAGTTTTTCCCGGCTTTCAGTTCAATCAATATACCCGGCATCCCCTTGCGGATAGGTTTTAACTGAATATCATACCGGCCGTCACCGGACTCCCTGTTAGAAGTCGCAAAAGTTCCACTCATCAATGCACACAGTCCCAGCATAAACCCATGATAAAAATTCTCTCCGGCAGTATCGAAAAAACTCACTGACTGCGTCAGTAACATTTGGAGCTGCGATTTCAGCCGTTTATGATCACCTGAAAAAGTGGCCTCCTGAATCGAAATGGCTGTGGCCTGTGGAATTATATTTTCCATACGTTGTAGAATCTCTTTGTTATATACCAGAGAAATCTCACGGTTTGGCAATGCAACCTCACATAGGAAATCCCCATTGAAAGAAAGAGATGTATTCAACACTTTTAAATATCCAGTCATAAGCAGAAAGCTATAAATAGTCGATGGATTGCTTTTGATCTGTGGATAGATCACATCCGTATCAATAAATGTGGTAAAAGTTTCACCATTGACCAGAGAAGTAAGGCGGTCATATATCTCATTGTCTGCCACCGCAAGTACTTCACCAATGACATCATTACTTCCCGTAGATACCCAGAAGGGTCTCGGTTCACATTTGTTGCTGAAATAACTGACCACCGACCAGGGATTGAAAATTTCTGTCTTTCCAAAGAGATAGCCATCATACCACTGACATATTTCGTCGTATTTATCAGCCGCGTCATAATATGCTGCCATCTCCCGGACCTCGTCTGCCGTAAATCCGAAGTAAGCGCTGTATTTGTTGTCCAGCACAGAATTAATAGACAGGTTGTTCATTCCACTAAAAATACTTTCTTTGGCTACCCGCAAAATGCCGGTGAGGAACCCAAATGACAGATGACTGTTGTCCTTAAAACCTCCTGAAAAAAGATTCCGCATAAACCGGATAATCTTGTCGTAATAGTCCTCACTGTGCCCTTGTTGAATGGGAGTATCGTACTCATCAATGATGATAACCGGCGCAACATCATAATGGCTGTGAAGCATTGCGGACAGATCAAGGAGTGCCGAAGATAATTCCACCTCTGTTGCACTGCCATTGACCAGCCTTTCATAGACTTTTCTGCTGTATCCGTCACATTTTTCACTGCTCTGTAACTCTTTGTGCCGCTGTGCCTCTTTTGCAAAAATGTCACGAAGTGCCGCAAAGGTCTCTTCCCATGTGTCAAACTTCACGTCCTTGAAAGTCAGAAAGATCACCGGATATCTGCCTTGGTAATCTCTATACTTTTGTCCGCAGGACCATATTTTTTTATCCCGGAAATACACAGAAGTATCTTTATCACTTCTTTCAAAATAAGTGCGCAGCATATCCATATTGAGTGTCTTGCCAAAACGCCGGGGGCGGGTGAAAAGTGTTACCATGGGGCGTTCATCAATAAAGTCTTTTATCATCATCGTCTTGTCGATGTAATAGTACTCCGAAGCCGCAAGACAATAGTTAGACACACCAATAGGCAGCGGGAGCTTCTGTTCACACTCCCATGTTTGTCCAGGATTCATTTCAGCCATAATGCGATACCTCCACGTATCATTTTACAAATATAGCTTACCTATTTTACAGGACTTTGTCAATTAAGGAAGAAGCAGCCCGGATCTCTTCCGGCTCCGGCATAGAACATAACGCACCTTTTCTGGTAACAACGATGGATGCGGCAGCATTTGCAAATAAAAGCATCTCACGGATATCCTTCTCTGTCAGGTCATCTGTCCCTAATTCCAGAATCCGGCTTAAGACTGCCCCGCAGAAGGTATCTCCGGCTCCGGTCGTATCAACGACATGCTCCTGATGGATCCCCCCGCAATATATTTTCTCATCCTTATAATATGCTATACTGCCTTTATTCCCCAATGTAACAAACAATATTTTTATGTCAGAGTTGTCCCGGATAAAGGAAACACCTTTCTCCAGACTTTCCTGTTCCGATACAAAGGCAACTTCCTCTTCCGATATCTTCATGATATCACATTGCTTCATTCCATACAGGATACGCTTTCTGGCTTCTTCCGGCGTCTTCCACAGGGAAAGCCGCAGATTGGGATCAAAGGAGATCAGTCTTGAAAATTTAATTTCATCACAGCATCTCACACAGCTCGATCACTTCATGATTGGGTCCTTCAACCTTGAAAAACCGGATGCCTGATTTCCAGTATGGCAGCTGCTCCACTTCCGTGCTGAGGAGCCGGTATACTCCCTGCATTTCACGGAACAGTTGATCCACCTTCTCCACGGATAATGCGATATGATCGATGCTGCCCGTGGCATCTGCGGTAGTCTCGCTTTCGTACACCTCCAGCATCACGTTGTGTATTCTCAGGAAAGCCACTCTGTGTCCCTGATAATTCTCCTGATTTATGATCTCGAATCCCAGAGAACGGTAGAAATCCAGAGTCTCCTGATATTTCTGTGTAGGGATCCCGATGTGCTGGATCCCCTTTATGTGTAATTTATATAAATACTTGTCCATGGCTGATGCCCCTTATCCCTCGATATGATATACTCTTGCTTCATAGGGCTGCAGATGCAGAGTATCTGTGATCTTCGTCCCCGGGTAATTGGATATCAGCAGTTTTGCTGACTTTTCAACGAATTCCGCAGGAATTTCCAGATCCATAGCTTCTCCTGCAAAATTACATACAACCAAAAGCTTTTCCTGTCCCAGGATTCTCTCATAGGCATAGATCTTATCATGCTCAGGATACAGCAGTTCATAGGATCCATATACCACAATCGGATAATCCTTACGCAGACGGATTACTTTACGATAGAAATTCAGGATGGAATCGGGATCCTCCTCCTGGGCTGCCACATTGATCTTTGTGTAACAGGGGTTAGTCATAAGCCAGGGTGTACCGGTGGTAAATCCGGCATTTTTCTCCGCATTCCACTGCATAGGAGTTCTGGCATTGTCTCTGCCCTTACGATTGATATAACGCATCATGTCCTCTGGTGTGATCCTGCCATCGGATGTATATTCTTTATAAGCATTAATGGCTTCAATATCATTGCATTCCTCAATATTATGGAATACCATGTTCTTCATACCGATTTCTTCCCCCTGATAGACATAGGGGGTTCCCTGCATCATATGCAGGCAGACTGCCAGCATTTTAGCGGATTCCTTCCAGTATTTTCCATCATCGCCAAAACGGGATACCATTCTCGGCTGATCATGATTGTTCAGATACAAACTGTTCCAGCCCACTCCATTGAGTCCGGTCTGCCATTTACTGAACACACGCTTCAGTTCTACGAGATCCGGCTTTTTGTCTGTCCATTTGGAACCGTTATCACTGTCCACATCCATATGCTCAAAGGTGAATACCATATTCAGCTCCTGTCTGTCAAAGCCTGTGTATTTGATGGCATCCTCCACAGAAGTACAGGGAGCCTCACCCACGGTGATCACATCATATTTAGACAAAACTTCCCGGTTCATCTCCTGTAAATATTCATGCACATGAGGTCCATTCATCACATAAGGCAGGCGGTTGCCGTATTTGGAGCCCGGAATCGGTTCGCCATCAGGATATCCCTCCACCTTGGAGATCATATTGATGACATCCATTCGGAATCCGTCAATCCCCTTATCCAGCCACCATTTCATCAGATCATAGACTTCCGCACGCACTTTTGTATTACGCCAGTTCAGATCCGGCTGTTTCTCGGAAAACAAATGCAGGTAATACATATCCGTCCGGGAATCATATTTCCACGCGGAGCCGCTGAAGTTGGAATCCCAGTTGTTGGGGGGATTACCGTTTTTCCCTTCCTGCCAGATATAATAGTCTCTGTAAGGATTGTCTTTGGAGCTTCTGCTCTCAATGAACCATTTGTGTTCATCAGAGGTATGATTCACCACCAGATCCAACATAATCTTGAGATGATGCTCATGCGCCTTCTCCAACAATTCATCGAAATCAGCCAGAGTGCCGAATTCATCCATGATATCACGGTAATCACTGATATCGTAGCCATTATCATCATTAGGAGATTTGTAGATCGGGCACAGCCACAATACATCCACTCCCAGGCTTTCCAGATAATCCAGCTTAGAGATGATACCTCTCAGATCACCGATGCCGTCTCCGTTGCTGTCGCAGAAGCTGCGGGGATATATCTGATATACTACGCTTTCTTTCCACCATTTCTTATCCATATCGTTATCCAACCTTTCCTGTTGTTCTGTCTTTCTGATATTGTTACTTTATTTTTAGATGCCGTGGGCTTTTGTCCCCTGACATTGATACCGCGCCATCACCCCTTGACTGCACCGTCAGTAACACCCTTCACGATATACCGCTGGCAGCTAATGTAGAATATACGGAAATCACGACCACTACAATCAGGAACACCAGTGCATTTGCCTGTGCCTGTCCCAGCTTCGATTCCTTGAATGCCGTATTATAGATATTCAGTGCGATCATTTCCGTAATGTTGGCAGGACCGCCTGCTGTCAGAGACAGGTTCTGGTCGAACATTTTGAACGAATCCGAAATCGATAAGAACAACCCAATGGTAAATGCCGGTGCCACCAACTGCAGCTTGATTTTCAGAAATGTCTGAAACGCTGTCGCTCCGTCAATTTCCGCAGCCGTTGAACATACCGGTGATCATCATTGCTGTAAGGATTCCTCCCACTACTTTCTTTTTCATAAGCCTATTTACCTCCTTCGCATGTCCTGCATGATTTCCATACAATACGTTGTCCCTGTTTTCGTTTAGTTATGTACATAACTTCTGTATCATCAACATATCACTCGGATACATATATGTAAATAGGTTATGTTCATAACCTATTTAATAGCCAAATGAAAACCTCTTTCTTTTGTACATTTTTGACAATATTTGGGGATTCTGTTATAACTAAAATAGTCTGAGTACAGGAGGAACCTATCTATGACTACTATCAAAGATATTGCCGAGCGCGCCGGAGTCAGCACTGCCACCGTATCCAATGTGATCCATGGAAATACGAAGAAGGTCTCTCCCGCAACAATTGAACTGATCGAGAACTTGATCAAGGAAATGGGATATGTCCAGAAAATGGGACTGAGTGTACTAAATAACGGCAGTTCCAAAATGGTGGCTGTCGTTATCCATACCCACAAGAAATATGAGGATGCCGTGATCTCCGATCCCTTTTACGGCAAGATCATCGGCTTTGTCGAAGAAAAGCTGCGACTGCTGGGTTATTATATGTTGCTCTACTCCACAGATGACGTCAATGAAGTCTTCCGTACCGTCATGGCATGGAATATCGATGGAGTCATTGCTCTGTCCTTCTCCCGCAATGATTGCAATAAGATCTGGCACCTGATCCACAAGCCCGTAGTCTCTATTGATGCTTACGGAATCTCTCACGATGATACTCCCGTCACTAACATTGGGCTGGATGACTCCACAGGGGGTGGCCTGATGTCAGAATATTTGTTGCAATGCGGTTATGAAAACATACTGGTATGTGCCACCAACGATTATGGTGTGGATTATTCAAGATGGACCGGTGCCAGAGAAATGTTTGAGGAACTGACTGTCGGAAATAAAGAGAAAAAAATACGTCTGATCAATATCGGCGAGACCCAGATCACCAGAGAAAGCTTCTATCAGCAGCTACTGCGTCAGATTCCCTTTCCAACGAAGACGGCGGCTTTCTTTCTTTCGGATTATTTTGCCATTGAGGCCATCAGTTACTTAGGCTCCAAGGGTATCCGGGTCCCCGCAGACCTGGGGATTGCCGGATTCGATGATATCAATTACGCCCGCCTTACCGTTCCGAAGCTGACAACCATTCATCAGAACATGGAACGTAAAGCAGAGCTGGCTGTAACGGAGCTGCTATCTGCCATACAAAATCCCATTTACATGGGCAGGGAAGTATTACTGGATGTCATGCTGATTGCCCGGGATTCCATCTAATTTCTGTGCATCCAGCTACTGTTCCTCCAGCTCCTCATAAAACCGGTAATTATTCTTGCCGTTCTGTTTGACATAATACAATGCTTTGTCCGCTTTTATATAATATTCTTCAAAGTTGTCTCCCTGTCTGCACATGCACAGACCGCAGGACAGGGATGCCGCTGAAGTCTCCGCCGCAGCATTTTTTGCCGCACGAAAGCTGTCAAACAGACTTCTCACCCGCGTATTCATTTCTGCTTCCGATACCTCCGGCAGATAGAACAGAAATTCATCTCCTCCCAAACGGCAGACTACTGCGTTCTTCATGCACTCTGTAAGCGTCGCTCCCACCAGTCTGAAGGCATGATCCCCCGCCTTATGTCCATAGACATCATTGATCTTCTTCAGATTATCCATATCCACAAATCCCAGACAGCCGCCCTGCTTCTGCATTTTCTCAAGGATCAGTGCCTCACCCTTATGACGCATGGGAAGACCTGTCAGATAATCCAGACTTTCCCTTGCCTCTCTCTGCCTGGCCAGCTCCAGCTCGCGGATGCGGTCCATTGTCTGGATCAGAGTAACGACCAGCAGGACCACCAGTCCGGTTGCGATAAAGATTCCGGACAGAGACACGACACGATACACTGCTGTCACCTCCAGCATGACTGCGATCATGGCAACCACCAGTCCGATCAACGGAAGCTTGTAATGTTTCGCTGTTCCCTGGATAAGATCCCTGCAAATGGTGATAAATACCGTCAGGAAGGTTCCTGCGATCACCATGTGGGACAAAAACATTGTCGAGATAAAATCTGCGATATTCAGTACCTGTAAGGCCGTGCATAGTACAAAATTCACACAAGTGATACACTCTGCCACATGATAGACCTTCCGGTACCTTCCCTGCTGCACACTGTCAACATAGAACAGGATCGGAATCGGGCAGATCATCACAACGAAGAAGCACATATTCGACAGAATAGAAGCATTGGAAACAAACAGCTGGCGTAGCTTCGATTCTCCCAGCATCCACACTGCTCCCAGGATCATGCACCATCCCAGGTACTCCAGATCAAATCTCGTCTTGTATACAATATCGAGCACCAGACTAATGATCAGCACGACCAGTCCGGCAAACAACATCGTACAGGCGATCAAAGTTACCATAAAATAGCAGTGGAACATATATGCCCAAATATCTAATTTATCCCCACAATATACCGTATTGACGACACCGGAATACTTGTGGGTAAAGGACTGCAGTTCGATCCGCACTTCCTTTCCCGCATCCTCGCCTGATGTCTCGCAGAACACATACCGGCTGGCAGAATTTTTCCCAAAGGGCCTGGTATTCTCCGTATCATACACCGTCCTCAGTTCCCCTCCGATGTAAATACGCACATTCTCCAGGGAAGATCTGATGGCGATCGTATTTTCCTTATAATCCTGTGGAAGCACTGACCGTATGACCAGAAGCTCTCCTGCAGGCACATCACATCTGCCCGGGACCTGGATCTCCTGTTCTGTTCCGTCTGCCAGCACCCGGTAAAAGGTTCCCGTAAAAGTAATGCTTTCCTCCGTGACCGGTTCCCTCTCACTGGGGTAAATGCGCTGCCCTAAAAAAAGGCTGCAAGCAGCACAAGGATCACCACATAAAATAAAATTCTTTTATACTTTCGGATCGTATATTTCTCTTCTGTCAACTTTTTCTACCTCATTAAATGATACCGGGGCAGCCCCCGCTTTTATTCCCTTATCGGAGTTCTGTCCATGATCTTTTACCCACTTATCAACAAGTTTATCACACGTAGCTGAAAAAAGTAACTATCTATTTTACCCCGTAAAATGTTTATGGAAAATTCATTCGACAAATCATGCTTTCCGAACTAAAATAGGAATGCGATATGATAATTTCATGATCCTATGAAAGGAGACAACATGATATGAAGAATAAAAAATATTCCATCATTTATAGCAGCTTAACAGGTAATACCAAGGAGCTGGCTGATGCGATCCACGAGGCATTACCTCAGGATGAATGTGAGTATTTCGGTGTGTCCGACACAGTAATCCCTTCTTCCGAACTGCTCTATATCGGATTTTGGACAGACAAGGGAAATGCAGATACCAAGACATTACAGCTATTATCGCAGTTAAAGAATAAACAGATTTTTCTGTTTGGAACTGCAGGCTTTGGTGGCAGTGATATCTATTTCCGGAAAATCCTGAATCAGGTTAAGCAGTTCGTTGACGCAAGCAATGTTATCGTCGGAGAGTATATGTGTCAGGGCAGAATGCCGCAGTCTGTCCGGGAACGCTACTTGAAAATGAAGGAAGCGCCTGATCATCCGGCAAATCTTGATGTATTGATCCAGAATTTTGACTGTGCCTTGTCTCACCCTGATGTAGATGACCTGGAGAGACTCAGACAAGCCGTTAGGAACTCATCCTTCTGATAAGACCATAAAATAAGGCAGTCCCACATAGCTGAGTCTGCCTTACTCTCTTTATTTAACATTGATGCCACTGGCATATTGCTGCAGAAACTGTTCCTTCCCGCAGGGTCTGCCAAAATAATATCCCTGCAGATAATCCACCTTCAATTCTTTCATTTTCAGAAGCCATTCTCTTTCCTCGATGCCTTCCGCACATATTCTGACATTAATACTATGTACCATGGGGATGATATTTTTATATAATTTATAATCCCTGTCACTGTTCATCGCCTTGGCAGTAAAATCTCTGTCCATTTTCACGTAACTCGGATTCATATCACGTATACAATGAAGATTCGAATATCCTGTTCCAAAATCATCGATCACGAAGGGAATCCTGTTCTTGTCCAATGTTTTGCGGAATCTGCAGAACGCCGGTGTCATATCCATAAATCCGCTTTCTGTCATTTCAACGCATAAACATTCCGGCTTTAAAGCATACTTTTGAATCACATCCAGAATATCCCGCTCCACATTGCCCTGCAGGATCTGAACATAAGAAACATTTACATTCATCCTGAAATCCGGAATATATTTCTGCATTTCACAGCACATTGCTGCGGCTTCGTTCAAAATATATCTTCCGGCGGGAATGATCAATCCGGTCTCTTCCAATAGTGGGATAAACTCCATCGGTGAAACAAACTCCCGTCCTTCTTCCGTTATCATGGAAAAACGCATCAGAGCCTCTGCTCCAATGATCTGTTCCGTCTGGCAGTCCACGATCGGCTGATAATTGACTTCAAAGCCTTCATAATTGTTTACAATAGCATTACGAAGTGCTGCTACAATTTTTCCTTTTTGCAAAAAGACCTCATAGTCATCCTGGTCAAAAACATAGAATCCGTTTTTACCCATGCTTTTTGCCTGTTTCAAGGCAAATTCAAACTTTTTGCGGCATTCTTCGGTTCCCTCACAAAATGTTGCTGCATCTATAACACCAATAGAAATAGAAAATATAGCTTCATAATTTTCGGCTACTATGAAATTATGAAGTTTATCTGTAATCTTTTCTTTCAGTGCCACAGCTTCTTCTGCGGAGGAAGCTTCCAGATCCACGATCACATACTGATCCGCTACCAGATGGTAAATTCTCTGCTTGTCTGAAAGGCATTCCTTCATACAGCCGGCTACGCTTTTCAGGATATAATTACCATAATCAGCTCCCCTGGAGCTATTGATCGCTCCAAAATCATCAATTCCTATATGCATAAAAAATCCCTTGGTAATGGGTTCTTTTTGTTCACGCAGGTAAGTAAGGAATTCTGGACCACCAAGCAGTCCGGTGACATTATCAGCCCTTCTCTTGTTGCCGGTCTCATTCAGACACCCGACCAGATATTCCGCATTTCCCTGCTGATCATTGATAACGATACCACGGCTGTTGATCCAGACCGGCATACCTTCTTTATCAAGCCATCTATAATGAAGATTATGTACCTTTTCTCTTCCTTCACATATATCCGCAAGATGCTTTGCAAGCATCTCACGGTCTTCTTCATATACTACCTTCATAACTTCATTTGACATATCTGTCAGGATATTACTCGGTATATTAAATCGTTCCACAGCAGACTGTGAAATCTCAAATATATTATTCTGCAGATCAAATATATACAGATAATCGTCCATACATTCTGTAATGATCTCAAATAAAATATCAGCTGTCTGCTCTCCAAATAATTTAAATATATCATTAATCACAACAATAACCTTCCTTATGACTACTTCACTCTATTCCTGTCATTTTCTAGAATAACTTAAAGATATTCACGCGGTCATGCATCTTGGCTGCTCCCTCTGCCAGATTAATACTGATCGCAGTATTCTCTTCTGAGGATGCTGCATTGCCCTGTACCACACCGGACAGCTGTTCAATTCCCTGACCGATCTGTTCCAAGGACTCAGCCTGGGAGTTTGCTTTCTCCATGGTGTTCTGTGCAATCTCTGCAAATGACTCCATATCTGCAATGATCTGATTGAATGCGTCTGCTGTTGTTCTTGTAATCGTATTGCCATTTTCGATTTCCACTAAGGTCTTATCGATCAGATCTCTTGTATTTACAGCAGATTTTGCACTGTCTGCTGCCAACTTGCCGATCTGATCTGCCACTACTGCAAAGCCTTTTCCTGCTTCTCCTGCTCTGGCAGCTTCAATGGAAGCATTCAGGGATAACAGGTT
>OHMT01000423.1_pt1 | contig 27022 bp, 25 predicted proteins | sample 1569371 | NCBI WGS metagenome assembly OHMT01 (sample SAMEA3879500, study PRJEB24766) | human gut metagenome | biome: human-associated habitat; feature: feces | place: USA | collected 1985/1987 | reverse complement strand
TAAATTAATATTTAAGCCTGATTATAATTTCTGTAATTTCTATATGGTTGTTTAAATATTTTGTATGTTAAGGGTAACACCATAATACTTTCAAGTATTAGTGAACAAATTAACATACTATTTATAGAATAATTATTAATATGAACTATTAATATAATATAAATTAAAGTTATTAAGATTGTAGAAAATTTACGGATCTTTCTTTTCTTTTTATTAGGCAAGGGCCTTTTAACCGTATCTGCTGGTGCGTATATTGCTAGTGGAACTAAACATATCATCCCAACACTTATAAGTAAAGTCTTACTAAATTCACCATACAGCATTATTACTGGAACGCCAATAAATAATAATGTAGAAAATATTAAACATTGATAACTCTTCCCAGCGTGAAACCCGAATCCTGTGAACCTAATAATATTAAAAAATATTAATAACAGAATAAACTCTTTAATGATACCAAGTATTATCGCAATAAGCGTTATTATAATCAACTTAGTAACACTTAAATATATACCCTCTAAACCGTATCTCAATTTATCAAGTTCATCATCATCATATGCATGATACTTTGTAATAAAGGATGTTGTTAATTTTAAATACCTATCCTTCATATAAACTCCTCTTTAATCTAACTAAATGGTATCACTTGTGTTAAAAAATTTTTCTATATTCAGTAAAATGTCGAATTTTATCAAAATTTAGACTAAAAAATCAGAAAAAGAGATCCCACTTACCGAAAAAGTATCAGAAATGACATTTAACGGAAATTCTAAAAAAATAATGCCATTTTTGATACACTAAATATGCGCACAAGCAAAGAGTTAGTTAACTGATTTAAAGAGAAGGTGAGGTGGCAGTATGGTAGGACGCGTTAAGTGGTTCAATAATGAAAAAGGTTATGGATTTATTGAGTACAAAGAAAATGAAGATGTATTCATCCATTATAGTACAATTCAAACTGATGGATATAAAACATTAACCGAAGGTCAATATGTTGAATTTGAATTAATTAGTACTCCTAAAGGATTTCAAGCACTAAATGTATGCCCAATTAAAGAACCAGCGACAACAAAGTAATCTATTTCCTTTATTATAGATATAGAATCGTCCCAGAACTAAAAATCTTTTATATCAAACCCAAATATTTATAATAAAGGGATGCCAAAATTGTCCTGTAAAACTACTACTAAAATAGTAGTTTTTTTTAACTTTGTATGTTAAAATATATATAAGGAGGATGATATTATGGAATTCATAATCAGAGGAGATAAAATAAAAGTAACTGATTCAATGAAAAACTACATAGAAGAGAAGTTAGGAAAACTAGAGAAGTATCTAAAAGATGGCGATTCAGTACGCGCAAATGTAGTAGTAAAGGTTAGAAATAAAAACCAAATTGTTGAAATTACAATACCATTAAAAACCATAATTTTACGTTCTGAAGAATCACAAGATGATTTTTACAAGGCTGTTGATAAAACAATCGATAAGCTAGAAAGACAATTAAGAAAAAATAAAACTAGACTTTCAAAACATAATAAGTCAAATAAAGAATTTATGATTATAGATGAAGAAGAAAGTATAGAAGAAGAAAGTATAGTTAAAAGAAAAACAATTGAAGTAAAGCCTATGAATGAAGAAGAAGCAATACTTCAAATGGAGCTATTAGGACATCAATTTTATATGTACTTAGATAGTGATAAAGAAAAATATTGTGTTGTTTATAAGAGAAAAGAAGGAGGATATGGAGTCCTTGAGTCTTAATAACATTAATATTTATATGTAAATTAAAAAAAGCCTAGAAAAATGGGCTTTTTTTTGGTAGAATAAATAGTTAAGGGAGATGTTTAGATGAGTATATTAAATAGATTATTCGATCATGAATATAAACAACTTAAAAAATTTCAAAAATTAGCAGATCAAATAGAGGCATTAGATGAAGAAACAAAAAAATTAACTGATACTGAACTTAGAGCTAAAACAGAAGAGTTCAAGAATCGTTTAAATAATGGGGAAACTGTTGATGATTTATTAGTAGAAGCTTTTGCAGTAGCTCGCGAAGCTTGTTTTAGAGTAATAGGAGAAAAGCCCTTTTATGTTCAATTACTAGGAGCATGTGCCATTCATTTTGGTAACATTGCTGAAATGAAAACAGGTGAAGGAAAAACCTTAACAGCAGTTCTACCAGCTTACTTAAATGCCCTAACAGGAAAAGGTGTTCACATCATAACAGTAAATGAATATCTAGCACAACGTGATACAAACTGGATGGGTGAAATTCATCGTTTCTTAGGATTAACTGTAGGAGTTAACTTAAGAGATATGTCAGCCAAAGAAAAACAAGAACAATATAAATGTGATATTATGTATTCTACCAATAGTGAAATTGGATTTGACTATTTAAGAGATAACATGGTTGTTAATAAAGAAGAAAGAGTTCAAAGACCGTTAAATTTTGCTATTATTGATGAGGTTGACTCTGTATTAATAGATGAAGCGCGTACACCATTAATAATATCAGGTGGAAAAATGACTAGTGCTAACCTATATATTGATGCTGATAGATTTGCCAAAACATTAAAAAAAGAAGAAGATTTCATTTATGATGAAAAAACCAAAAGCGTTAATTTAAATGAACAAGGTTCAGAAAAAGCAGAAAAAACGTTCCATGTTAAAAATTTATATGAAGTTGAAAATGCAACTTTAGTTCATTATATAAATCAAGCATTACGTGCTAATTATGCTATGAGCAAAGATGTTGATTATGTTGTACAAGATGATGAAATTGTTATAGTAGATCAATTCACTGGGCGTTTGATGAAAGGACGTGCTTATAGTGAGGGCCTACATCAAGCAATTGAGGCTAAAGAAGGAGTTACAATTAATCAAGAAACCAAAACACTAGCAACAATTACAATTCAAAATTTATTTAGAATGTATCAAAAGTTAGCAGGTATGACTGGTACAGCAAAAACAGAAGAAGAAGAATTTAGAAATATCTATAATATGTATGTTATCTGTATTCCAACAAATAAGGAAGTAATTCGTATAGACGCTCCAGACTTAGTATTTGCAACAAAAGCTGCTAAATATAAAGCCATAATTAACTTTGTAAAAGAAAGATATGAAGCAGGACAGCCAGTTCTAATAGGTACAATTGCCATAGAAACAAGTGAATTAATTAGTGATTTACTAACAAAGGCAAAAATACCACATGAAACATTAAATGCAAAAAATCATGCTCGCGAAGCAGAAATAATTTCTAAAATCGGACAACATAAATCTGTTACAATCGCAACAAACATGGCTGGACGTGGTACAGACATTAAGTTATCAGACGAAATAAAAGCTCTAGGTGGACTTTGCGTAGTTGGTACAGAAAGACATGAATCACGCCGTATTGATAATCAGTTAAGAGGACGTTCCGGACGTCAAGGAGATCCAGGATATACACAATTCTTTGTATCTATGGAAGATGACCTAATGGTTCGTTTTGGTTCTGATAGAATTAAAACTATGATGCAAAACATGGGATTTGGTGATAATGCTATCCAAAGTAAAATTATTACTAACTCTTTAGGTACTGCCCAAGCAAGAGTTGAAGGTAACAACTTTGATATTCGTAAAAATATTCTACAATACGATGATGTTATGAATAATCAAAGAGAGATAATATATGAAAAAAGAAATAAAATATTAGACAGTGAATCTATTCATGAAGATATTTTAGATACATTCCGTCATCATATTGAGGACTTGGTTAATTCACATTTAGTAATTGATGGGGAAATTAATGACGACGACATTGATGAAATAACAGAATTTGCCAATGAAAACTTATTAGTTAAAGACATAAAAAAATCATCATTAAAGAATAAGAGCGCAGAAGATATTATAAATAAATTATACCAGCAAGTTGTTGATGAATATCAAGAAAAAATATCAATTTTACCAGAAGAGGTAACTAACGAATTTGAAAAAGCTATTTCTCTACAGGTAATTGATAATTATTGGATGGAACATATCAATACAATGTCACATTTAAGAGAAGGAATATACTTACGTGGATATGCACAAGTTGATCCTTTACATGCGTATACTATGGAGGGATTCGATATGTTTGATAAGATGTTACAAAACATTGACAAAGACACAACTGTATTCCTACTAAAAGCAGAAATAAGACAAAATATTGAAAGAAAACCAGCTGCAGAAACAAAAAAGATGAGCACCAACAAAGATGATTCATCAGATAAATCAAAAAAGAAACCAGCAAAATCTAAAAAAGTTGGTAGAAATGACCTTTGTCCATGTGGTTCGGGAAAAAAATATAAGAACTGTTGCGGAAAGTAGTATAAAATAAGGAAAAATTGAAATTTAAAAAGGTAACAAATTTGTTGTTTGTCACCCAATAAATAAAAATGTGAACAAAATTTATTGAAATTAAAGGATGTCAGCAAAAAGTAATTTGTTGACATCCTTTTTCTTGTAATAGGGAAAGGAGTTGTTAAATGATCAAAAGAGTATCAGAAGATATTAAGATTGCTTATAATAACAAAGCATATTTTTCAGCATTAGCATTAACTCTAACAATACCTGATATTTGTGGGAAAATTCAATATAAAAATGATTCTAATTTAAAAGATAGAGAGAAGCATATCAAATGTTTGATGAATGGATAAAAGAATATTTTGATATACCAAAACCTAAAAATGAAATGTTTGAGGATTTTGATGTTCTTGCTAAATTTGATGGAAAGGTATGCTACTCATTAAGGTGTGCTTATCTTCATGCAGGTAATTATGATTTAAAAGCACATGGTAAAGATAACATAAAACTTGATAGATTTGAATTGTGTGTTAGCGATGGAGAGTGGCAATTTGGTGATGCACATGGATGCTCAATGTGTAATGGCGAAATTGAAGAAGTTCATAGAAGATTTAATGCAATAAACTTAATAGAAGGGTTCATAGATGGAACTGAGGAATATATAAAAACACACGGGGATACATAAAATGAATATGCAACAATGGATATAATAGTGTTTTGAAATCATGATTTATTAAACAAAAATATTTATTTAGGGAGGAACAATGGTTAAAAGCAGTAAAAAAACAGAAAAATTAGCAGTAAATAAAATAGAGGATTTAGTACATAGAATAGAAAATGCTGATTGTAAATTCAATGTAGATGATACAGGTATTTCTTGGGATGGAGATATTTATTTGTATAATGGTAACATAGATGAAAAAGAAAATTATGATATCTCCATAAAAACACAAATAAAAGGGAGAACAGTAAACATAAAAAGATTACCAGATAAAAGAAAATTTGAGGTTGATAAAAAAGATTTAGAAAATTATTTAAAAGAAGATGGGACAATTTTTTTAGTTGTATTATTTAAAGATATAGATGATTTTAAAATATATTGTGCAACATTATTACCATATAATTTACGTTTATACTTAAAGGAAACGCCAAATGCAAAGGGTAAAATACAAGTAAAAGTAAAAGAAGTAAAAGATTATAGGCATTTAGAAACAATTTTGAGAAACTTTGCAATAAACAAAAAAGAGCAAAAAAGAATTAGTGATAATGTTTTCCAACAAGGAGAAGTATCTATTACAAAAGATGGTAACAAATTTAAAGTATATGATTGGCGAAATAAAGAAGATAATATAAGAGACTTGTTAGGGGAAGAAAAGTATTTATATAAATATGATGAACTAAATAATATAACTAGTATAACTTGTGCAGAAATTTGTGCTGTTACTGAAAGTTTAAAAATAAATATTACAAATAAAAACGGCGATATTTTTTATTCAACAGTAAATCACACTGTAACTAAAGAAACTAATAAGATATTTTTTGGTAATGCATTTGAACTTGATTATGAAAATAAAAAATTCGATTTAAAAATCCAAGGAAAACTTAGTGAAAGAATACAGCAATTATCATTTTTAAAATGTTTATTTGAAGAAAAAGGATTTGTAATTAATGATGCATTTATTCCATTAATAATTACAGTAGAAAATAAAAAACAATATGATATGCAATGTGAAATTTATAATAAAATAAATAATTTCTTGATAAATCATAAAATATCAAAAAATCTAGACTTAGATAATTGGAATGACAAAGATTTAAATGATATTATGACTTGGATTTCTGCGATAGATGATAACAAGCCTTTAAAAATAAAAAGTTTTGAAATTTCTAGTATAGGGTCAATTCAAATTAATGACTTAAGATTCTCTATTTTTGCAGACAAAAGGGATGATGGTGGATTTGATGTTTATAGCATTTGGAATTCATTTCTTAAAACTAAATATATTTTTACTTATAATGATGGTGCCAAAAGCATTAATACTAAAAATTGGTTTTCTATTTTAAATAAAGAAGCTTATGCTTCGGATGATGTAAATTTTGATGAAATGAGAAAAATTTTTGAAGATTATGAATTACTACCAGATGAAGAAATATTATTGAATTTTCAAGCATTAGAAATTATAAAAGCATATGACTATAATGGAAACGAAGAACTATTAGATTATGCAATGTACTTGCTAAATAAAATTGATAAGTGTGAGAATCTAGTGGATATAGTATATATAAATAAAATGCAGATTAATAAACGAAAAAATTTTTTGACTGACGATATGAAAATAAAATTAATAGATATAAAAAACAAAAATGAAGATCCGTTTTATAAAATATCTGTAAATTTATTAATTGACAATGCGGTGGAGGCTAATATAATATTTTCACAGTTATCAGAACAAGAACAGAAATTGTTTGAAAGTTTTCCAATAGCCAAGTATTTAAAGAAGTAACTATATAATCACAATAAGACTAAAAAGAGAGTAGCAATAATGCTACTTTCTTTTTGTTGTAAAATTATAATGGTCAAAAGAAAGGAAGATGATAAGATGATCAATATTAGAAAAAGGGGTAAAGTATATCAATATTGCTTTGAAGCGGGAAAGGTGAATGGAAAAAGAAAACAAATAACTAGATCAGGCTTTAAAACTAGAAATGAGGCATATATAGCAGGACAAAAAGCATACGATGAATTTATCAATGGAATAACAAATGGAGAGTGTAATATGTTATTTGGAGATTACTTAGATTATTGGATGAAAGAATATTTTGAAATAAATTATAAATATTCTACGGCAAAGAGATATAAAGAATCTTTTGGTAATATTAAAAGGGAATTAGGTAATTACAAATTATCAGTTTTAACACCATATATTTTAAATCAAGCGCTATTAAAGTTATATCAAACATCTGGCACAAGGGACGCATTAAGAAATTATCAAAAGGTTATTAAAAGTTCGTTGAGAGATGCAACTTACTATTTTGGATTTATTAAAAATAATCCGGCTGGTGATTTGGAGATACCTAGAGTATTATCATTTGAATTAAAAAAAACAATATAGGTCACATTTATAATAAAGAAGAAATAGAAATAATTTTAGGCAGATTTAAGAATAACAAAGTTTTTGTTTGTGCGTTTTTAACGGCTTGTTACACAGGAATGAGAACTGGTGAAGTATTTGCTTTAACTTGGGATGATATTGATTTAGAGAATAGAACAATAAAAATTAATAAGACAGTTTATGGAAAAGATAAAGAAGAAAACGGTAGATGGTATTTAGGTACTGCTAAAACAATAGGTAGTCATAGGGAAGTTTATATTTGTGATACTTTATATTCATTTTTATTTAAATATAAAGAATTACAAAACAATTATAAAAAAGAGTCTGGTAAAAATTATAAATACTATACTTTAGAGGAAGTTAAAAATAAGTATGGTAAGTTAGTAGAATATAAAATTATAAAAAGTAATTCTAAACGCAATAGAGTAGAAATGGTGTTTACTAGAAAAGATGGAACTTATTCAGGAACGGATATTATTAGGTATCCATTTAGAATAATTCATCATGAATTAGGGATTCAATGCAGATTTTACGATTTAAGAGGGAGTTTTGCTACAAAAACTTTAAGAAAGGGATGTGAGATAAAAGATATATCAAAAGTACTAGGACATAGTAGAGTAGAAACAACAAAAAATTATTATATAAATTGTACAAAAGATAATTTGAAAGATGTAAGTAAAATTTTTGAAAGAGAGTTAGGACTAAATTTGATAGATTAATTGTTATATAAGATAATAAATGATATAATACTACGTAAAGTTTTTAATAAATTAAAGAAAGGAGAGGATAGCAATTATGGATGAATTTATGTTTGAACTAGATAAAAAAGTTAATATGGGGAAAATATCAGATAATGATTTTAAGGAAAGTAAATCAATTTCTCTTATTAGAGATTTATTAGAAAAAAATAATAAGATAAAAGTCAGAACAACTGAAGCAGATAAAATACCAGATTTAGATGGTAGAATTAGTATCCTGGATAAAAACAAACATGATAGAATTATTGTAGAAGTTCAAAGTAAAACGTTACCCGAAGAATATAATGAAAATAAACCATATCATTATGATTGTGATACTAAAGTTTTAAATGTTGTAAAATACAATAAGTCTTTTAATCCAGTAGTGTTATTTTTAAGTGATATTAAAAATAATAAATTATATTATAAGATAATTACTAAAGAATATATTAACAAATTAAATTTTAATGATCAGGAAACTAAGAGGATAAAATTTGATGACAGTGACTTATATGAAGAAAGTAGATTTATAGAGCAAATAGTTGATTATGCAAAACTTAAAACATTAATAATTAATAAAGGTGAAAATGCATTAGTAACTTCATATATAAATGGTCCTAATAAATATTACCATTTAATGCAGGAAGAAATTGATAAAGTCAATTATCGTTTTGATCATGATTTAAAGATTATAAAAGACACTTTGTTTTCAAATGTATGGAAATTTGGTATTGCTTATAATAAAACAGAAAAAGGTTTTGTTTTAGGAATTTATAAAATATATAAGGGAAGTAATGATACATTAGTAAAAAATTTTGATATTAAAAATAATTATATGTTATCAACTTTTTCAAACATTGATAGTAATATATCTGATGTTTTAAAGGACTGGATGAATAAATGTATTAATGAGTTTTATAATGTATATATGTTACATCCAAAATTTTGCTGTAATGATGTATTATCAGAAATAGTTTTCGATTTTTTAGACAATATTACTTATTTATCTGATAGAATTAAAAGTAAAAATAGTTGGGATTACTATAAGGATAAAGAAGAGTTAAATGTAATTCATTCATATATAAATGGATTAACAAAATTTTATAAAACTATTTGGAATGATAGAGAAAAATATCCGGATGCTAAAGTTTTAGAACCGGTTTATAAAGTTATAAATAAATTTATAATTTTTAATCCACTTATAACCTTCTCAAATAGTAAGAAGCTTTTAGAAAAATGTATTTTCGAAAACAATACTGAGCCTTTTAAAGAAAATATTTTCTTGAATAATAATGTTGATATGGACCTAGTAATGATGTCTATTATTGAGCTTGAAAAAAGAGGCATTAAAGAAATATCTAGAATTCATTCAAAAAATGATAAAAATTTAGTAGAAAATGTTTTTATGAAATTAAAAGAATCGTATGAATATACAAAAGACAAGTTAGGTTTGAAAGATAAACAGATAATAAATGGTCAATTTATAATATATTATTTTGAAGAAAAAGAAAATGCATATTGCCTTGAGTATAATGATAATAAAACACTGGAAATTGTTTTTAAAAATGAAAAAGAAGATAAGTATGAAGATATAAAAAGTAATTCAAATCAATTTGGAACATTTAAAGATTTTTCAAGAATTAAATGTCCATTATATAATTTTACTAGATTATTAATAAATAAAGGGTGCATGGAAGCTCAGGGAATGGATTTTGAATTTATATCGGAATCATTAGATGTTTTTAATATGAAAGATTTTCCTATTTTAACGACAAATATTAGATACCATTAAAAATAAGTATGATAATTAAATTATTAGAAATCTAAAAATGTATATTTGATTATGATTGATAATTATTTTATAATTTAACATGTGAACGGATGTGGACAATGTCCACAATATGTCCACGTTAGAGAAATACTTGTAGTACAGGTAATATCATAAATACAAATAATACAGATGTTACCTAGTTTGATAAACAAGGAAATACGAATAATACTATAAGTATAAATAATACTGATAATATGGGAATATCCACTACATGTGGCTCAGGTAAGAAATATAAACAATGTTGTGGTAAATAAGCTCGCAAAGCCTTATAAATAAAGGGCTTGCGAGCTTTTTGCTACTTACAATTTTTAGACAATTTTACTTTAAAAAAGGCGTTTAGATAAGTTTTAGATAAGTTTTTTTGCCTAAATCAACCTTAAAATAAAGTATATATGATACAATAATAAGGGAAGTGATACTAATGAAAAAAGTATATTTAAATGTTCCTTCAAAGGATGATTTGCATTATAGACAAGAATGGATGAATGATCCAAAAACTATGAATTATAATGCTGGATTTGATATGAACTTAAAAGGTTATGATAAAGTAACAGGAACTATATCAAAAACAGATCAGGAAATGATAGAATGGTATAATAAATGGGTTAATAAAGAACCTGATAGGTATTTTGCTTATATATACGTTGATGGAATAGAAAAACCTATTGGAGAAGTATATTATTATCCTGATGGTGATATTCATTCAATGGGAATACTAATTAGTGATAAGTATAGAGGAAAAGGATACTCTTATTCAGCATTAGTAGAATTAGAAAGAATAGCGTTTGAAAAAAATAATATTAATGAATTATCAGATATGGTACCTCTTGATAGAATAGGCGCAATAAAGACATCTAAAAAAGCCGGATTCATCCATACTGATAAAGAGGTTATTGAAAAAGTATTTGATAAAGATAGTGTTGTTAAACAATTGTTAATAACTAAGAATATGTATTTTAATAATTAGGAAGTGGTAATAGATGAAAATAATAGAATATGAAGAGAAATATCTTGAAGACGTTAGAGATTTATTAACAGAACTTGAGGAATATATTGTATCTATTGATAAAGATGAACTAGATCAAGTTCATCCTGAATATCATGAGAAGATGGCATTAGTTGATTTGAATGAAGTAGATAAAAATAATGGTAAATGCTATTTAGCAATTAAAAATGACAAAGCAATTGGACTTATTATAGGTACGATTCCTCCATATGAAGAATATGATTATTTAGATTATAAATGTCCTAAAAGAGGAATAATTACTGAATTAATAGTTACATCTAAAATAAGAAGTAAAGGTGTCGGACAAACTTTAATGGAAAAGATAGAAGAATATTTTAAGTTTAATAATTGTGAATATGTTTTGGTTGATGTCTTTGCTTATAATGAAAAGGCTATTAATTTTTATAATAAAAAAGGATATCATCCTAGAATGTATACTAATATTAAAAAATTGAAATAAAAATAGATTTTTTTAGATAAGTTATTAGATAAGTTCTGCTAGGTTTACTGAGTGCTACGGGGTGCAACCAAACGCCGAATTAACGAGCCAAGTGCTCCTAAAAACTCCCAAAATCCCCAATACAAAAGGCTATGTGGTTCGGGTAAAAAAATATAAGAATTGTTGCGGAAAGTAGCATAAAATAAGAATAAAATCGAAATTAAAAAAGGTAACGGATTTGTTATTTGTCACTTAATAAATAAAGAATGCCAGCAAAACATAATTTGTTGACATCCTTTTCGTGTTAAAACGAAAAGAAGCAATAATTAGTAATCATAATTTAGAGTATTAGTAAAAACTGATATTGATTTTTATTTAAATATAGAGAATTACAAAATAGTTATAAAAAGGAGTGTGGTAAAAATTATAAACTTTATACTTTAGAAGAAGTTAAAAATAAGTATGGTATGTTAGTGGAATGTAAAATCATAGAAAGTAATTCTAAACCAAATAGGAGTAGAAATGGTTTTTATTAGAAAAGATGGAGCGTATTCAGAAACAGATATTTAGATATTAATTTAGAATAGTTCATCGTGAATTAGGTATTAAATGTGGATTTTATGATTTAGAAGATAGTTTTGCTACTATTTGTTTGAAAAATGATTACGAGATAAAAGATATTACAGAAGTATTAGGACATAAAAGAATAAAAACAACACAACAATATTATATTTCAAGTACAAACAAAGATAAGAAAGAAGTTAGAGAGATATTTGAAATGAACGTTAAATTAGAAAATAAAATGATATAATAAAAAAGAGGAAGTGAAGAAATGGGTAAAATATCAAATACTATTCAAATGTTAAACTACTTAAACACAGGCAATAAATATACTGTAAAGGAACTCTCAGAAAAAATAGGTATTACTGAACGTATGGTTAGGTATTATAAAGTTGAATTAGAACAGGCTGGAATTCCCATTGAAACCTTTATGGGACCGAATGGAGGCTATTACATACTAAATACTAAAAACCAATATAATCATTTTAATAAATATGATCTTCAATTATTAGAAAATATTAATATGGTATTAGAAAAATTAGGATATGAAGATATTGGAAAATATAAAAAACTAATTAATAAAATTAAATTTGCAAGTGATGTTGAAGAAGAAAAGAGTAAATACTTTTTAGATAATGGAACTAGTGATAAATCAGAATTATATTTTTCTTTAAATGATGCAATTTCAAATAAAATACCGCTAAAAATATTATATAAAAATTTAAAACAAGAATGGCAAGAAAGAATAATTCATCCTTTACAAATATTTAACTATGATAAAAGATTTTATGTAACGGCATTTTGCGAACTTAGAAATGATATTAGACATTTTGAAATTAACAGAATAAAGTTAAACAGCGAATAATCTAGACGAAATATTTCCTATATATATGATATAATACATTTACAAGAGGTGATAACTATGTCTAATCACAAAATATTTATTGATTTTGATGGAGTAATATTTGATACAGAAAAGAGAGTCGTTGAAAGAAAAAATCAAGAACCTGATATGAGTTGGAATGAATTTTTTGAAAAATTAGATTGGTTTCAATTATTAGAAGAGTCCAAAGTAATAAATAATGCTATTGATTATATTTTAGAAGGACAGGCTAGATCAAAACAGCTTTCTATTTTAACAAAAATACATACTTTAGTTGAAATGGAATCTAAAGTAAGAGCATTAAGGAGTAGAAAAGTAGAGGTACCAATATTATTTGTTCCGCCACATGTTAAAAAAAGTCAAATATATTTACCAAATAATGGAGAAATTTTAATTGATGATAGTATTAAAAATTTAATCGATTGGGAACAAAAAGGTGGAAAGAGTATTTACTTTAATGAAGATTTAGAATTTGTTAGTCAGTTTGAAACTGTAAAAACTTTGAGCAGAATTTTATAGGAGGTTTTTATGATAAGTGAAGAATTGTTAAATAATTATCAAAAAGCACTGCAACAAAAATACAATGCAGTATGCTTTGATATAGATGGAACGTTAACAGAAGATAATTCAACAAAGATAGATTCACGTGTTTTGCCAATGCTAGCAAATATGTTAAAAAAACACATACCAGTAGTTTTTATCACAGGCAGGGGTGAGACTGGCTTAAGTGACTTATTAAAAGATATTCTTTATGATTTGAAAAGTAAATATGGTGTTACTGAAAAACAATTACAAAAAATGTATGCGCTTACTAATGATGGAGCAAGGATATTCATGACAAGTAATGGTAGCAAACAACTATTTAATATTAATGAATATATATCATCTAAAGAGGAATTAATAAAATTAGATGAATTAAATAAAAAAATTATTACTTTATTAGATTCAGCCATTTTAAAGGGACATTGCAAAATTACTTATTCAGTAGATTCTAATACAAACGCTATATTAAATATAAGATTAATAATTTTAAATAATAATTTAGAATTGGGTAGTCAGATAATTCAAATTATTAATTCATTAATACGAGATTTAAACAATTCAAATTTAAATCTAACAATAGGAATGCATAATGGAAAACAAGTATTACAAATTGGTACTGCCACTAAAGATAAAGCTATACAAGTTGCTGAGAGAATAATCGGTATTCCACAAAATTCAATGCTTCGAATTGGAGATTGTGGCGACCAATTTGGGAATGACTATTCTATGTTAAATTATCCACAAGGATTTAGTGTTGACAAAACAAGTGGTGCTGTTGATAAATGTTTCCCAGTTATTGAAAATGGAAAAATAATAACAGGTATTAATGGTACTTTGGCCTTATTAAAAAAAGCAAAGCTATTACCTACAATTTGTTTGGAACATGCAATAGAAAGCGAGTATGCAAGAGAATATGCTAAAACAGAAAAGAAAATGACTCAAGGAAAAAATCATAAAATTATATATTTTAATGATCTAATTAATAATAAATTTCAAACAGTAGATGGGATAGCTAGCTTATTTGATTCATCTAGTGGAAGCATAAAAATTCCTATGTATGAATGGATTACTATATCAGATAATAATCCACTAAAACAACTATATCTTACATGTAACGATTCTAGTTTACATTATTCAATGTACGATAACGAAAATATATTATTAAGAGGTTCAGGTATATACTATTATTTTTTATCTCAAAGAATCCATGATGAAAATACACGAGAAGATATAACGACTAAGAAAATGGTATATGAATGGTTAAATAACAATATGGAATTTTTATCAAAATCGTTAATAGCAATTAATAATACATTAGATATAAACGATTTAAATAATACTAAAATGATATTAGGGGTAATAGATAATATTAGAAATTATTTGTTAATTTTATTGAATCAACAAATTGTTAATAATCAGATAGAAAAAAATATAATGGTTAACTTTGAAACATTGACTAAAGATTCATTAATATACAAACTATATAATGGTCTAATAAGTGCTGAAAATTTAATGAAAAATATTTCATTCAATGAAAACTATAAAATTAATAGTATTGATTTAGAAAAATTAATAAAAGATACAATTTTAATTACTAATGAGTTTAGAGTAGAATTTATTAAACAATCTGAAAAAGAAAACTATTCTAAAGACTTTAGAGCATATAGAGAGATAGATAATTTTGCTGAAAATTTTATTACTTGTAGTTTAACACTACAAAAAGATTCCAATATTTTTAATAAAGGTATTTGTGGATTATGTTATGGTGGGTTAGAATTGCCAATTATAATGAAGTCAATCGACGATAGAATAAATGATGTTTCCATACTAAAATTTAACAAGAATGTAACTGGATATGCAAAAAAGCAATCGTTAGAATTAAGATTTTTTGATATTTTTAAAACTGGTGGTATAGAACTTTTTGGAATTGATAAACAAAAAGAATATATTATATTAGATGATAATTTATTAACTGGTAAAACAATGCAACTAGCTATAACTACTTTTTATGATATAGGTATCGATGTTGATAAAATAGTTGCAGTAAGGTATCCAGGAGTCAATAGAATTAGTCAAATGTTTATGCCTAATCATGGAGCTGTAGATTATAGACATTTCTTTAATTTTATAGAAGGTTTATATTTCCCTAGTCCATATAGTTGGAGAGATCCGTATAGTAAAAATCCATATGAAGACTCTTTAGGAATTTTTGATTTAAATAGAAGAAAAATACTAGAATGTTTAGCAAAAAATGGTGACTATTCTAAAAAGAGTGAAGTATTATATGTAAAAAGGATGGTAAAAAATGAGAATAATTAGTATTGGAGATTTAGTTACAGATTTTTATTATAAAAATGGTAAATTGGTAGGAGTAAACGGAGGAATGACTTCTCATAATATAATTGCTAATATTGCTAAACTAGGTTTGGAAACATCTGTTTGTGGTGTTTGTGGAGATGATATGGCAGGTACTATAGCAATTAATAGCTTAAAGGAAGTTGGAACAAACATTGATAATGTAAAGGTGATTGAAGATATAAATACTCGTTGCTTTCATGTATCATATCAAGAATTAAATTATAAATTAGAGTTTACTTCAAAAAAACGATGCCCTGTTTGTAATATAAAAAAATGGTATGAAGAAAGTAAAATAGAACCAAATGATATTTTGAAACAAATTAATAAAGATGATGTTTTGATTTTTGATAATCTAAACAATAAAAATCAAATTATAATAGATAATTGTAACAATAGAAAAATGCTAGACTTGGGACAATATTTTGAATTAGAAGATTATAATGATAATGATATTCTTGACAAAATTAAAAATAAATTTGATATTATAAACTTGAATGAACGAGTTGAAAAATATTTGAAAAATAGATTTTCTATAAAATCATTGGAAGAAATATATAATATACTACATCCTAAAATGATAATTGTAACTAGAGGAAAAAAAGGTTCAGATTTTGTTTTTGATAATAATAAAGTCAATAAAGAGTTAAGTAACCCTGAGGTAGAAGTTGACCCAACAGGGGCTGGGGATGCATTTTTTTCAATGTTTATTAGTGAATATATAAAGAATAACTATATTATTGATTATAAATTTATAGATTCAACTTTTGAAAAAGCAACTAAACTTACAAAAAAGGTTGTAAAAAAGTTTGGTGCACGAGGACATATACAAAATTTATATAAAATAAAAAAAGTGAAAGATGCTTGTACTTGCAGTAATTTTGATATTTCACTAAGGAAACAAATAAAAAGATGTAATATAAATATCAATAATTTAGAAACAAGAATCATTAATGCCATTAATAGTAGTGCTTATGATAAGTTAGCTAAAATAGATTTTGAAAGTTTGAATAATAGTGTTTTTGTAGGAACCGGCGGTTCTTTTGCAGGTGCAAAATTTTCATCTAAACTTATTAATTATTTATATGGAATAAATACAACCGTTTTATATCCTAGGAACCTATATTATAGAAATAATAATAGTGTTGATTCAGTATTTTTGTTTACTTACTCAGGAACAACAAATGATTTGCTTGTATCAACAAGTTTAATTGATAACGATAATAAATATATTATCACAAAAGGTGAATTACAAAAAATTGTAACAAAAACTGGAATATCTAAAAATAATGTTATTTCATATCGAACAGGTACAAATAAAGGAAAAGAGAGAGGATTCTTATCTTTTGAAGGAGCATTGGCTCCTGCTAGTTTATTTTTAAAATTATATTTTGAAAATAAATCAAAAGATAATATTGAAGAGTTTATTAGAGATAGTATAAGTTATTGGAAAAATTACTTTGACAAATATTTTAAAGAAAATGAAAAAATGCTAAAGGAATTTTTAAAAGAAGGAAATAATTTTAATATTTTTACAGGCGATTTTACTGAATCTGCTGGTAGTGATTTAGAAAGTAAAATAGTTGAGTCTGGTATATATAATTGTTTAATTCATGAAAAGAAAAATTTTTCACATGGAAGATTTATTAATTATGAGCATTTAAGTCAGAAAAAAAATATTTATTTTAAGCAAAAAACTACAAGTTTATATGAGAAAAAGTTATTAGAATATTTAGGAAAAGATCAAAATTTGATAATTGAAAGTAGATATGATGGAATATTATGTGAGTATGATTTATTAACTTCATCTCAGTATTTAATATATTATATATCAAATTTTCTAAATATAGATATTTCAAAACCTACTTATAACGAAGATGCAATGAAAATTTATTTTTATAAAGGTGAATTATAGATTGTTATATATAAATAAAAATGCTATAACTTCAAGTATAACAATGTGTGCAAATTGTGTACAAAAATTAAAAAATGTATGGTCCTACATGTACTATATATAACATAGTATCAATTTTTCCCATAACTGTTTTTCTTTGAAAAGCTTATAATACTATATATCCTAAAAAAGTATAAACAATGTTGTGGTAAGTAATTAAAAGCCTTGAAATAAGGGCTTTTTTCTATATAACAAATAAAGAAAATTAGCAATCACTTACAAAAAAATACAAAGGTAATAATATTCCATATTTATTTTTTAAATAGTTATAAATAATTTATCCACATTTTTGTGGAAATTTTGAAAAATAAGTTATCCGCAATATTATGAAAAAATCCACTATGTATTAATTAGCGGATTTTTTTAAAGCATTTACAAAGAAAAAGTATTTATGAATTTAGATCATAATATAGTAGATGATAAATAAAATATAAGTTTAGATTTAATATAAAAAAACAAGAATTGATTTTCTTGTTTTAAACTATTTTACTATTATTTTATTATTATTTTTAAATTTGATATTATCAACATCGGATTTAATTAATTGTTTACCAATATTTGGTTCATAATACATATAGTAATTATCTTTAGTATCATCTAACGAGTTATGATAAAAGGTAACTTCATTAATGGCATAGTATGGATTTAAACGACGATTTAATTCAGCAATTTTAATTTCTTCTGCTAAAACTAAATTACCTATTTTTTCACTACTTATTAAGCCTTTCTTAATCTGTTCTAAAATAGCAATATTCTCATTTTTATTTAAGTATTCATAATATCTATCATAAACTAGTTCTTCTAAGTATTTAATATAATCTGATGGAGCTTTAAAGTATTTTCTTTTTAAGATATTTTGTTTATATGAAAATAAATCAGCATATACGGTTTGCATCACGATGTTTCCACGAACTTGTGCTGGAAGGGCTTTTATAAACTTATAATAGTAGGCAAAGATTTCATATCCGTCCATATTATTTGGTATTTCTAGTTTATATAAATATTTTCTTGACGCCTCTAGAAATTTTAATAGTTCTTTTTGGTCATTAAATCTGCGATATCTTTGGTGAAAAAGTTCATCAGCATCAAGTAATTTATTTACTAAATACCCGCCGGCACAATCTATATAACCTAAGCTAATATCCAAATCTTCATTATCTCTTCTATATTCATATATTTCTTTGGCAATTTTAATAGTGTCTTTAGTTTGATAACAACTAAAAACTTGACTTAGCTTTAAACCACTATATTTTTGGGGTAATATGTAGAATCCAGTTGTTTCACTTATTGATTTAGCATTACTAAGATCAATGGAATTTCCAATGTAATCAGTTGCATCAGCAATAATTATTTCACCATTATGTAAATCAGTTTCACACCATCTATGATCCTGATTATCAAATTGCATTATTTTAGTTTCAATTCCAAAATAGTTTAGAATATATGCATATAGCTCTGACCACTGGCTACATACAACATATGAAAATAATTTAGCGTTTTTTACATCAATGGGAGTATTAACGATAATTTTTTTCTGTTCAGGAGGAACTAAAGTATATGAAATATCATAGTATAGGTTACGAGCTAACTCAATATATACACATCTGGCGATTAATTTTGGGTCAGTTAATCTTTTAGATTTAACTTTATTAATTACATAATCAGTTAAACTGTCAGTAACTAGATCCATAAGGACCTTGCTATCTTTAGGATTCTTTTCAGTATTTCTACTTATAATTAATTTTAACTTGTTTTCAATATCCCTAATTATTTTATCAAAGCCATTTTTATCGATAGTTTTTAACCTTTTTAAATAATTTTCAGCCACTAATGTTTGATTTGATAAATCTTTTTCATGATTTGAATCTGCATTACATGCATAAATAAAATCTAGCATTTTTTTTAACTCTAATTCAATATCCATAATTTATCTCCCCCTTTAATTACGCGTATTATAACACTTTTGTTCGCTTTTGTCAAATAAAAAAAGAGCACAACTTGTGCTCATCTATATACAGAGGATCTTCACACTTATTAGTGAACCTTCCTCATTTATATATTATGCAGTAAAATACAAATTATACATAAATTATATGTTGTTTATATTTTTAAAATATGTATATAATAATACTAGAAAGTTGGGATAAAATGGAAAAAAGCGAATTAAAAAGAGAATTAACCAAGATAAATGATGAAGTAAAAGATTTATGGAGGTCACTTTGACATTGATCAGAAAAAGGAAGAAATAAAAGAAAGAGATACTAAAATAAATGAATCGACCTTTTGGCAAGATCAAAAGAAGGCAGAACAATTCATCAAAGAAACATCAGAGATAAAAAACACTGTTAATTCTTTAGAAAGTTTAAAAAAAGATATAGACGATACCATTGAATTATTAAATCTTCTTGAACTGGAAAGTGATGAAGAGTTAGAAAAACAAATTAATACTGACTTTGAAACATTAAGAAGAAGAACTGAAGAGTTAAAATTACTTCTTCTTTTGAATGGTCCATATGATAAAAATGATTGTATTCTAGAAATTCATAGTGGCGCTGGTGGAACAGAAGCTTGCGATTGGGCAGATATGTTATATAGAATGTATACTAGATACTGTGAAAAAAAAGGCTTTAAATTAGTTGTATTAGATGTTCAAGCAGGAGAAGAGGCAGGAATAAAAAGTTGTTCGATTGAGGTAAAAGGTCACAATGCCTATGGTTATTTAAAAAATGAAAAAGGCGTTCATAGGCTAGTAAGACTCTCTCCATTTGATTCAAATAATAGACGCCATACATCCTTTGCATCTGTTGAGGTAACTCCTAAAATAGATAATAATATTTCCATTGACATAAATGAAAAAGACCTAAAAATAGATGTTTATCGCTCTAGTGGATGTGGTGGACAGGGGGTAAACACAACAGATTCCGCAGTTAGAATTACTCATTTACCAACGAAAATAGTTGTTACATGTCAAAATGAAAGAAGTCAAATTCAAAATAAAGAAACTGCAATGAACGTTTTAAAAAGCAAGTTATTATTATTAGAAGAAGAAAAAAAGAAAAAAGAATTAGATAATCTAAGAGGACAAAGTTCAAATATAGAATTTGGTTCCCAGATTAGAAGTTATGTTATGCATCCATATTCAATGGTAAAAGATCATAGAACAAATACAGAAACAAGTAATGTATCAAAAGTACTAGATGGCGATATAGATATCTTTATCGAAAGTAATTTAAAAAGGGGAAAATAAAATGAAAAATACTACTACCAGCGAAGTAATTAAAAAGATATACTCAAAGAAAAAGATAAAAAGATTTATTGAATTATGTCTTGGTGCTCTTTTAGTAGCACTATCATTTAACATCTTTTGTCTTCCTAATAATTTAGTATCTGGTGGTATAAGCGGTTTATCAATTATTACTGAAAGTTTATTTAATTTAACTCCTTCCGTTGTAATATTAGTAATTGATATTCTCTTAGTAGTATTAAGTTATTTTTTACTAGGCAAAGAAAAAACATTTTATTCTCTAATCGGGAGTCTTTTATTTCCCCTTTTTGTTCAACTAACCACACCTGTGACTCAATATATATCACTTGGTGAAATTCCAACTCTTCTTGCTACTATATTCGCAGGTATAATTCAAGGTGCTGGAGCAGGACTAATTTATAAAGCAGGTTACACATTGGGAGGTACCGATATTATTAATCAAATGCTATCAAAATACTTTAAAATGAGTTTAGGAAACGCCATGTACTTTAGTGATGGGATAATTATTCTTTTAAGTGGTATAATTTTTGGTTTAAACAAAATTATGTATGGAATAATACTGTTATATATAATTAGTTACATTACCGATAAGGTAATAATAGGTGTATCTGAAAGTAAGGCTTTCTATATCATTACCAAAAACCCAAAAGAAATAAAAAACTATATTATTAACGATTTACATCACAGTGTTACAGAGTTCAAGGCAGAAGGCGGTTATTCTGAAAAACAAGAATATGTATTGATGACAGTCCTACCAACCAAAGAATACTTTAAATTTAAAGATGGTATTATGCAAATAGATAATGAAACATTTTTTGTAGTAACAGATGCTTATGAAGTTGTAGGAGGACAATAATGAAAAACAAAAAGATAAAAAAAGAAGTTCTCAAGAGTTCAAGTCAAAGTATCCCAAAAAGATACCTTCAAATGATTATCTCCCTTTTCTTTTCAGCACTAATATATAACTTTTTAATAGAGCCCTCCAGAATTACAACCGGCGGTGTCAACGGGATAGCGCTTATCCTAAAATACATTAGTCATATAACTCCCGCTGTAACAATATTTATTGTTTCAGCTATACTACTAGTTTTTAGTTATATATTTCTAGGTAAAGAAAGAACTAAAGGAACGCTCGTCGCAACAATTGTTTATCCCTTATTTGTTTACCTAACTAACTTTCTTTCCCCACTAATGCAAATTGATATGAATGATCTTTTAGTAATTTCAATATTTATTGGATTCGCTGGAGGAGTTTGTAATGGTCTACTTTATAAAACTGGCTTTAGTAATGGCGGACTTCCTATAATTAGTCAAATAATATATGATAAGTTTAAAATCCCAATTGGTAAAACTAATTTTGTCATTAATACAATTATCGTTTTAATAGGAGGATACTACTTCGGAATTACAATGATTATGTATGCCGTTATAATTAATTATATAAATAGTCTTGTTGTCGATAAAATACTATTGGGTGTTTCTAAAAATAAATCGATATATATCGTGACAGATAAAGCTGAAAAAATAAAGCAATTTATTATGGAAGAAATGAATCATACTGTTACAGTATTTGATGTTGAAGGAGCCTATACTAATACCAAAAGGGAAATACTACTAACAGTAATTCCAAGTAAGGAATACTTTGAGATAACAGAAAGCATTAAATTACTTGATCCTAACATATTTTATGTTGTAAGTGATGCCTATGAAGTTAAAGGTGCTAAATAAGGAATAACTAAGTTATTCTTTTCTTTTGCCAATATTTTCAAAAAACTTATCATATCTTTTCTTGTCGAAAAAAGTATGTTATAATCTAAATACTAAGGTGGTAGATAAAGTGGATATTATACGTTTAAAAAATGTTAAAAAACAATATAAAAATGGTGTTACCGCTATTCATGACTTAAATCTTTCTATTGAAAAGGGCTCATTTGTCTTTGTTATAGGAGATAGTGGAAGTGGTAAAAGTACATTGATGAAGTTACTATATAGAGAAGAAAAACCTACAAGTGGTCAAATTGTTGTAGGAGGCATTAATGTTGCTAAATTACGAAACAATAAAGTCTATAAACTTCGAAGAAAATTAGGAATTGTCTTCCAAGATTATAGATTGCTTCCTAAATTAACAGTTTATGAAAATGTTGCTTTTGCAATGGAAGTTATAGGAGCAACAAAACAAACTATTAGGATAAAAGTTTTAAAAGCTTTGGAAGTTGTAGGATTAAAAAACAAAGTACATAATTATCCTAGCCAGTTATCTGGTGGTGAACAACAAAGAGTTGCGATAGCTAGAGCCATTGTTAATAATCCTAAAATGCTATTATGCGATGAGCCTACAGGTAACCTAGATCCAACAATGAGTATGGAAATAATGAATGTTCTTGATGATATTAATAAGACTTGGGGAACAACAATAATAGTTGTAACTCATGATAAAGCCATTGTTAATAAGATGAAGAAACAAGTTATTACTCTAAAAGAGGGAAGATTAGTAAATAATAAAGAGAAAGGAACATATGATAATGAAGTTGCTTAGAATGTTAGGAAGAAGCATCAGAGATGCTTTTAAAAGTGTTTTCCGTAATTTTAGTCTTTCACTAGCTTCAATATCATGTATTGCAATTACACTGATTATAGTAGCTGTTTCAATAGTAGTTTCCTTTAATGTTGAAAATTTTACACAAGAGATTGAAAGAGATTTAACCATAGTTGTATTTGTAGATAATGATGCTACACAAGAAGAAGTAAATAATGTAAAACAAGAATTAGAAAAAATTAATGAAATTAACAAAAAAGAAATAGTTTATAAAGATAAAAATAGTATTAAAAATGATATGGCCAAAGAATCAGAGGTTTTTAACACAGTCATGGCTGAATGGGATGAAAAAGATAATCCATTAAAAGATACCTTCCAAGTAAAAGTCAAAAATGCCGAAAAGATAGGTGTTACTGCTGATAAAATTAAAAAGATAAAAAAAGTATCCGTAGTTAGATATGGTGAAGGAATGGTTGAAAAGATGATTTCATCTTTCGAGACTATCAAAAAAATCACTTATGTTGCAGTAATTGCTTTAATTTTAGTTACTATATTCCTAATAATTAATACAATAAAGCTAACCATCTTTTCTAGAAAAAGAGAAATTAGCATCATGCGTTTAGTTGGTGCTAGTAACTTTACTATAAAAACTCCATTTATTATTGAAGGAATGATTTTAGGAATGCTTGGTTCACTATTACCAATAGGTCTTATTATATTTGGTTATCCAGCCCTTTATGATAAATTAGGAGGATATGTCTTCTCACCACTAGTAAAATTAATCGGCAGTGCTTCATTTGTTTATACCACATCATTAATAGTTCTAGTAATAGGTATTATTGTTGGAATGATGGGTAGTGCAAGTGCTGTTAGAAAATATTTAAAAGTTTAATAGCTAGAAAAGGAGTTTATATGAAAAAAATTAGAATGATAGTATGTTTTCTTATAATAATTTGCCTAGTTATAACAACCAAAAATGTTCATGCTGTAACATTAAAAGAATATGAAGACAAAGTAGCTCAATACACAGCAGAATTAAAGGAAAAAGAAGCAAAAAAAGCCAAGAGTGAAGCAGAAGTTGCAGAGGTTAAGAAAAATATTCAAAACATTGAAAATCAAATTACTCAAACCGAAAAGGAAATAAGTAACCTACAAGCAGAAATTGAAAAAAGCAACCAAGAAATCATTAAGAAAAGTACAGAAAGTAAAAAGGTTATGGAATACTATCAAATAGCCAATGGTAACAATGCGTATTTAGAATATGCTTTTGGAGCAGAGACTATAACTGATATGATTTATCGTATGTCAATTGTTGAACAATTAACTGAATACAATGATAAAATCATGAAAGAATTAAAACAGTTAATTGCCGAAAATAATAAAAAGAAAACTCAACTTTCCAGTAAAAAAGAGGAATTAAAAACATTAAAAACTAAACTTGAAAGTGAAAAAGAAAGAATAGAACAAGAAATAAAATCAATAGAAGGAATTATACCATCAGTACAGGGACAAATTAACCTATATCAATCTAGAGTTAACTATTATAAGAAAAAAGGTTGTAAGTCAAGTGATGTCATAGGGGTTACTTGTGATGTTCCTAAAAAAGTAACTACAGGAGGAAACAGAAATAATAACGGATCAAATGTTGGAACAGGACCACTTATTAATGGTTCATTCCGTTTCCCAGTAGATGGTGGCTCTATTAGCTGGGGCTATGGTGGAGCTCATAAGGGAATTGATATTACTAAAAACAGAACATGTGGAGCACAAATTCACCCTATAGCGGCAGGAAGAGTTTACTATGTTGGAAATACACTAGATGTATATGGTGCATATATGGTTATTATTGTTCATAATATTAACGGACGCCTAGCCTTCTCACAATACGCTCATGTTCAGCCAAACATCCCTGTTGGTGTTGGACAGGATGTTGATATTAATTCAACAATCGCTTACATGGGAACAACAGGTTACTCCACAGGATGTCACTTACATTTGGAAACATCATGGGATAAAGGTTGGGGATATAACGCAAGTTATAGTCAATATATAAAACATATAGTAAGTCCATATAGTATTGGTGTACCAAAACCATAAAGAATCATTATTGATTCTTTTTTAAATTTACATTTATTTGCTAGCATGTTATACTTGTACTATAAAAATATGAGGTGTAAATATGAAAAAAAATATCACATTAGTAATAATTATAATTGCTGCAGTTGCTGCTATCTTGGTTTCTGCAATAAATATTAAAGGTTTTTCTGTAACAGAATCATCTAAAAAATTTAAACAAGAATATGAGTCAATCAATGATAAAGTAAGTGAAAAAAGTAGTAAAAAGAATAGAAGCGTAAATATACCAGAAAATAACCCAATGGAATATATAACAGCTGAAAAACTTGCTAAAAAAATAGATAATAAAGAATCCTTTGTTGCGTATTTTGGTTTTTCAGAATGCCCATGGTGTAGAAGTGTTATAGAAGAATTAATTACAACAGCACAAGAAGAAAATATAAGAAAAATATATTATGTAGACGTAAAAGAAATAAGGGATACTTATATCCTAAATGAAAATAATGAACCTCAAAAAGAAAAGGATGGTTCAAAGGGTTATAATTCTTTAATTAAAAAATTATCAAATGTGTTAAATGAATATACTCTTACAACAGATGATAATAAAACAGTTAATGTCGGAGAAAAAAGAATATATGCTCCCAATATTGTTGCGGTAGTAAATGGTGAAGCTAAAATACTTGAAACCGGTATCAGTACTAAGGAAACTAATCCGTATATGAAATTAACAAAAGAAATGAAATCTGATAGTAAAAAAGCCTTCAAAAAGGTATTTAAATATATAAATAAGTAGAGCAGTAAGCAGTTATATTACTAAAATAATATACATAATATTAACTATCATATAGGAGAAAACTAATGGAACTGTGGCTAATTGAATTTATTAATAAATATGGTTATTTTGCAATTTGCTTTTTAATAGCTTTTGAAAATATATTTCCTCCAATACCATCGGAAATAATCTTAACATTTGGCGGATTTATGACTCATAGTTCTAATTTAGAGATTCCCCTAGTAATTATTTTTAGTACAATTGGAAGTCTAATTGGTGCCTTAGTTTTATATTTTGTTGGCAGTATCTTTAATAAGGACAAAATAATTAAACTATTGTCTAACAAAGTAGGTAGATCATTACATATCAAGGAAAAGGATATAAAAAAGGCTATATCACAGTATTTGTCTGCAGATTTATACCAATTGTTCGTAGCTTAATATCAATTCCCGCAGGAATGAATAAAATGCCCCTAACTAAATTTATTATATATACAATATCCGGTACCATAATCTGGAACAGTGTATTAATATGCTTAGGCAGATTAATGGGAAAAAACTGGATGCTAATAGTCGAATATATGAATAAATTTTCCTATTTAATTTTATTTATTATTATATTA
>OHMT01000360.1_pt1 | contig 31264 bp, 20 predicted proteins | sample 1569371 | NCBI WGS metagenome assembly OHMT01 (sample SAMEA3879500, study PRJEB24766) | human gut metagenome | biome: human-associated habitat; feature: feces | place: USA | collected 1985/1987 | reverse complement strand
GTTGGGGCGTTGCCCCAAACCCCACCAGAGGCGCTGCCTCTGGACTCCGCAAGGGACATTGTCCCTTGACCCTTTTTTGGCGCCCCGGCTTGAGCGCGTTGCCCTTATGGTTAATTTTCGCGGCTGAGTGCCGCCAGAACCGCGTTGCGCATCTGTCGAACCACCCGCGTCGTACCGGAATCAACCGTGTTCTGCATCGACAGAATCGTCATCTGCTGCCCGGGGAAGTTCGCGAAGTATGTTCCCAGCCAGCCATCCCAGCCATATTCGCCCGCGCAAGCCAATCCGGCGATGCGCCCCGGTTCAGCGCAAATGCGCATCAGGTGCCCGTAGCTGTACCCGTCCAGCGAATCCCACATATCGCGGCGAACAGCGTCTTTCAGCTGCGGCTGCGTCATGCAGGCGACTGTCGCGGGCGAGAGAACCCGCCGCCCCTCGTAAGTGCCGCACGCCAGCAGCATATCGGTAAAGTGGCTGTAATCCTCCAGCGTCGAAACAAGCCCCGCGCCGCCGGATTCAAAGGCGGGTTCGCGGTCGTAAACACCGACGGCAAGGTGGGTGCTTGTCCACGGCACAAGTCCGTTTTCCGTGCGCTTGTAGGCGGTCACAAGGCGATTTCGCTTGCTTTCGGGAACGTAGAAGCCGGTGTCCACCATGTCCAGCGGCTCAAAGAACTCCTTGCGGAGGAACTCGCCGAAGCGCATTCCGCTGACGACCTCCACCACCGCGCCGAGGATGTCCGCGCAGGTGGAGTAGCGCCAGTGCGTGCCCGGCTGGAAGGACAGCGGCTGCTGCCCCAAGCGGTTGCAGAATTCCACCGTCGGCACGCCGCCGCCCGCAAGGATTTCCTGCGTTGCTTCGTCAAATACCTTTGCGGCATACTGCCCTGCCGGGTCGCTGTCGGGGTAGCAGACGCCCGCCGTCATGCCGAGCAGCTCCATCAGCCACGGCGCGCGGGTCGCGGGGCGAATCGTGCCCTGCTTATCGACGACGCGCGCATTTCGGAAGCCCGGCAGATAACGGTCTACGCCGTCCATCAGGTCAATCTGCCCACGCTCCGCCAGCAGCATCACGGCGGCGGCCGTAATCGGCTTGGATTGGCTGTACAGGCGGAAGATGCTGTCGCGGTGGATCAGCCGCCCCGACGCAATGTCGGACATGCCCGCCTGCGTATAGAGCATTTCCTCTCCGCAGCGCCGCACCAGTACGCTGATGCCTGCGCATTCCTGCGCTTCGACAGCGGAGGCGAGAATATCGGTGACTTGTTCGTGAAGGGTCATGAGAATAACCTCCTTGCATGTTTTTCAGCAATCATTCGTCGTTTTCGATAAAATCCGGCAGCTGATGCAGCGTCACAAAGCTGCTATCCCGGTAAATCGCCCGCAGCGACTCCGGCGTGTTCCCCTTGCTGCTGTCCGTCAGCCAGCTGGTGTGCCACACCATGAAGTACGCCCACGGGGCGTTTGCCGCGTCCATTTCCGCGCGGGTCGGAATCTGTCCGCACTCGTGGAACACAATCGGCATCCCTGTCGGGGCAAGCGCGGCACATCGCCGGTATAAATCCCCCTGCGCACCGCCCTTGTAGCTGTCGCCGCCGAGAATATCCACCACGTCGTCCCCTGGATACCACGGGCGCAAATCCTCCGTCGCGTCGGAGAAGCCCAGCACCCAAATTAGATTCCGCAGACCGTGAACATGCGTGTAGCGGTCGTACATCAGCCGCCACAGGCGCACGAAATTCGCCGCGCCGCCGCGTCCCCACCAGAACCAGCCGCCGTCCATCTCGTGGAAAGGCCGCCAGAGAACGGGAACGCCGTCTGACTGCAAGCGCTTGAGGTAGGGGACAGCGTGGTCAAGCCCATCCAGCAGACGGCGGTTCGCTTCCGTGCCGTCCACAAAAGCGAAAGCCCAGTCCAGTTCGCTTTCGCGGCATTCGGGGTAACCGGAGAAGAAATCCGCGCCCGTGTGCCAGCAGATGGTGGGAATGCCGCCGCGCGCCCACCAGTCCTTTGCGCGCTGCGTCACGCCCAGATAGTCGTTATCCATGAAATCCAGCCCTCGAATGGCAGGCTGACGACCGGTGACATCGGTCAGATAGCTGATTTCATGCTCAGTCGAGCGGCACCATTGGCTTTCCATCTGCCCGGTCAGGCACTTGCCGGAAAGCGATTGCAGGTATTCATAGACGCGCCGAGCGGCGGGCAGCGGATTTTCCGCGCAGAGGGGACGGAACATAATGCTTCTCCTTTGCTTTGCAGGAATCTGCTTGCAGTATAGCAGGAAATGCCCGCCTTTGCAACGGGTAGAAGGGAAAAAGGGAGGGGAAAAAGCATGGAAAATCAGGCGGCGGCAGTTGTCCAAGAAGAGGGTTTGTGCTATACTTATTATGGGTGTTTATTGGAATGCCCATGAACCAGCGGGCATCCCCGCTATGGGAGTTAATAAATGAAGCTGAAAAAATTGGAGCTGTATGGCTTCAAATCCTTTGCCCAGCGGACGGAAATCGTCTTTGATGAGGGCATAACGGGCATCGTCGGGCCGAATGGGTCGGGCAAGAGCAACATCGGCGACGCGGTGCGCTGGGTGCTGGGCGAGCAGAGCGCGAAAACCCTGCGCGGCGCGAGTATGTCCGACGTGATTTTCAACGGCACGCAGAAGCGCAAGCCGCTGTCGTACTGCGAAGTATCGCTGGTGTTTGACAACGATGACCATGCGCTGGCGATGGAAGCTGCCGAGGTTATGGTCACGCGCCGCGTCTACCGCAATGGCGAATCCGAATATTACTTAAACCGCACCGCCTGCCGCTTGAAGGACGTGGTTGACCTCTTCCGCGATACGGGCATCGGCAAAGAGGGATACTCCATCATCGGACAGGGGCGCATTGACGAAATCCTCTCCCGCAAGAGCGAGGATCGCCGGCAGGTGTTCGAGGAAGCGGCGGGCATCGTTAAGTTCAAGGCGCGCAAGGAAGAAGCGGACAAGAAATTGCAGCGGACGCTGGAAAATCTGGAGCGCGTCGATGATATTCTGGATGAACTGACGAAGCGCCTGAAGCCGCTGGAAGAACAGAGCCGCAACGCCCGCGTGTATCTGGAGCTGTCCACCGAATTGAAGGATTTGGACTTGAACCTCTTCCTGATTCGCTCTGACCGGGCGCGGGCGCGCTTGTCCGAACTGGAAAGCGAACTGCTGACCGTCCAGACGATTTTGGCGGACACGGAAAGCAACCTGACCGACAAGACCACCCGCCGCGACGAGACGCAGAACCGCATCGATCAGCTGGAGGAAGCCATCACGAAGGCGCGCACCGAACTGATGGAATGCGCCGAGCATGTGCACGAATCGCAGAAGAAAATCTCCGCCCTGCAAAGCCGCCGCGAGACGCGCAGCGAGAACCGCCAGCGCATCGTCCGCGAGCAGGAGGAAGCACAGGAGCGCCTGGCGGAAATCGAGAAGGATCATGCACGGATTCAGGCGGACGTGGAGAAGCAGCACAGCCTGATTGCCGACGCGGAGCAAATCCTCCGGGCGACGCAGGAAGCCGCCGAAAAGGCGCAGGCGAAGGAAAAGGAAGCGGACGCAGCGCTGGAAGCGCAGAAAGCCGCTGTCATTGACCAAATGAATCGCCTGTCCGATGTGCGCAACGACAAGACGCGCCTGAACACGATGCAGGGGCAGATGGAAACGCGCTTGACGGAGATTGAAGAATCCAGCGGGGCACTGCAGGAGCAGGAAGCTGCCCTGCGGGAAGCCTTGACTGCCGTCGAAAAGCAGCTGGAAACAGAAAATCAGCATCAGCAGCAGTGTCAGGAGAAGCTGGCGCAGGCGCGGCAAGCGTCGGATGAGGCGGATGCCGCGTATGCCAATTTGCGCGCGGATGTCGAAAAGCAATCCGCCGATATGCAGGCGGCGGCGAGCCGTCATAACGTCCTGACCGAAATGACGCGCGACATGGAAGGCTACAACATGGCGGTTCGCCGCGCGATGACCTACGCCAAGCAGCGCGGCTTGACGGGCGTCAAGGGCGTACTGGCGCAGCTGATGACCGTTCCGCAGGCGTACGAAACGGCGATTGATATGGCGCTGGGCGCGGCGCAGCAGAACATCGTCACTGACACGGAAGAGACGGCGAAGGAGCTGATTAACTACCTGCGCCAGAATCGGCTGGGGCGCGCGACGTTCCTGCCAATGAGCGCCATCCGCGGCAAAACGCTCTATGGCAATGAGCGCAATGCGTTGAAGCTGCCGGGCTGCCTCGGCGTGGCGAGTGAACTGGTGCAGTGCGCGCCGGAATATCGCGGCATTGTGGAAAATCTGCTGGGGCGCACGGTGATTGCTGACAACCTCGACCACGGCATCCCGATTATGCGCGCGGGCAATCACGCGTTCCGCTTGGTGACGCTGGAAGGCGACGTGATGCACTCCGGCGGCTCGATGACGGGCGGTTCGGCGCAATCGAAGGTGTCCAACCTGCTCAGCCGCGAGCGTGAACTGAAGGAATTGACCGCGAAGCTGCAAACCGGGCGCGCGGAACTGGACAAGTGCCGTCAGGAACTGACGCAGCGTCAGCAGACGGCGCAGGAGAAGCGGCAGAAGGTCAGCGACGCGGTGAACGCATTGCATCAGCAGGAGATTGCCGTCGCCCGCGAACAGGCGCGCCGCGAAAGCGTATCCGCCGACCTGAACACCCATTTGCAGCGGATGCAGGAGACTGAGCAGGCGCGCGTGCAGCTGCATCAGTCGCTGGAGGACATTCGCCAGCAGCTGGAGACCATTGAACATCAGCGCACGGGCGCGCAGGGCGACCAGAGTGCGATGGAGCAAAAGACCATTGAAATGCAGAATGCGCTGGTCAAGGCGCGCGCGGAAGCCAGCGCGGAAAACGACCGCCTGATGGTGCGCACGCTGCAATTGTCCGACCTGCGCCACGGCTTAAGCGACTTGGAGCGCGACGAAGCCCACGCACAGCAGGATCAGGCGCAAATCCTCCGCGAACAGGAGCGCCGCGAACAGCTGCTGCACGAGATGGACGAACTGGACGCCATTGACGAGAACGACATGAAGCGCGAGGAAGCCGAATCCGCCCGCCGCCAGAAGGAGCAGCTGCGGCAGGAGAGCGCCGCGCAGGCCATCGAGCAGCGACGTTCACAGGCGCAAAGTGACCTGCGCGACATCCTCAGCGACATGGAGAACCTGCACGAAGCCTACAACCGTGACAGCGAGAAGCTGCACAAGACCGAGCTGGCGAAGGCGCGCATCGAGGGCGACCAGAAGAATCTGCAAAACCGCATCTGGGACACCTACAAGCTGACCTACGCCGGGGCAGAGGAGTTCCGCCGCACGCCCTTCGACGAGAAGGAAAGCGACTGCCGCGCCGCCGAGCTGCAAGGGCAGATTCGCGCGCTGGGGACGGTCAACGTCGGAGCGGTGGAGGAATACGCCGAAACCAAGGCGCGTGTGGACGACCTGACCGCCCAGCAGCAGGACTTGAAGCGCGCGGAAATGGACTTGCGCGAACTCATCGAGCGGCTGCTGATTCAAATGCGGTCGACGTTTGTGGAGAACTTCTCGAAGATGCAGGGGTACTTCGCCGAGACGTTCACGCGGCTGTTCGGCGGCGGCCATGCGGAACTGAAGTTGATGGATCCGGACGACCCGCTGAACTGCGGCATCGAGGTCAACGCCCAGCCGCCGGGAAAGAAATTGCAGCTCCTGTCGCTGCTCTCCGGCGGCGAACGCGCGCTGACGGCGATTGCGATTCTGTTCGCGATGCTGAAATTGAAGCCCACGCCGTTCTGCATTCTGGACGAGATTGAAGCCGCGCTGGATGACGCGAATATCGGGTATTACGCGGATTATTTGAAGGAATACTCGAAGGGTACGCAGTTTATCGTCGTCACGCACCGCAAGGGGACGATGGAGCGCTGCAACAGCCTGTTCGGGGTGGCGATGGAGGAGCAGGGCGTGAGCCGGATGGTGTCGGTGTCGCTGCAGGACTATCAGGAGTAAGGGAAAACTGAAAGGGGTATCACGGCGGACAAATCCGCCTGATGAAAAAGGAGGCTTTTTGCATGAGTGAGAACGAAAACAATCAGTATCGACTGCTGTCGCCGTGGGCGTATGTGGGCTATGGCATCCTGTTCACGCTTCCGGTCATTGGCTGGATTCTCGCCATCGTCTTTGCGCTGAATGACGACAACCTGAACCGCCGCAACTTTGCGCGCGGTTACTGGTGCGGCGTGCTGGTGGCGGTCATCGTGGCGGTTATCCTGTCGATTGTCGGGATGGTGATGGGCGTGTCGATCATGGATGGGCTCAGCAGCTATCAGTATAACTACCGATATTGATGAAGGGCTTACCAGAAGCAAGGCTGCCTGCCGAGTGCGTGCAGTCTTTTTTGCTGCCCGGATGGCGCAAGCAGCGGAATCCTCTTGTGAGGTTCCACAACAATTTGGGATGCTTTTGTTAGGAATGCCAAAATTATATTATTCAAAAGAGAACGCTTGAGTTTTTTTGAGGGGAGGGTAGAATGAAAGTAAGGAATCACAAGGGAGAAAATGACGTGGAAATTCAAAGAAAAGGGCTGAATCGGGCATTTATCGTGCTGGCGGTGGTACTTTGGCTGCTGGGCTTGATTCACGGGGCTCTTCGGTGTTGACCGCTTCTACCTCGGCTACACGAAATTGGGCGTGTTGAAGCTGCTTACCGCGGGCGGCGCGGCATTTGGGCGCTGATTGACCTCATCCGAATCGGCGTTGATTCGCTCCGCCCGGCGGATGGTTCGCCGTGGGTGGAGGAAACGCGCGACGAGAACATCCGCAGCATCGCCGCGAATATGCAGGCCATCGCCGAAAAGCTGGAGAAGCTGCAAGCGCAGAGCGTTCCGGCAGAAGCACCCAAGCCGGAAGCGGACGGCGAAAATCAGGAGACACACAAGGTGTCGCTGAAAAAATAACTTCCTAATGGCAATAACCGCAGGGCTGTCAGGCGCAGGACGCTTGGCAGCCTTTCGCGTTGGGAAAAATCCGCTTGCAAACTGCGCGAAAAACCAGTACAATAGAATCGTATCCCTGAATATCAGCATGAACGAGGTGCTTTTGATGCCTTTGTGGAAACGAACGCTGGCGGCGCTCCTGCTGGCGGTGATGATGATACTGCCCTTCGCATCGGCGGAGGATGCGGGGGAGGCCGTTCCGGATGACAACGTGGAGTGGACGGAGGGCGCGGCGAACATCACGCGCGATTTGACCCTGAATGATGAGGGCGACGACGTGTCCGCCCTGCAAACCGCGCTGACGGATTTGTGCTATTACAGCGGCGACGTGACCGGGCGCTATGGCGAGGCGACCAAAACCGCGGTGGAGGATTTCCAGCGAGATTTTGCCCTTGCGGTGACGGGCATGGCGGACAAAGCGACGCAGGAAGCCATCTATGCGGCGGATTATCGCCCGCTGCGGCTGGGATGCGTGGGCGAGGACGTGCGGCAGGCGCAGATTCGCCTGATGGCGCTGGGCTACTACACGGGCAAGATTTCCGGCCGCTATCTGCCCGCGACACAGGAAGCCATCCGCCTGTTCCAGACGGCGAATGCCCTGCCGATTACGGGCGAAGCGGATGTGCAGACGCTGGAACGCCTGTTCAGCGGTGATGCCATCAGCCGGGATTCGTCCGCCGCGGCGACGCCCACCCCGTCGCCCACGCCCGGAATGCACCTCTCAGATGAAACCACCACCCCGACGCCCGCGCCGACGGTGGCGTTCGTCAAGAAACTGCAATACAACAAGTCCAAGGGCGAAGAAGTCAAGCTCGTGCAGACCCGCCTGACGGAACTGGGGTACTATTCCGGCAACATCAGCGGCAATTTTCTGGGGCATACGCGCAACGCGGTGAAGGCATTCCAGCAGCAGAACGCGCTGAGCGTGGATGGCATCGTGGGCGAAAACACATGGAACGCGCTGTTCAACGACCCGGATGTGCGTGCCGCGACCGATGATCCGAAGCCTACGCCCGAACCGACGCCTGTGCCGTTTGCCATCACGGTGGACGTCAACAATCAGGTGACGACCGTCTACGGGCGCGACGAAAACGGCGATTACACCGTTGTTGTGCGGCAGATGCTCTGCTCCACCGGCACGCGCAAGAATCCGTCGGATATCGGCACATTCACACTCAACGGGCGTACGGCGCGCTGGTGCTACTTCCCGGAGTGGGGCAGCCACGCGCAGTACTGGACGCGCATCAACTCGTCCATTGCGTTCCATTCCGTCATTTACAACACGGTCAATACGATGGATTTGTCGGTCAAGTCCTACAAGAACCTCGGCAAGCGCGCGTCGCACGGGTGCATTCGCTTGACCGTTGCGGATGCGAAGTGGATTTACAACAACTGCGGGGCAGGGACGGTCGTCACGATTCGCGCCGATATGCCCGCTGACCCGGAACTCCGCGCCGCGCTGAAGCTGCCCTCGCTGAACACGAAGAACATGCTGCCCTACGTCACGCCGCAGCCGACCGCCGAGCCGGATTATCGCGCCGGGGCGATGCCGCCGCAGCCCTTCCGGACGCTGAAAGTGAACAGCTCCGGCGAGGATGTGTACTGGATGCAGCGGAAGCTGACGGATCTTGGCTACTATTCGGGCAAATGCTCCGGCACATTCCTGGCAGGCACGCAGAACGCGGTGAAGGCGTTCCAGAAAGCGAACAGTTTGTCTGCGACGGGGACGGCGGATGTCAAGACACTGAAGCTGCTGTATGCGGAGGAACTGTCGGCGACGCCCACGCCGGAGGTCGCGGCGGATGACCGCACGCCGGAGCCGCTGCCGACGCCGGCGGCGGGACAGTGAGATTCCCTGCGGGCGTGATACGATTTCCAGATTCATCTGCGCCATCTGCTTGCGCCTTTTCCCTTCTGGCGTCCGCTCATTCCACTTAGCGTAGCGCTGCTACGCTGCGTTTCATTCACGTTAGCCAGAATGAAAAATTCGCGGCGCATCTTGGCGCATTCTTATCTGGAAATCGCATAATCAGCATGGAAGCATCACAAAACCCGATGAATCACGTCTCGAAATCCACAAAATCCATTTATGTGCTGATAAGGAGGACACCCCTCATGAGCAACGCTCTTACCGCCCGCCGTTCCATTCGCAAGTTCCAGCCAACGCCCGTATCGCCCGACACCATCCGCGCTATCGTCGTTGTTGCCGCGTATGCGCCCAGCTGGAAGAACTCCCAGACCACCCGCTACACCCTGCTGACCAAGCGCGAGGAAATTGACCGCGTAGCGGACGAATGCACGATGGGCTTTCAAAAGAACATCGATACCCTGCACGGTGCGCCCGCGCTGGTTGTCCTTACGACCGTGAACGACCGCAGCGGCTACGAACGCGACGGCTCGTTTAGCACCAGCAAAGGGACGCACTGGCAGTCCTTCGATGCGGGTCTGGCGGCGGAAGCCTTCTGCGTCGCCGCGCATGATGCGGGGCTTGGCACGGTCATCCTCGGCATCTATGATGAAGCGAAGGTCAAGGAAGTGCTGAATCTGCCGGAAACGGAGAGTGTGTCGGCGCTGATTCCGATTGGCGTGCCTGCGGAATCTCCTGCCGCCCCCAAGCGCAAGGATGTTTCGGAACTTCTGCGCATTCGATAACCGTTTGACAAAAATCAGCCAATTCGCGCTTGTACTCAACTGCCCGTTGTGCTATGATAAAGGAAATGAATGACCCGCCTGGGGTCACAGGGAAAGGAGTTCCCCATGATGAATCTGAACGAAACTGCGGCGCGTCACGGCTTTTGCGTTGACCGTGTGCGTGAAAGCGAAGAGCTGCACGGAAAGATGGTGGAAATGCACCACAAAAAGACCGGCGCACAGCTGGTTTGGGTGGATAACGGCGAGGTGAACAAGACGTTCTGCGTCGCGTTTAAGACCCTGCCGGAGGATTCGACCGGCGTATTCCATATTCTGGAGCATTCTGTCCTCTGCGGCAGCGCCAAGTATCCCGTTCGTGAACCGTTCGTCGAGCTGATGAAGAGCAGCATGGCGACGTTCCTGAACGCGATGACTTTCCCCGACAAGACGATTTACCCCGTCTCCAGCCGCAACGAGCAGGACTTCCTGAACTTGGCGGAAGTGTATCTGGATGCTGTGTTCGCGCCGCGCATCCTGCAAGACCCGAACATCTTCTATCAGGAAGGCTGGCACATCGAGCTGGACGAAAACGGCGCGCCGCTGTACAAGGGCGTTGTGTTCAACGAGATGAAGGGCGCTATGAGCGATGTGGACGAGCAGATTTACCAGAAGACGCTGGATGTCCTCTTCCCGGACAACTGCTACGGCTGGAATTCCGGCGGCGACCCGAAGCACATCCCCGACCTGACCTACGAGCAGTTCCTGCGCATGTACCGCCGCTATTATCATCCGTCGAACGCGCGCATTTTCCTTGATGGCGCTGTGCCGCTGGACAAGGTGCTGACGCTGGCGGAGGAGTACCTGAGCTGCTTTGACCGGCTGGACGAGAAGCACGAAATCCCCATGCAGAAGCCCTTCGCCGCTGAAGCGGAACAGGCGTATGAAATCGGCGCCGAGGAGGATACTGCCGACAAGACCATGCTGACGCTGGCGAAGATTGTTGCGCCGTGGTCGGATACGGTGCGCGTCACGGCGACGGAAATCCTCTTTGATGTGCTGACGGGCAGCAACGACGCGCCGCTGAAGAAGGCGCTGTTGGCGACGGGCAAGTGTCAGGATGTAGGCATGTCTCTGGACAACGCGATGGCGCAGCCGTACATGATGCTGACCCTGCGCAACATTGCCGATGGCAGTGAGCAGGAACTACGCCAGATGATCCGCGACACCGTGCAGCAGCTGGTCAAAACCGGGCTGGACAAGGACGCGCTGACTGCCTCCATCAACAGCAGCGAGTTTTCCGCCCGCCAGCCGGGCGAGCCGTCGGGGCTGCTCCGCTGCATCCATGCGCTTGACGCGTGGCTTTACGGCGGCGACCCGATGCAGCCGCTCCTGTCCGAAGAGCGTTATCAAAAGCTGCGGGAAATGGCGGCGGGCGACGACTTTGACCGCCTGATGGCAGAACTTCTGCTGGATGAAAGCACGATGAGCATCATCCGCACCGTGCCGTCCCACACGCAAGGCGACGAACTCCGCGCGGAGGAAACGGAGCGCCTGCAGGCGATTCAGGCCGCGTGGACGGACGCGGACAAGGAAGCGCTGCGCGTGCAGAACGAGAAGCTGACCGCGTGGCAGCAGACCCCCGACACCGCCGAGCAGCTGGCAACGCTGCCCGTGCTGTCCTTGAGCGAAATCAGCGCAGACCCGCTGCTGATTCCCGCGGCGGAAGCGCAGTGCGGCGCGGCAAAGGTTATCACGCATGATTTGCCCATGAACGGCGTTACCATCATGCACTGGTATATCTCCTTGACCGATTTCACCCTGGATGAACTCAAGCGCCTGTCGATACTGCCCGAACTGCTGGGCAAGCTGCCGACGAAGCGTCACGATTCGCTATCCCTCTTCCAAGCCATCAAGCGCGATATCGGCAAGCTGACGTTCCAGCTGCGCGTCATGTCCCGCTGTGCGGAAATGGCGACGCCCGTGCTGGACGTGAGCTGCTCCGTGCTGGATGCGAACGTGGACAAGGCAGCCGCGCTCGTGCGGGAAATTCTGACCGAAACGTGCTTTGACGACAGGGCGCGTGTGCAGACGCTGATTCTCCAGTTGAGCGAGATGGCGAAGCAAAAGGTCATCAGCGACGGCCACAGGATGGCAATGTACGCCGCATCGGCGACGATGAGCGCGGCCTCGGCAGCGCGGGAAGCCTTGAACGGTCTGAGTGCCTGCATGGTGCAGAAGGCGCTGGCGGAGAATTTCGACGCGCAGTACCCGGATTTCCTTGCCCTCTGCGAGCGGTTCAGCAAGGACAGCGCGGTGCAGTCCCGCGTCACGTTCAGCCTGTCCACGAATAAGGCGCTTGACCCTGCCGCGATTCTCTCCGCCTACCCGGTCGGCATGCCCATCCCGGATGCCGCGCCGTATGTCAGCGACCTGCCTGCCAAGTGCGCTTACCGCATCCCGTCGCAGATCAGCTTTGCGTCGCTGGGCTATGATTACCGTCGTGCGGGCAAGGTGTACAGCGGTATTGCGCGCGTGATGAGCAACATCCTGTCCCTAAGCTACCTGTGGAACGAAGTCCGCGTGCAGGGCGGTGCATACGGCGCAGGGCTGAACACCAGCGAGACGGGGCGCATGGTCACTTACTCCTACCGCGACCCCTCCCCGGCGCGTACGCTGGGCATCAACCGCAGCATGTCGAAGGGTCTGCGTGACTTCGTGGCGGGCGACGAACGGATTGACAAGTACATCATTTCCACCGTCGGCGAAAGCGAACCGCCGCTGGGGTCGGAGAATCAGATTCTTGTCAGCGACGAAAACCTGCTGTGCGGCATCACGCCGGAGGATCTCTGCCGTGAGCGCGCGGAAATGCTCTCCACCACCAAGGACGCGCTGCTGACGTGGTGCGGCGTGCTTGACCAGATGGCAAAGGACGGCGGCGTGTGCGTCATCGGGCATGACGGCGCGATTGCCGCTTGCGAGAAGGAAGATTTGACGGTTCTGTAAGGGATATAACGTAAAGACCCGCTGTTCACCCCCAATGCAGGGATGGGCAGCGGGTTCTCGTATGCTATACTATTTTCACTTTCCCCATTCCACCCGAATCTCAAACGGCATCTGCGCATCTGTCGCTTCATCGCTGTCCCAAACGTGCACCTGATAGCTTTCCGGCGCGCCCAGCACGACGAAGTACAGATACTGCGTTTCCTCCGGAATATCGAAGGACACAGCGCCCTCATCTTCGGCGCAAACGTCGCTGTACACGCGCGTGCCGTCCGTCAAGTATGCACGAAACCGTAGCGCCAGCCCGGCGCGGCATCCACCGCGTTGTAAATGCGTGTGAGACCCGTCAGGTTCTCCGGGGTGGCATCGTCCCCGATATAGTACAGACCGGGGTCATCCGCCGCCAGCGCCGCGGTCATCAGCGTCATCAGCACCAGTGTGAGTGCCAACATTCGCCCGAGTTTCATGCAAATCCTCCGTTTACGGAATGCGGAATTCTGTAAACAGCGTCACAATACGCTGATTCATCAGCTTGACGCACTCCCATCTCGTTTTGGCATCCACATCCATGCGCACCCGCGCGCCGCCCTCCTGCCAGAGATCAACCCGCAGCATCCATTTATTTTCCGCATCCGGACTTGATTTGCGGATATTGAGATAGCCCGTCGCCACAGATACGGGGGTATCCGCATCATTCTCTGATCCATTCAGCCAAATGTAGCAGGTGCTGTCCGGGCGCACATCGTAATAATCCGACGAAAACAGCTGGTCATTCGCCCGAAAGCCGTTTTCCAACAGTTCGGCGGTGTGCGCCCGCAGCGCTTGGAAATCAACCGCTTGAAGTGCCTCGTTCGAGATGCGTTCCGTGTAGAAATGGTAGAAGAGCGCGCCGCAGAGCAGCACGAAAAGTGCCAGTACAACAACATGCCAGCGCTTGATTTTCATTTATTCAAACCATCCCTTCGGCAGCACATCCCGCTGATGCAGCAGCATGTCGTCGAAGAGCTTCTGCCCGTCCTCCAGCGTCACGCCGCCCAATTGCGGGTCGTTCATGAACGTGGAGAAACCCAGCTTGCGGTCGCAGTGCAGCGCAGCCTGCAAGGTGTTTTCCTGATTGTAGACGTGGCGCGCCACCAGCGGCAGGATGTTCGACGGCATGTCGCCCGCGCAGATCGGGTCGATGCGCCCGCGCGAGAACAGCGCGTTTGTCTCCACCACCGCGCCAATCGGCAGGTTCGGAATCTGCCCCTGATTCGGCACGTTCACGTTGCTGACCATGTTCCCCAGCCCCAGCAGCGCCTTGAGCAGCAAATGCCCTTCCTCACCCGACGGCGTGAGGTCAAGCGGCTCTTTTCCGCTGAGCAGGTCGTCCGAGCGCTGCATCCGCTTCTTCAGGTCGTCCTCGCGCCATGACACGGGCGTCAGGTCGAATTTCCACTGGTGCGCCGTCTCCGGGCTGTGCAGATACCACTGCGGCAGGAATTCCACCAGATGGCGGTCGCCCGCTGCTGCAATCGCCCCGTAGCGCTGGAACAGGTCGAACTTGACCTTGTGCGCGCACGCGAAATGGCTGTTCATCCAGTTGTCCGACCCCAGCTGAATGCCTTCGGGATGCTCCTCCACAAAGCGGGCGTACAGCGGCATCAAATCCATGCCCTGATAGCTGGCAGAGGTAATCCAAGTGAAGTGGTTAATGCCGGTGACAGTGGTGTACAAGTCCTGCCGCTTCACGCCGGGAATGTGCTCCTGCTCATCCAGCATCGCGCATAGCACCTTCTGCGTGCCGAACACCTCGTGGCAGCAGCCGAACGCCTTTACCTGCGGGAATACCTCGTACAGCGTCCGCACGCAAAGCGTCATAGGGTTCGTATAGTTGATGACAAATGCGTTCGGCGCGAAGTCGCGAATCGCTTCGGCAATCTCAACGAACATCGGAATCGTGCGCATTGCCCGCATGAAGCCGCCCGCGCCCACCGTGTCACCCACGGACTGATATACGCCGACCCGCTCCGGCAGGTGCACATCGCCGCGCATGTGCGCAAACGTTCCCGGCAGAATGCTGATGACGACGAAATCCGCGCCCGTGAGCGCCTCCTGCAAGGAACTGCTGACTTCAAACGCCCACTTGGATGCCGCGTCGGGATGCGCCGCCAGCATCGTGCCGATTTTCTGATTGCGCTCCGCCGCCTCGCGGTCAATGTCGTACAGCCGTACCGTGCCGCTGATTTGCCCGTCGGAAATAATATCGCGCATGAAACCCCATGCCCATCCGCGCGAGCCGCCGCCGATATAAGCTACGGTCAACCCCACGACCTTGTCACCCTGATGCGTATACATTGCACTTTTCCTCCTTGCTGGCTGATTTTCAGCCTGTATCGACATGATAGCACAGATGCGCGGGTTTTGCAATGCGCGAAAGAGATTCATCTTTTCCATTTAATACTATTTCCAGATTCACCTGCGCCATCTGCTTGCGCCTTTTCCCTTCTGGCGTCCGCTCATTCCACTTAGCGTAGCGCTGCTACGCTGCGTTTCATTCACGTTAGCCAGAATGAAAAATTCGCGGCGCATCTTGGCGCATTCTTATCTGGAAATAGTATAATAGGCATTTATCTGCTGTAAAAAACAGCTTCCCCTTTCAGGAAAGCTGCTATCATTTTCCACTTTAGTCCTGCCCAAGCAATTCTGTCGATTCATCTTCGAGAATGTCGCCCAAAGGCATTCCCTAAATGCGGCACTGCGCCAGCGCTTCCTGCGGCGTGGCATATTCGCCAATCAGCGCATACGCCGAATCGCGCTTCACGCCCATCAGGCAATACTGTATTTGTCGGGTGATACATCGAATCCGTCTGAAAACGATATTCCTGCCCGTGCCAGCCAAAATCCAAGCAAAACAAATGCCCGTCGGATGGCGACCATTCCCCGGTCTATTGGGAAAGTAACTGCTCACGGGTCATTTGATTCGACCGCATCTGTTACACCCGCTAAAATCCACTGAATCGTCTCATCATCCAGCAGCAGATACTGCGGCGTGACCCGCGGCTGCCACTCCGGGACGCACGCCGCCAGCGCGTCCGCATGGTGGATTGCCAAGGTGTAGCGTTCTCCATTCACGCCGGGGAAGCCCGCTTTTCCATCCGCGCTTTCCGAGTGCTGTGCCCAAAGCTGTGTCAGCACCGCTTCCCATGCGTAATATGCTTCCATCTCTGGCGACGCTGCCGGAATCGCGGCATCCTCATCCCCTTGCCGCCACAGCACCTGATACTCCTCTGGCGTACCCTGCCGGATTTCCGCATTCGCCGTCTGCCAGTTGGTGTCGAGCGTGAAGCCGGTGTTTTGCATAGGCGTGCTTGCCGTCTGCGGCACGATATGCTTTTCGGCATAGAGATAGAGGATTTCGGCGTGGCTTCCAGCAGCTGCCGTTTCCGTCACCTGCTGCTGCTTGACGTAGAGTGGGGTCATGCTTTCGTGATAGTCGAACGAAGCGACAAGTCTGCCGTCCGCCAGCTTGGACAGCTGAATCCCGTATTCGCTCGTCGGAATCGGGCGCGTTTCGTTCATCAGCCAATCGAAGCAGTATAGATTTGCCAGCCCAAGGATGCACACAATCAACGCACCCAGCAGGATATTGCGGAGGGTGCGGCGGCGCTTCTGCTTCCGCAGCGTCTGGGCGGCGGCGTCGAACGCGGCGTGCGAATCCACCGCGCCCTTTTGTCCGGCGGGCAGGTCAGCTTTGAGCTGATTCATGTATGCGGCACATTCCGCGCACGTCTGCACATGCGCCGACACCATGTGCTTGCTCCCGTCGCTGGCGACATCATCCAGCACCAGCGGCATCAGGTCGCGGACGATTTCACATTCCTGCTTCATTCCTTGCATTCTCCTTTCATCGCGTCCAGTAGCATCAGCTTCGCCCGGTACGCCGTTACGCGCGCCCAGCTTTCGGATTTCCCGAACAGCGCCGCAATCTCCTTACTGGACAATTCGCAGAAGGTTTTCAGGGTGAACACCTCGCGATACGGTTCCGGCAGACGGTGGAGAGCTTGATGCGCACTCAGGGCAAGACTATGCTCCGCGACCATCTCCGTGAAATCCGGGACGGACGCCTCCGGGACGTTGTCCAATGGCAGCGGCGACTGCTTCCGCATGATGCGCAGAAACTGATTCCGTGCAATCGCGCAGAGCCATGTGCCGACCGAACTTTTTCCTTCGTACCGCTTCCAATTTTTCATCGCTTGATAAAACGTTTCCTGCGTGAGCTCCTCCGCAAGGTCACGATCGCGGCACAGGCGGATCAGGTAGCCGTACACCATGTCTCGGTACTGCTGATATGCTTCTTCTGCGTCAAGCATCTCCAGCACCTCCCTTCATGAAGTTAGTCGCGCGAAAACGCCAAACGTTACATCCGATTACAAAAAAACATCCGAGCCGTTTGCCCGCCTATGGAGCAACCAGCCCGGATGTCTTTCTTTCGTGCGGGAAACAGGACTTGAATTCGACCGGATTATACATCCTCGATCAATTCTACCACATGATGTAGAACAATGAAAGAAGAATAATCAATATCTTGTGGTATCGACCAACGATAGTAAACCGTGTGTTCTCACGGTTTGGGTACGATCAGACAACGATTTTGCGGTATATCGGCAAATTTACCCAAACCAGATTTTAGCCGACGAAAGTGAAAAAGGCGGCTAAAACACAAAAAAGGAGGACATCAGCATGACCCGTTTCCCGAAAGAAATGACTGAAAATGGTATTCATTACACCCTGCATGGCGACTACTACTTTCCGGATCTCGATCTCCCGGATTCTCCTCGGCAGACTATCGGCCGCTATGGCCGGATGCGGAAAGCCTATCTGGAAGAGCATCGTCCCGGACTGTATGAACGGCTTCTTCTTTCCGGTAAGTTGTATGACCATCTGGCGGAAACAGATCAAGTCTGCCGGGATCGTATGGAACAGATAATCACCCGGATGGCCAAAGCTGAAGGAATCAACGAACAGCTGAAAGCATCGGATCAGCTGGGCTGGGTTTCCCGGATCAACAGTATTCATCAAAGTGCTGAGGAAATCATACTGGATGAACTGGTCTTTGCCTGAATCCGGATCGCCGTCTCTTCGGAGGCGGCTTTTTTATTTCTGTTTATCTGATCGCCAGCATGATCTCTTCACACAATATTGTCATAAAGAAATGCATTTATCGGGTCAATAAATCAATAATCAGTTCAATCACCATTGCTTGCATTGGATTATTGATTCATAATATGTTCGCTTGTGTAATTCTCATGCTTCAGCATTCTCGATTTCCTCCAGAATCTCCTTCATCTCGTCTTCTCTGCCGCGCCGCCGAGCATAGCGCATCATCTTTGAGGGTTCAATGTGATATGTCTCCATTGCTTGTTTCAGCACTTCAGGGTATTCTGATTTACTGTATGCCGATGAGATCAGTTTATCGCAATACATATCCACCAGCATTTTCTCCAGACAGATTTCGTGCGGCGCAGATGCAGATAACGGTGCTTCGGAAATCATATCTGTCACAACAATGCAATCCTTTTCCCAGTACAGGGCATAGTCTGCTTTTTTCGGCTTGTACAGCAAATGCGCATAACCAAGTTCCCGAAGGTGACGGAAAACAAAAATGCTGACGTCCTTTTCCGCTTGAATAAAAACTGTGTTTAGTGCAACCAAATGATTCAGAAAATCATTCATCAATGCTGTCTCAAACACCGTAAAGCGAACCGATGGATGCTTATCTGATACTTGCGATATCAGTTTTGCTGCCAGATCAGAATAGGCCGGACGATACATTGGCTTTTCCCGCTCGTTTTGAACCACATATACATTGCGTGCAACCTTTGTTAGGTTCCCGCTTTTAAGCATTCCGCAGACAGCCCAATGATAGGAGCTGTCGCGCATTTGTGGGTAGTTGTTTTTCAGCAGCTTGATTAATTCCTGATGGGAATAGCGATGCCCGGCTTCGAGTTTTTAGAGGTCGCCTCATACCATTGCACGATTACTCACCTCCATTCTGCATTTCGGCAATTTCATATCAATATAGCCATAATACATTATATCGCTTCTGATTCACACAATCAATACACATCGGCAATTTCTAATGAATAGCCGATACTCACTGATAAGTTCTCCTCAACTGCTCAACTGCCCATTAGAAAAATGACTTTGTTGTGCTAGAAATCTCTTGATAATGGGTGGAAAAGAAAAAATAGTTATTCACGATTTGCCAAATCGCACTTGACTAATTTGCGTCAGAGTGATATATTAGAGACAGCCTTAATTGGAGGTGCTGTCCATGTTTATCGGCAGAGAGCGGGAACTTGCTTCCCTGAACAGATTATACAATTCCGGCAAGTTTGAGTTTGTGGTTCTTTACGGCCGCCGCCGTGTGGGAAAAACCGCACTGATCAACCATTTTATCGACGGCAAGCCCGCGATTTATTTCATGGGCGTCGAGAGCAACGCCAAGCAGAACCTGGAGAATTTCAGCAAAAGCATCATGGAGTATGCCAGCGGATATGAGGGGGATATGTCTTTCCTCTCTTTTCAGGCTGCCCTGGAAATGGTATTCAGGCTATCCGAGAAGGAGCGCCTGATCCTGGCCATCGACGAATACCCCTATGTGGCCCGCGCTTCCAAGAGCCTCGCTTCCACTTTGCAGCTGCTGATCGACAAATATAAGGATCATTCCAAATTGATGCTGATCCTGTGTGGCTCGTCCATGTCCTATATGGAAGATCATGTACTGGCTTACAAAGCACCTTTGTACGGCAGGAGAACGGCGCAGATCAAGCTGCTGCCCTTTAATTTTGCGGAGACCTGCGGTTACTTTAAGAACTTCTCCGCTGAGGACAAAGCCCTGGCTTACGGGATCATGGGTGGCACTCCGCAATACCTTCTACAGATGAGCGACAAGCTCAGCATCGAGGAGAATATCAAAAACACCTTCCTGGACGCCACTTCCTCGATCTATGAGGAGCCCATAAATCTGCTGAAACAGGAGGTCCGGGAGCCGGCCATCTATACAGCCATCATTACCGCCATTGCCACCGGATCATCCCGCATGTCGGAGATCTCAGGCAAAGTTGGCGAAGACACCAACGTCTGCTCCACCTACCTGAAAAACCTGATCACGCTGGGCATCGTGCAAAAGGAGCTGCCTTACGGAGAGAAAGCGTCAAAAAAGGCGATCTATTTCATCGACGACAACATGTTCCGCTTCTGGTACCGGTTTGTGCCGGAGAATGCTTCCCTGATCTCCCGCGGCGCAGCAGACCTGGTATATCAACGCATCGAACCGTACCTTTCCGACTACATGGGCAAGGTGTTTGAGGAAATCTGCAAGCAATACCTTTGGAAGCTGCTGCTGAGCGGAAAGTCCCCGGTGGAATTCACTTCCCTGGGCCGCTGGTGGGGCAACGATCCTGTCCATAAACGACAGGCAGAAATTGACATTATGGGCGAGCAGAACAAAAATACCGCCCTCTTTGCCGAATGCAAATGGACCAACGAAAAAGTTGATCTCGGCGTGCTGGAAACGCTGATAGAGCGCAGCAACCTTTTCGCTTATCAGAAAAAGCATTTCTTTCTCTTCTCGAAGTCTGGATTTACAAAGGGATGTATCGAAAAAGCAAAGCAGTTAGGGAATGCGACATTGAAAACATACGCCGATATGATACATGATAAAGGCGATTGAAAGAAACCGCCTGTAATGAATGGGGAAATTTAAAACTACAATAATCAGATGTATTGTGAACACTGTGGTAATTCGTTGGATATTGAAGCAGAAAGTATTAAGGAGTAACGCACATGGCATCATTAACACATGTCTGTATGTGGTCCGATCATGGCTGGAAACGGATTACAGCAGAGCAGGCAGCCAGGTTACATCCAGGCGGAACTGTATCTGCTCGCAGCGGGCTTTTTATGTGCGAACTCTGCGGACAATACGTTACGCTTACTGATGGCGACATTAATGTACGCTATTTCAAACATAGTGCGTATGAAAAAAGTAAAGATTGTCCTGAACGTACATTTGGGTCCGGATACACTCCCTCTTATAGCTCGCAAGAGCACGATTTGCCAATCCGCATAACAAGTATATCATCATCTTCTTACAGGTTTGAGCTTGGTTTGATTCGTGCCCCAATAAGTTCTCTTAGCAAAGACTTTCGCATTGAAATCAAACCAAAGGGGGCCTCTGACGTATCCTTTGTTTTCGCCAAAGAACGGCTGAATTCTGATAGTATAACCTATCTTCCGATCGGTGATAGACCGTTTGAAAAGTATGCGCTCAATTTCAAAAACGGCAATGATCAAATTCGTGAATTCTGGCCGGCGGAAATCAATGGTATAGATCCGGAAGGAGCATTATTTGAAAAAAGCTCTGGGCAAAAGCTTTCATATGATGCTGATGTTGAGATCGGGAAAGAATACTATCTATTAAAACGCGGCCACCTGTATGTGAAAGCATATAACGGCATAACCATACGAGAAATCCTGCAGAAGCGAACCGGGTGGGAAACATGGAGCCTATATGAGATTTATGCGGCAGAATTTAACGAAGCCGCTGCTCGGTTCTATCTTGACTTTCATTGCCGCTTGACTGAGCATCCTGTTTCACTGCACCCGGTATGGCCGCTATTCATCGAAGGAAATTATGTAATTAAACACAATCAAAACAATATGTACATGCTGGTCGAAGGCAACGTGTCAGCGGTCAAAACCTTCCCTTCTGTAGCTTTGCGTCAGTTGAGTCATAATTCATCGCAAACCAGACTGTACGAGGTATCGTGTGCCGGAAGGCAGCAGTTAATTTCTGCCGGTCGAACACGGGCATTACAATACACATACCTTTGGAGAGAGCCGCTTGATCAGATGGGCATGGTGCCAGAAGTATCGGTTACTGACCTTACGGGCGGTGCAGTTGCTTCTGGTGAAGCGAATATCTTACCTCACAATAAAACGCTGCGTATCAAATCATCATTTGACGGAGAACTTATTATTTCCAACAAAAGCCATGTTGTAGATAAGCGAAAGATAACAGCTGATAAATACATGGAACTGGACGGGTTAGCCTTTGGTATCAGCATTCAAATTATGATCGGCTTTGATGTCATTTGGCAGATTAACTTTAAAAAGCAACGGTTAATCAGGATCAACGAAGATGTCGAAATGCTAAAGCATATTACCAACGTATCCGGGGTAGCAATCCCAGCCCCGCATTCTTTACGCAATATATTAGCAGGCATGCGCTCCTATCCAACAATATGCCGATGGATACGAATGTGTATAAAGAATAATGCCATAGATGAGCAGGCATACCGCAGATTGCAAGAGACCTATCGCCGCATGAATATGAATGGATAAGGAGAATCGCTATGAATTACATTGAACTCCTCACTCAGGAAGAAAAGGTAAACCTCTGCGGAATCATGGGGGGAAGAGATTTCAAGGAATTGTTCAAACACAACGAACGAGAATTTCAGAAAATACGAAAAGGATTCAGGGCTAAATCCTTAACTGAAGAACTTGCGTTATCAATTGTAATCGCTAATGTGGACAAGCCCTTTATTGCATCATGGGTCAACACAAGGGTACAGATTTGGCTTGATGAAATACATGAAAATATAACAAAACTTGAAGGTGAAGGTTCTGCGCATGATATTGCCCTGGCAACAACGATGCTGGATTCCTTCTTTTCACATGACGTTGATTTGTACCTCAAGCTCGCTGGAATTACAATGGATGAAGTCTCCCGAACTGAGCTTCGTACAACAATGGAACGTATTGAATCTGACCGTGCTAAAGAAGAAAAGGACGCCGATCGAATTAAAGCATTAGAGGAAGAGAAACAACGTTTGCTCTGTCAAATAGAAGATTGCCATCAAAGCGCCAGTCTGCTAAAGACTGAATACGAGCAAAGGATTCAAGAGATAGAACAAGAGAAGAAGGATTTAGAGTCTTCTTTGGCTGCGGCGCAAGAGAAGATTTCAGAATTGCAAACATCTCTAACCGTTGCCAAAAGTGATGAGAGCAGCCACCTTTCGCAATACGACGATACCGATATTTCTTCTCTGCCCCCGGTTGGCAGCGAAGAAACCATTTCTTTGTGCAATGTGATTTCTGACTACAGCGGACAGAAATGGCTTATACGTTTTGCTGATTTGAGCCACAATGGACACTATCACATGTTCCATAGAAATGAAGAACTCCCACCCTACTTTTCAAATAGGGATAAAATCTTCTATAAGGACGGCCCTTCCACTGACGGCTTTTATGGAATCTGGTCGTGGTCTGCAATTCCAAACGAAAAGGATCCTTCCAAGGATTATATTATATCAAAATACAATGTTAATCTTGATGCCATTGAAATAGCTACTATTCCAGAAGCCTCCTCTCTTGAAGAATTGATTCACCTGTTAAAAGACGGGTTTGTATACCAGCCACATAGTAGAAGAATCATGTTTTCTTTATACGCATCCAAAGGGCAATACATGGGCATTCTGTGCAGCATAAAGGAACTCAATGTTACCAATGGAAAGGTCTCCTTTGCTGAAGATTGCATCGAAGTACCAGTTTACGAATTCAACAGTGACAATATATTGCGTTTAGAAAACGGCCTATCTTTTTATAGAAATGCGTTTGCCGGTCTTCCGAATAAACTTTATCAGTTAAAAAGCCCACTCGATATTGTAAAGAATATTGTTTTCTCATCCATTTCTTGGGCAACCTATAAAACAAGAGGATATACTCGTGCTGAGTATAGAAGTTTTAAAGATTTTCTCGGTGCGATTCCGGTAGAAAATATAGTACAGAGAATAGAAGCTGAATGCCGCTGTTCTGATTCTGTGGCAAAAGAACTTTTGAATGAGTTCCTGAGTATAGTCTGGAAATATGTTGATGGTGACAGCCTGGAAGATGATGTGATCCTCTCGGCTATTTCCGCAAGCTCTGAGCTGCAGGAAAGAACGAAAGCTCTTATTCGTTTGGATTGGGAAGCGGAGCACAAAGACTTACTGACTGATGCCCAAAGGGAGCTTGATTTGCTCAATGCCAAGCTGGAATCTGTCAATACCAGTTTGACTGAGGCTCAGGAAGCCTTTAGTAAAACCAAGCTGGAAGAAGAAAAACTTTCAAACGTAATAGCTGAAAAGGAAAAGCTGGCTGAGGATGTTGAAGCAGCAGTTGCTGATAGAATCGAAATGGCACGTAAAAATGCAGCAGGTTTCATTGCCAACATGGCATTCGTTGACAGACATCCGAATGAGGCTGCAGCAAAACAAACGCCTAAGGAAGTTGAAACCATGGCCCAGCCTGTAGTTTCTCCATATCACGCCTATTCGGCAGTGGAAGAACTTGATGATCTCGAAGTCCATCGCTCATGGAATGAAGTCATTAACACAGCTTCGTTTGAGTTAGGCGAAGCAGGCGTTGCAGATAAATACAGAAATGGTCTTGCGGCTTTCTTATGCGCTGCCTACATTGAAAGACAACCTATTCTTCTTGTCGGACCGAATTCAATCGATATTGCGAAAGCGCTCTGCGCAGCAATAGCCGGACATAAGTATGGAATGCTCTCTTGTGAGGGTGGTTATAGCAGCCATGTGCTCCAAGAATTGGGGCATGATGGCGAGGACATCGTAATTATCAACAATCTTTTTTCAAGCGGGTGGATGAATCGACTCCCTGAGATTCTTTCAAATAAAGATATATTCTATATTGCTACCCATCCCTACGCAGAGGATATTCAAGTTGAGCCTAAAAGCCTGTATGGTTTTATACTGCCACTGTTCACAGAGTTTTTTGTAGACAATAAAGCATCTGGTAAGTACTATGGCGGATACTTTGCAGATGACTTTAAACCATACGCAGCTCAACCAGCATCAAGCAAAGAATTGAGAATCCTGCCAAGACTTTCGTTGAGCACATTGGTGAAAAATCGGATTAATAGTGTTATTTCTACCATGCATGGCATCCACTCTTCCACAACAGCGGATGAGGAGTTTATATTCGCTATTCTTCCAATTGCATATGCAACACTTGAACTAAATGACCTCACGGAGATGATTGCAGACCCGCAAAAAGGTATTGAACTATCCGCAAGCCTTAAGCGTGATCTGCGGTTTATCTTAGGAGAACTCTGATGAACAAGTATAATGGATTGCTTTCAGCAGTGGCACAAAAGTATAACATCCGCAGAGCCTTGCAAGAAGCTGAAAACGATTGGAAGACACGATTGATTTATAGTGTCTGCGGAATGATGGCTTATGCATCACTTTGGGACGAGACGGAGGATGAACCCGTTTCCATTGTGCACTTAAAAAGAAAAGTCCGTAGCATGCTGTCAAGTTATAAATCGATGTATCCAGAGCTCTCCAACAGCTTACCGTATATTTCTGCAGAGCTTGAAGATGAAATTGCCGGCCAATTCTTAAGCACTGGAATGGTTTATCACCGTCCCAACCGAATAGCCCCATCCATGAAACACGAAGAATCACATTGCAATATTGTTTTTCAAAGAGGTATTGGCCTGAATAGTATCTCTTGCGTGTCCGGCATTGGATTCTATTCAAAGCTGGAATGTATATCAAACCCAGACGGGATTAAAACAATGTTTGGCTTGGAACAACAGACTTTGTGGGACTTGTGGAATTCAACATTGACCACTGCTTCCTGGAAAGCAGCCCCGTCACTTGAACAAAATACTGAGTATCTTCGTCTAAAGCCTCCTTTTTCTCGGGGTTACTGGGAAAATAAACCGGATACTACGGGCTTGGTTTCGATACTTCGAACCGGAATAAAAGGTTCACAGTTGTACTATCTTTATCGATATTCTGACAATGCAATGGAGATTAGTCCTCTCCCGCAGTGGCAGGTCGAAAACTATCATTATAGGTCTCTTGCATGTGCCTGCCTCCATAGTTATGGGGCGTTACCGCCGATAGAATATGTCAAAGATGGCGCATTAGTTCATATACGGATGAATTATCTGCTACCACCACATGAACTCGAATTTGTGAAGCTTTATAGCTGGCCTGAGGTATGTACATCGCTTCCGTGCGATTTCAAGCGAAAGCTCTCAACAGAAGTATTTTCCGCTATGAAAACGGTTTTGTCTGATCAGGGATATGAGTTTAAAGGAGAGATGATCTGATGCAAAACGGAGCAAATTCAGTTCATAAACTGTTACGAACAGAACTGGAAGATTACATTAAGTCTCAGTATTTTGGTAAATCCCCTCTTCTTCTTTCAGCCCTAAGCAATCACATTGACGATGAAGGTTTACTATATCAAAAACCGTTTATTGAGTCATCTCCTGCATATGTCACTGTACCCAACGGCATTAATACAGCTTCTATAGAGCCCTGGATGAAAGAATACTTCTTACAGCTGGCGCAGGCTGGTATCGGGGTCTTTCCATCTCCATTTGCTCATCAGATTTCTGCGCTCGAAGCGGCAACAAAAGGCGAAAACCTATTTGTATCAACAGGTACTGGTTCCGGTAAAACCGAGTGTTTTATGTGGCCTCTTCTCGCAAAAATGGCCACCGAAGCTAGGAACTCAAAGGAATCATGGGCAAAACGAGGCATTCGCACAATCATAATGTATCCTATGAATGCCCTGGTTTCCGATCAGGTCAGCAGACTCAGAAGGATGATTGGAGACCCCGATAAGAAGTTTATCAGAATTTTCCGAAGCACCTGTGGCGATAGTGTTCGACGGCCCCAGTTTGGTATGTATACCGGCAGAACGCCATATCCTGGAGCTCAGCCTTCTACAGAACAAGACAGAAAACTTGAAAAAACTTTAGCGAGAATGTCATTTCCCCAAAGTGATTCTGAAAAAGAGTTTTTCAATCAGCTTCTCAAAGAGGGAAAGATTCCGGCGAAAGCAGATATGAATCAATTCCTTCAGGGACTTCACGAGAGCAGGCACATTCCAAACGATGAGGATGCAGAATTAATAACCCGCTTTGAAATGCAGCAGTTTTGTCCGGATATTCTCATCACAAACTATTCCATGCTCGAATACATGCTACTGCGACCCAGAGAGCGGAAAATCTGGGATGATACCCGTGAGTGGCTTGCATCGTGTAAAGAGAATAAACTGTTGTTTGTAATCGATGAAGCACACATGTATCGTGGCTCATCGGGCGGTGAGGTTGCTTTATTGATTCGCAGGCTCTTTCATAAACTTGGCATTAGCCGTGATCGTGTACAGTTCATACTCACCACCGCAAGCATGCCCAATAAGAATCAGCAAGATTATGATTCAGTAATGAAGTTTGCGAATGAGCTCACAGCTTCCGACACAGAAACGCAGTTCCGCTATCTTACAGGTGAAAGAGAAGTTATTGATGGACAGCTTAAGTATGACATACCATCCGAGCTTCTCTTGAATGCAGATCCAGGTGAATTTGAGGACAAGGATGAATTGAAACTGTCTGCTCTTTTATCGTTCTGGCGTCAGTTAGATGGTTTTGATCGTACCCTTAACTCCTTGGAAGCTGTTTGTAATTGGATGTATGGCAATCTGGTTTATTACCGTCCATTCCATGAACTCATCAAGTATTGCCGAGGGAATGCTGTGTCCCTAGGTGAGCTGGCCACTGGTATTTTCCCAGATCTCGATCAAGAAAACGCACTTAAAGCGGTTAGCGTTCTTTTGGCAATTGCTCCACTTGCAAAGAATGCCAAAGGATCTGTTCTTTTTCCAGCGCGCATGCATATGCTTTTTAAAGGAATTTCCGGCGTTTATGCCTGTGCTAATGCAGATTGTAATTGCTCTCATACAGAAGGAGGCCTCACTCTCGGAGAAATATATTTGTCGGATGGTAATTTGATTTGCCCACACTGCGGCAGTGTTGTCTACGAACTATACAATGACAGACGCTGTGGCGCTCTGTTTTTCAAGGGCTATGTACTTGAAGATGATGCAGAATTACATGGCAATGTTTACCTATGGCGTTATCCTGGCCAACTGATGGATCACCGAATGAAAGAGGTGCATCTATTTATTCCGACTGAAGATTTTGAGCTGCCCGTAAAGCAAGGGAAAAACGCCATCAAACCGTGTTATCTTGACGTTAAAAGTGGGTTTATTAACTTTACAGACGACTCCTCAGCCGGAAAACCATGGGTTAGAAAACTGTACTACTGCAATTACTCTGCGAAAGGAAGGCCGCAGATTATAACATTCCCGACTTGTCCGCATTGCAGACATCAGCTTTCCACATCACAACTAACCTCATTTAGCACACGCGGTAATCAATCTTTCTTCAATTTGATAAAATCACAGTTTCAGCTGCAGCCTGCTGTGCCAGGGAAAAACGAAGATCCTGACCGTTTCCCTAACGAGGGACGGAAAGTGCTGCTGTTCTCTGATAGTCGCCAGCGCGCAGCGAAATTAGCCAGGGACATGTCTGATGCTTCAGATATTTCTGCAGCAAGACAGTTGTTTGCTATTGCAATCAAAACAATGGAAGAGCAAACAGTTGAGCAACCCATGAATTCCCTATATGATTTCTTTTGCCTTGCTGCCGGTCAGCACCATGTACAAATGTTCCATTCTGATGAACGCATAAAATTCGCTGAAGACTGTACTTCTGCGTTGAATAATTACAGTCGATGTGTAAAACGAGGGAGAGAATATACTCCACGATTCACTATTGCGAATGCACCTGTACAGATGCAAGAATACCTCCTTAGATTGTTTGCAGGCGGCTATAATACTTTATATGACTCTGCCACAAGCTGGATCGAGCCTACTGATCAAGCGCTGTTCGATGCGGTCGATGCTCTTGATGAAAATCACATAAAGGTAACCGAGAAAGAGTTTATCGATGTTTTTAATGCTTGGATGCTGTCTATTTGTGATATGTATACTGCCCTGGGGCATACCATCAGCGACACGGTTCGATTGAAGGTTCGCCCAAATTATGGTGGTTACGGCCTTGAAAAAAACTGGGAGTTTTCCAAGGTGATCCGTGAAATCATGGGTTGGAGTGACGGAAATGAAGCTGAGATGGCGTGGAAACGTGTGCTGAAAGAAGCCTTCCTCGATGCTGCACAACCCGACAATGGGAAACTATACGTTGATCTTTCCAGAATTAAGACGCGTTTCGATACTATGCATGCATGGTATAAATGTGAACAGTGTTCAGAACTAACACCTTTCGTTCTGAAACACAAATGCCCGAGCTGCGGTTCAACTCGCATCCATAAGATGGAACCTGAAGAATACGAAGCGCTCAGTTTCTGGAGAAAACCGGTTGAGGACGCAATTCAGGGTGAGCCAATCCATGTGATTGATACAGAAGAGCATACTGCTCAGCTATCGCATAAAGATCAACGGGATGATCTTTGGAGCAAAACCGAACAATATGAACTGCGCTTCCAAGACTTGATTCAGGAAGGTGAAACCCCTGTTGATATCCTCAGCAGCACAACTACCATGGAAGTCGGTATTGATATTGGCTCCTTGGTTGCGGTTGGATTGCGGAATATTCCGCCAATGCGTGAAAACTATCAACAGCGAGCAGGTCGTGCTGGCCGGCGTGGATCCAGCTTGTCTACAATTGTCACTTTCTGCGAGGACGGGCCACATGATACATTGTACTTCAATGATCCTGTTCCTATGTTCCGAGGCGATCCCCGCAAACCGTGGATTGATATTCGAAGCGAAAAGCTTATCCAACGCCATTTAGCTATGGTTATCCTCCAGGGGTTCCTGGCTAAGCAAAATATGAGCCTTGATGCGATTCCTGCCGCTGCTTTCCTCCAAGATTATCTTGATGATTTCAAGAACTACTTATCTTCTTATAATCCTGATAGTGATAAGCTTCTGGTGCCTATTGGGGCTGCTTTCCATTATTCAACATTTGAAAAAGAACTCAAAGAAGCTTTTGAAACTCTGAAAGAAAAATGTCAGGCTCATCCTGAGCTATTTGGGGTGGATGAAGGCGCCAAGGAAGGCGAGGCAAAGGTCCTCCTGGATGCTCTTTATGAAGAAGGCATCATCCCGACATATTCGTTCCCAAAGAATGTTGTAGGTACTTACATACCAGATATGTATGGGAAAATCCTCTATGAGGTTGACCGTGGGCTTGATGTTGCTATTGGAGAATATGCGCCTGGCAGGGCAATCGTTGTGGATAAACAAACATATCAGATTGGCGGATTCTATTACCCCGGAAGTGAACGCCGTCACGGGCAAGCCTTAACGCCAGCTCGTGCCTATACCGAAGACCCGAATTATGTGAAGCAGGTCATTTCTTGCGCAGAGTGTGGATGGTTTGGATTGATGGAAGAAAAAACAAAGCATTGTCCATTCTGTGGAAACAAGGATCTAAGAATCTCGAGAGAAATGATGCGCCCTTGGGGTTTTGCTCCCAGAAATGCCGAAGCAATACCAGATGTTCAGTTGTCAGAAGAGTATACCGCCGTGCAGCAGCCTCTGTATTCAACGCTTCCGGATGCCGAAGAGATGAAACTTGCTCCGGGCTGTAAGAACATTCGTATTGCTTCTCGTACCAATCAACGCATTATTATGCTTAACAAAGGTTCAGATGATAAAGGCTTCATGGTATGCAAGGACTGCGGAGCTTCTATGCCTGGTGATAACATTTCGGTTCTGAACGATATTAACAGGCCATATAAGTCCAAGTTCGCACGAAACAGATGCCGCCATGGTAATTCATTTAACGTGAATCTTGGCTATGACTTCATTACGGATATGCTGGTACTTGAATTCACGATTGACGACAAAATCATTGATGCGCGGCGGTATGACAATCCATGGCTTAGCCGTGCAGCCCAATCTTTAGCCGAAGCACTGCGATTGGTAGCGAGCAAAAAGCTCGATGTTGAGTTCACCGAACTTGTCACTGGCTATCGACTCAGAAAGGGAGCTGAAGCATCTTATGTTGATATCTATCTTTATGATAGTCTGTCAAGCGGAGCTGGTTATGCTGTCAGTGTAGCTGATGTAATTGATGAACTGCTATCCGACATGAAGGAACTGTTGAGCTCCTGTGATTGTGGATCTGCATGCTCAAAATGCCTGAAGCACTACAGGAATCAGTATGTACACGGTATGCTTGACCGCTTTGCAGCGCTTCAGCTTCTTGAATGGGGGATTGAAGGAATAAAAGCATCTCCTATCAATCCCGAGAAGCAGATTAGCATGATTAAACCTTTGACAAGTATCCTTAAACAATCAGGCTGTGAGATTTTCACTGATAGTGAGATTACCGCAATTGGCCACAGAAGCAAAAAGAAGATTGTTATCTATCCAGCGATGTGGGTTGAACCTCATGCATCCAACACTGTTTTCGTAAGTGATGCATATATAAAGTACGCCAAGCCATATGCTGTCCAAAGAATACTCGATAATACTTGAAGTAGAATGATGCTTCTACGCAGTTGCCTATGGGAAAAATATGGATCTCACCAGCATCTGATACTCAGCAGGATCCTAATAATATGCTAGCTATGAGCTTTCCCTATTACAGGATTATCCAATGCAATTACCCCATCACCTGCTGCACCCGTCTCAGATACTGAGTATTCCGCGCGAGATTGCGCAGCACGACCGCTCAAATTGAGCATCCATTCC
>OHMT01000245.1_pt1 | contig 43646 bp, 36 predicted proteins | sample 1569371 | NCBI WGS metagenome assembly OHMT01 (sample SAMEA3879500, study PRJEB24766) | human gut metagenome | biome: human-associated habitat; feature: feces | place: USA | collected 1985/1987 | reverse complement strand
CCGATATGAGCATAAAAGTGGGATGATAATCCCACGATATGCGAATATTGGGTAGGATTGTGGGAGCGCGTAGCGCGGAGCAATCCGTAGGCATCAAAGTCGGGGGCTTTTGCCCCCGACATCATATAGATTTATGATAAAGGTTCTCTATCCGAAAGTCAATGAAGTAAGTGTGAGGGGATTCTAAAAAAAGAATTAAATCGCCCGGAAAATCCAGGCATATCTTGCAAGTTTTCCACGGATGATATATCATAATAGAAACGATTGTCAGGAGAAGCAGAATCCGGACAGGCGTAAACAGAGATTTCCCGAAGGAACGGAAGAACGGCGCGGAAAATCCCTGCTGCAAAATATATGAGAGAAAAGGAAACGAAAAATGAGTGATTCTTACGTAGAATGTCTGGTAAAAGCAAAACAGCCCGCGTGGGCTAAAATCTTAAAAGTATTACTTGTCACCCTGACAGTGTTAAGCTGCCTGGTAATGTTTGTGTTTATCATTTTCCTGCCGGTCGCTCTTGTCGCGGGTGTGGGAGCTTATTTTCTGAATATGTTCACGGATCTGGAGTATGAATATCTCTATCTGGATAAGGAACTGTCTGTGGACAAGATCATGGCAAAGAGTAAGAGAAAGCGTGTAGCTACTTACAGCCTGGACCGTATGGAAGTATTTGCACCGGTCTATTCCTATCATCTGGACGGCTTCAAGAACCGTCAGGTGAAGGAGAAGGATTACAGCATCGGCGAGGTACTTAAGCCGGATGGCCGTTATGCCATGTATTATGAAGGTGGCGAGAAGATCATCTTAAGCCCCAACGAGGAACTGGTGAAGGTGCTCAAGAGCGTGGCACCCCGTAAGGTATTCAGCGAATAATGATCAGTGAGTAATTCAAGAACAAAAGGATTCCGGTGAACAGGATACATCGGAATCCTTTTGTAATGATTGTGCGGTAAAGTAACTTGAAATGCCAGTTTGGCATTTCAAGTTATAGAGGAGATGGAATGGCGGATCAAAAAGCAAAAGAAATGGAACCAGTGGAAACACAAACAGTTGAAATCATACCACCGGACATTGAAAATCTGATTTATATGGTAAGAAACAAACAAGTTATGGTGGATAGTGATCTGGCAATGCTTTATCAGGTAGAAACAGGAGCGTTAAACAGAGCCGTTAAAAGAAATATTGCCAGATTTCCAGAAGATTTTCGCTTTCAGCTTACAAAAGATGAATATGAAAACTTGAAATGCCAATTTGGCACTTCAAATGGCAGTGGAACAGAAAATGGTTATGGTGGCAATCAATGTAAGCATAGGTATTATGCGTGCATTTGTAGAAATGCGACGGTTTATAGCCAATAATGCACTTCTGTTTGAAAGGATTAGTAACGTTGAGTTAAAACAACTGGAATATCAGAAAAAGACAGATGAAAAACTGGAGCAGATTTTTGAGTACATATCAGATCATGAGGAGTCTAATCAAAAGATATTTTTTGATGGTCAGATATATGATGCGTTCAGTTTACTAATAGGACTAATTCAGAAAGCAGAGACGGAAATTGTTCTAGTAGATGGATATGTGGATGTAGGAACATTAAATATTTTGTCAAAGAAGAAAGAAAATGTGGCGGTGACAGTTTATACACTGCAACGGACAAAATTATCTCAAACAGATGTAGATAACTTTAATGCGCAGTATCCTAAACTGGATGTAAAGTACACAAGAGTATTTCATGATCGTTTTTTAATTCTTGATAAAACGAAAGCATATCATGTGGGTGCGTCTTTGAAGGATGCAGGTAAAAAATGCTTTGGAATTAATCTGATTGAAGATGCAGGTATTGTAAGGGATATTTTACAGAGATTAGAATTAGAAACAGAAGAATAGAAAATAATTAGCACTCACCAGTTGACAGTCATAGAAAACTTTGCTAAACTCATGGAAATGTTATAAGCACAGCAAATATTTCTTATAAGTATAGCTTATATTGCTGAAAGAAATCATTCACAAATCTTATTAAATGAACACAGGAGGAGAGAAAATGGGACAGATTATTGGTGAAGGCATTACCTTTGATGACGTACTGCTCGTACCGTCTTATTCTCAGGTAGTCCCCAATCAGGTGGATTTGACCACATGGCTGACAAAGAAGATCAAGCTGAACATTCCTATGATGAGCGCAGGAATGGATACCGTTACCGAGCATCGTATGGCGATCGCTATGGCAAGACAGGGTGGTATCGGTATCATTCATAAGAATATGTCTATCGAGGCACAGGCAGAAGAGGTAGACAAGGTAAAGCGTTCCGAGAATGGTGTCATCACCGATCCTTTCTCTCTGTCTCCCGAGCATACTCTGGCAGACGCAGATGCACTGATGGCGAAGTTCCGCATCTCCGGCGTACCTATCACCGAGGGCAGAAAATTAGTCGGCATCATCACCAACCGTGATCTGAAGTTCGAGACCGATTTTACCAAGAAGATCAAAGAGTCCATGACCAGCGAAGGTCTGATCACCGCTCCCGAAGGCATCACCCTGGAAGAGGCGAAGAAGATCCTGGCAAAGGCAAGAAAAGAAAAGCTCCCCATCGTGGACAAGGACTTTAACTTAAAGGGTCTGATCACCATCAAAGATATTGAGAAGACCATCAAATATCCTCTGGCAGCCAAGGATTCCCAGGGCAGACTGCTCTGCGGTGCCGGTGTAGGCATTACCGCTAACGTACTGGATCGTGTGGCAGCTTTGGTAGCAGCCAAGGTTGATGTCATCGTACTGGATTCTGCACACGGTCATTCCCAGAACGTATTGAACTGCCTGAAGATGATCAAGGAAAAATATCCCGATCTGCAGGTGATCGCAGGTAACGTAGCTACCGGCGATGCAACCCGTGCACTGATCGAGGCAGGTGCAGATGCCGTTAAGGTAGGTATCGGCCCCGGTTCCATCTGTACTACCCGTGTGGTTGCAGGTATCGGTGTTCCCCAGGTATCCGCTATCATGGACTGTTACAGTGTGGCAAAGGAATACGGTATTCCCATCATCGCAGATGGCGGTATCAAGTATTCCGGAGATATTACCAAGGCGATCGCAGCCGGCGGTAACGTATGTATGATGGGTTCCATGTTCGCAGGATGCGAGGAGAGCCCGGGAGAATACGAGCTGTTCCAGGGCAGAAAGTACAAGGTATACCGTGGCATGGGTTCTATCGCAGCTATGGAGAACGGCAGTAAGGATCGTTACTTCCAGGAGAATGCGAAGAAACTGGTACCCGAAGGTGTCGAGGGCCGTGTAGCTTACAAGGGCAGCGTAGAAGATACCGTATTCCAGTTACTCGGCGGCCTCCGTTCCGGTATGGGCTACTGCGGTGCACAGGATATCGAGACCCTGAAGGAGACCGGCAGATTTGTGAAGATCTCCGCTGCATCCCTGAAGGAGAGTCATCCTCATGATATCCACATCACCAAGGAAGCTCCGAATTACAGCGTGGATGATAAATAAGTTGTAAGAAAATAAAATTTCCCTTACGGTCGATTCATGCAAAAAATGGTTTTGCCAAGAGAAAGTGTGGTACGTTATCTTTAAAATAATGGGTACACTGACCATTGATAAGGCGGATCTTACAGTAGGGGATGTTACAGAATTCTTCGAGTACACGAAGACCGGCGCACAGACCATCAATATAGCGAGCCTTGTGCCGAGCGCAAGAAGAAAGAAACAATAGTTTCGCATTAGCAGCCCCACCGCAGGACAAAACTCTGCGGCGGGGCTTTTTGTGCATTTTCGGCACACGTTTCTCTACGGGAATATAGCACGGGAATATAGCTTATAGTGGTAAAGGTAGAGGTAAAGGTAGAAAGAACAATAAACATGTAGAAAAATGTTAAAAGCACAAAAAAATCATGTAATATAATGTAAAATTAGCATTAGAAACATTTGATTTTTACACGAATTTGGATTATGCTATCATCAGAAGCTTTATGGAGGACGAAGGATGTATAGAAAGATTATGGACTTCTTAGAAACGTGGAAAGAAAGTGAACATCGTAAACCCCTTATTTTGCAAGGGGCAAGACAGGTGGGAAAAACCTACTCCATTTTAGAGTTCGGACGAACTCACTATGAGAATGTGGCATATTTCAATTTTGAAACAGATCCTAAATTGAATGAAACTTTTGAAGAAAACATCAGTCCTGATTATCTGATCCCCATTTTGTCTCATATTGCGGGTCAGACCATCGTAAAAGAAAAAACGCTGATTGTATTTGATGAGGTGCAGCTTTGTGAAAGGGCTCTGACTTCTCTGAAATATTTTAACGAGAGCGCTCCAGACTATCATATCATTGTTGCGGGCAGCCTGTTAGGTGTGGCTGTCAACAGAGAAAAGGTCTCATTCCCTGTGGGCAAGGTGGATATGAAAACCATGTATCCCATGGATATGGAGGAATTTATGATCGCTATGGGTGAGGGAGATCTTGTGAAGCAGATCAAAAGGTGCTTTGCAACAGATCAGCCGATGCCGGCGGCACTCCACGATGCGGCTATGCAGCTTTACCGGCAGTATCTTGTGGCAGGCGGGATGCCGGAGTGTGTGATGCAGTTTGCCCAGACAAGGAACTATATCCTGATCCGCCATATACAGGATACCATTCTTGCAAGTTATCTCAACGACATGAGTAAGTATAATAATCTGAATGAAATCAAGAAGACCAGGCTTGCCTATGACAATATTACCGTTCAGCTTTCGAAGAAAAATACCCGTTTTCAGTATAAGCTGATGAAAAAAGGAGGGCGGGCGTCTGAATTTGAGAATGCCATAGAATGGCTCTGTCTGTCCGGAATCGTATCACGGGTCTATAAGGTAGAGCAGATTAAAAAGCCTTTGGAAAATTATCGTGATATCGACGCTTTTAAGATATATGTTTCGGATTTGGGGTTGCTTTGTGCCAAGAAGGATCTGGCGGCCAATGATATTCTGTATATGGTTGAGGAATTGAACGATTTTAAGGGCGGTATGACGGAGAATTACGTCAATGTACAGCTCTCCATCAATGGTTACAATACTTACTATTGGGAGTCTGAGCGTGGTGCGGAGATAGATTTTGTTATTCAGCGTGACGGGCAGCTGATCCCGATTGAAGTGAAATCTGCCGACAATACCAGAGCAAAGAGCTTAAAGGTCTACATGGATACCTATAAGCCTGCATATGCCATCAAACTCTCTGCAAAAAACTTCGCAATTGAAGACAACAAAAAGATAGTGCCGCTCTATGCAGCGTTTTGCATCTGAATACGACAGGTGAAGTAAAAATAATTTTTATTCTGTTCTTTTGGCGGATAGTATTTTCTGGGGGTGCAACCCGTCCTCTACGGTCGATTCATGACATATTTGGGTCGATTCATAGTATTTGCAATAATTGACAAAATGAACTAAATTTTTCAAGCAATTTAATAAATATAGCAAAAAATGTAAAATAATAGCTTGTATCAATTTCGGGATGCATGGTAGAATATAAATATTCGGAAAAGAATTTCTGAATATTTTACAGAGAAACAGGGGAGCAAAACAGTGGCTGAGATTGCATTACGTGAATTGATAGACGAAAAGCGCCTGCAGCATCTGCAGAACGAGTTCTGCAAAGTGACGGGAGTGACGGCAGTCTGCGTGGACAAGGAAGGCAGAGCCATAACAGAGCCCTACATCGATAAGTCTCTGATACGATCGGATGGGGAAGATCCGATCGTCGGGGAGTATCGAAGAAAAGCGGCGCAGGCGCTAGACAGAGTACAGGAAGGATCCCTTGAGGAACAGGTGGTGGAAGAGCTGCCGGACGGTGGACATGTGGCAGCAGTTGCTGTCAGAGTGGAGAACACCATCATTCTATACTGGCAGGTATATGATCTGAAGAAGCTTGACACCATATCTTTTTACCAGATCCTGGATCTGCTGCGGGATACCAGTGCAGATATTTACAGAGACCGTATGTCCTGCTTCAGTGCGGAAGCCGAGAGCAGACGCAGCAGATATGCGGAGGAAGAGATGAGCCGCAATCTCCATACCATAGAGGCTACTACGGAGATCGTTCAGCTCTTAGACAGTGATGAACAGATTGAACTGACCATGAACCGATGGCTGAAGATTCTGGCACAGCACATTCAGGTAGACAGCGCAGAGATTTTTCAACTGCAGGCAGATACGGATACGATGAACGTAGCCGTCGAATGGATGGCACCGGGACAGATCTCTTATTTTGACAAGACCAGCGGGATTCCTGTGAATTCTTTTCTCCATACAGAGAAGCCACTGGTGGTATCTACGGACAGCGTGGGTAAGACGGACTCTGAGGAAATTGAAAAGATAGGCATGAAAGCCGTGATGATATTTCCTATCCTGAAGCAGGAGAGCGGCAATATGATGCTGTCTCTGAACCATAGACGGCAGGCACATGTATGGAGCATGTCGGAGATCAAATTTACTTCGGATGCGGTGAAGATCTTACAGAGTATCCTGACCAGGCGGATCCAGAAAAATTCCCTGGCAGGTTCCTATGCCGCACTGGAAGAGATCCTGGACAATGTGGGCTGTGCCATCTACGTGACGGATCAGAACACGGGCAGGATGCTGTTCGCCAACCAGATATTGAAGAATACGTTTGCCAAGGAGCTGATGGACCATAATTTTGATGCTCTGTTACAGTCCAGCGTCCGCAAGGACAAGAACCGTGCCGTGAGTGTTGTGTACCATGCCGAGAAGGAGACCTGGTATGATCTGCTGTGTAAGGAGATCGCCTGGGTAGACGGTAAAAAAGCCAACCTGTACTCTCTGTATGATATTACGGATAAAAAGCTGTACCAGCGCCGGATCGAGCAGCAGGCGTATACAGATTTCCTGACGGGACTGTACAACCGTATGTGCTGTGAGAGGGATCTGGCGAGACAGATCGATCAGGCGAAGAAGACCGGCGGAAAAGGCGCTCTGCTGTACCTGGATCTGGATGATTTCAAGCATATCAACGATGGACTTGGTCACCAGTACGGTGATGTGCTGTTGAAATCCATCTCCCATGCATTAAAACGGATCAACGGTATTGAGAACACCTGCTACCGTATGGGCGGCGATGAATTCGTTATTGTGATCCCTCCGGAAAGCTATTCCCGGTTTGAAAATATTGTGGAAGATATTAAGAAGATCTTCAGCAAGCCCTGGTTTTTGAAGGATGCAGATTATTACTGTACCATGAGTATGGGTATCGTCACCTTCCCGGATGCCGGAGATTCCGTGACAGATCTGATCAAAAAAGCGGATATTGCCATGTATGAGGCGAAAAAGACCGGTAAAAACCGTGTAGAAACGTATCGGGAAGGTAATGATTCTGTATCGGGACGCCGTCTGGACATGGAGAAGAACATGCGTGATGCCACGGTGGAGGGCTACCGGGAGTTCGAGGTCTATTACCAGCCTATCATCGATATTCAGGGTGGAAAGGATGTCTGCGCCGGTGCGGAGGCACTGATCCGCTGGAACAGCGCGAAGCTAGGCTTCATCTCCCCGGCGGAATTTATTCCCCTGGCAGAGTATCTGGGACTGATCAATCCCATCGGCAATTATGTGTTAACGGAGGCCTGCACCCGCTGCAAGCACTGGAACGATACCGGATATCCGGATTATAAAGTAAATGTCAACCTCTCCGTGGTACAGCTCTTACAGCCGGACATCGTGGAGACGGTGGAAAAAGCTTTGAAGGATACCGGATTGTCACCGAAAAATCTGACATTGGAGGTAACAGAGAGCCTCGCCATCAACGATATGGAGCGTATGAAGGAAATCCTGAATCGGATCAAGGCACTGGGTGTCTCTCTGGCACTGGATGATTTCGGTACCGGTTACTCTTCCCTGAACCATATCCGTGAGATTCCCATCGATGTTATCAAGGTGGATCAGAGTTTCGTCAAGGATCTGGCGGGAGATGCTTACTCCCAGTCCTTTATCAAGATGGTGGCAGAGCTGGCGCAGACCATCGGAGTCAGTATCTGCGTGGAAGGTATCGAGACCCCGGAGCAGTTCAAAGTACTGCAGGGCATGAAGGTCAAATACATTCAGGGATACTATTTTGACCGTCCTTTGGAGCGCCATGCGTTTGAGGCAAAATATGTGAAGTAACAGTTCAGCCATAGAATAGCAAATGCGACGATCGGGTGCTTGTACACGGAGCGGCACTTTTGCTATTCTATGAGCGGAGCGCCCAAAACATGAATAAAAGATGAGCTGCATAGCAGCGACGGCTGCGCAGCAGACGCTTTTATGAAGGCTTTGGGGCAGAACTGTTACGGAAGCAACAAAATTATCAAAATCCCTCTTGTCAAGTATCGGGCAACCATGCTACTATTGATATAGCTACACGACTGGCGGAACGCAGCCTGCTGCAGTGGAGATACCCACAGGGAGTGTAGAATAGTGAAAGCCGACCGCCTGGGCACCGTCTATTTGTGGTGCTTAGGCGGTTTTCTTATTTTAAAGATTAAACGGAGGAAAACTATGTTACAACTGGAACAGGAACTGAAAAGTAATGCTTATCCCGGCAGAGGTATCGTGATCGGCCGTTCTGCGAACGGGAAATATGCCGTAACCGCGTATTTTATCATGGGAAGAAGTGCCAACAGCCGCAATCGTGTGTTCGTGACAGAGGGAGAGGGAATCCGCACCCAGGCTTTCGACCCTTCCAAGTTAGAAGACCCCAGTCTGATCATCTATGCGCCGGTACGTGTCCTGGGCAACAAGACCATCGTGACCAACGGCGATCAGACCGATACCATCTACGAGGGAATGGACAAACAGTTAACCTTTGAACAGTCCCTGCGCAGCAGAGAATTCGAGCCGGACGGACCGAACTACACACCGAGAATCTCCGGTATCATGCACATTGAGAACGGCAAGTACAATTACGCTATGTCCATTTTGAAGAGTGACAACGGCAATCCCGATTCCTGCCTGCGTTTTACTTATGCTTACGAGAATCCGCTTCCCGGAGAGGGACGTTTCATCCATACCTATATGCATGACGGCAATCCGCTGCCCAGCTTCCAGGGGGAACCGAAGTTAGTGGAGATCCCCGATGACATGGATGCTTTCACCGATATGCTGTGGAACAGCTTAAATGAGGACAACAAGGTCTCCCTGTTCGTTCGTTTCATCGACATCGAGACCGGTAAATACGAGACTAAGATTGTGAACAAGAATGTGTAAGGTTCTGAATAGTGAATATCGTAGATAGGAGAAAAATAAGATGAACGAGATTCAGTTAAAATATGGATGTAACCCGAACCAGAAGCCTTCCAGGATCTTCATGGAAGACGGTAGTGATCTGCCTGTTACCGTACTGAACGGCAAACCCGGATATATCAATTTCCTGGATGCTTTCAATGGCTGGCAGCTGGTAAAAGAGCTGAAGGAAACTACGGGACTTCCCGCAGCCACTTCTTTTAAGCATGTATCCCCTGCCGGTGCTGCGGTAGGACTTCCCTTAAGCGATACTCTGGCGAAGATCTACTGGGTGGATGATCTTGGAGAGCTGTCTCCTCTGGCATGTGCTTATGCAAGAGCACGTGGCGCAGACAGAATGTCCTCCTTCGGTGACTTTATCGCATTGTCCGATGTCTGTGATGCAGATACCGCCCGTCTGATCAAGCGAGAGGTATCCGACGGTGTCATCGCTCCCGGTTATACCGATGAGGCACTGGAGCTGTTAAAGCAGAAGAAAAAGGGGGCTTACAACATCATCCAGATCGATCCTTCCTACCAGCCCGCTCCCATCGAGCGCAAGCAGGTATACGGTATCACCTTTGAGCAGGGACGTAACGAGCTGGATATCAACGGTGATCTGCTGTCCAATATCGTGACGGTGAACAAGGAGATCCCGGAGAGTGCTCTGATCGATATGAAGATCGCACTGATCACTTTAAAATATACCCAGTCCAATTCCGTATGCTATGTCAAGGACGGTCAGGCTATCGGCATCGGTGCAGGCCAGCAGTCCCGTATCCACTGCACCAGACTGGCCGGCAGCAAGGCAGACAACTGGTTCTTACGTCAGTCTCCCCAGGTACTGGGTCTGCAGTTCGTAGACAGCTTAGGCAGAGCCAACCGTGACAATGCCATTGATGTCTACATGGGCGATGAGTACATGGATGTGCTGGCAGACGGCACCTGGGAAGGCATCTTCAAGGTAAAACCTCCCGTATTTACCAGAGAGGAAAAGAGAGCATGGCTTGACAAAATGCAGGATGTGACTCTGGGAAGCGATGCGTTCTTCCCCTTCTCCGATAACATCGAGAGAGCACATAAGAGCGGCGTAAAATACATCGCACAGCCCGGTGGATCCGTGCGTGATGCAGATGTGATCGCATGCTGCGATAAATACGATATGGTGATGGCGTTTACAGGCATTCGTCTGTTCCACCACTAAGACAGATATTTGCAGGCAGGACTGTAACAGGACCTGCCTGTAACTATTCTGAATAGTTTTTTTGTGGAAGATAAGGAAGATGAGGAAGGCATAGTTATGGACAGACGAGGGGAAGAGAAAAGCAGAGAAATGATGCTGGATGAATTATTGGGATATGACCGTGTGACGATCCAGTGCCATGATAATCCGGATGCAGATGCGATAGCGTCCGGGTTTGGATTGTATTGCTTTTTCCGTGATCAGGGAAAAGACGTGAGACTTTTGTATGCCGGGAAAAACAGAGTGAGAAAGGCCAATCTGACGCTGATGGTGGAGAAGCTGGGGATTCCGCTGAAATATCTGGCGCATCCCGGGGAGGAGCCGGTGGATGGACTTCTGATCACCGTGGACTGTCAGTTCGGTGCCGGTAATGTGACGAAGATCCGGGCTTCGGAGATCGCAGTGATCGATCATCATCCGCTGGAGGTGATCTGTACGGAGAAAATGCGATTACAACCGAATCTGGGCAGCTGTGCGACTCTGGTATGGACCATGCTTCAGGAGATGCATTATCCGGTGGAGAAAAATAAAGATCTGGGGACCGCTTTGTATTATGGGCTGTTCATGGACACCAATCAGTTCTCGGAGCTGTCCAATCCGGTGGATATGGATATGCGCGAGAGCCTGAACTTTGACAAGAATCTGGTATCACTGTTCCGCAATTCCAATATTTCCCTGAAGGAGCTGGAGATTGCAGGAGTGGCGCTGTTACGCTGCAATTACAATGACGATTACCAGTTCGCTGTGATCCATTCCCAGCCTTGTGACCCTAACGTGCTGGGACTGATCAGTGATTTCCTGCTCCAGGTGGCAGGAGTGAATACCTGCGTGGTCTACAATGAGGATAGCAGAGGATATAAATTCTCTGTCAGAAGCTGTATCAGAGAGGTCAATGCCAATGAGCTTTCGGAATATCTTTCGGAGGGGATCGGCTCCGGCGGCGGTCATGTGGAAAAGGCCGGCGGCTACATCAGCATGAAGCTGTATGAGGAAAAATATCCCACACTGCATTCCGAGGCTTATTTCAACAACCGGATGACGCAGTATTTTGACAATTTTGAGATCGTATATGCGAAAGAACGCAAATTCCCTGTAAAAGAAGGTAAAAAATACCGCAGACGGAAAGAACTGATCGCCTGCCTGAAGGCAGCGGATCTGGCAGAGCTTGGAAAGGTGGTATCCATACGTACCGAGGACGGCACTATGGATATTGACACCAGACAGGATAAGTATTTCACGCTGGAGCGTACCGGGGAGCTGCATCCGGTCCCGGCCGGGAGATTTCACCGGATCCTGGAACTGTGCGAGCTGCCGCTGCCGGAGGAATATTGCAGCTCTATGGGATATATCCCGAGAGTCAAGGACGGCAGGGATGGAAGTAATCATCTGCTGACGGAATATGTCCATATGGGTATGCCTACGGATGCTTTCTGTATCTATGCCCTCGAACTGAAGCGGGGAGTAAAGATATTCCCCATTTGGGATGAGGATACTTATATGACGGGCAGGGCCGGAGATTATCTGGTGGCCAGTGAGGATGATCTGCACAATATGTTCATAGAGCCTGCACAGAATCTTCTGAATAATTTTGAAGAGATGGCATAAGAATCACAAAAAAAGGTTTATAAAATTTTCCTTGTGTGGTAAGATTAAGGTTACGAAAATAGTATTAAGTAAACGAAAGGCAAGGATATTACCATGAGCGAACTGGAAAAAGAAATCGTAGATTCCGCAGAAGTGAAGGAATCTAAGAATTTTATAGAGCAGATCATCGACAAGGATCTGGCGGAGGGGGTATACGATACCGTGCACACCCGTTTCCCTCCCGAACCCAACGGATATCTTCACATCGGACATGCCAAGAGTATTCTGCTGAACTATGGTCTGGCTCAGAAATACAACGGCAAATTTAACCTGCGTTTTGATGATACCAACCCCACCAAGGAAAAGTCTGAATTCGTGGAGTCCATCAAGGCAGATGTAAAGTGGCTGGGCGCGGACTGGGAGGACAGACTCTTTTTCGCATCCAACTATTTTGACCAGATGTATGAAGCAGCCGTAAAGCTGATCAAAAAGGGCAAGGCGTATGTCTCTGACTTAAGCGCAGAACAGATCCGTGAATACAGAGGAAGCCTGACCGAGCCCGGCAAGGAGGATCCCGGCAGCGTAAGAAGCGTAGAAGAGAATCTGGCACTGTTCGAGGATATGAAGGCCGGAAAGTATGAGGACGGCGCCAAGGTACTGCGTGCCCGCATCGATATGGCATCTCCCAATATCAACATGCGAGATCCCGTTATCTACCGTGTGGCACATATGTCTCACCAGAATACCGGAGACAAGTGGTGCATCTATCCGATGTATGATTTCGCACATCCCATCGAGGATGCCATTGAAGGCGTGACCCACTCTATCTGTACTTTGGAGTTCGAGGATCACAGACCCTTATATGACTGGGTGGTAAGAGAGCTGGAATACCCTCATCCTCCCAAGCAGATTGAGTTTGCCAAGCTGTACCTGACCAACGTGGTGACTGGTAAGCGTTATATCAAGAAGCTGGTAGAGCAGGGTATCGTGGACGGCTGGGATGATCCCAGACTGGTATCCATCGCAGCACTGCGCAGAAGAGGCTTCACACCGGAATCTATCAAGAAGTTCGTAGAGCTGTGTGGTATCTCCAAGGCACAGTCTTCCGCAGATTATGCGATGTTAGAGTACTGTATCCGTGAGGATCTGAAGACAAAGGCACCCCGTATGATGGCAATCCTGGATCCCGTGAAGCTGGTCATTGACAATTATCCCGAAGGACAGACCGAGATGCTGCCTGTAGTCAACAATCCGGAGAATGAAGCACTGGGAAGCCGTGAGGTTCCTTTCGGTAAGGAGTTATATATCGAGAGAGACGATTTCATGGAAGAGCCTCCCAAGAAGTATTTCCGTATGTTCCCGGGCAACGAAGTGCGCCTGATGAATGCTTATTTCGTAAAGTGCACCGGTTGTGTCAAGGATGAAAACGGTAAGGTTGTGGAAGTACATGGTATCTACGATCCGGAGAGCCGCGGCGGCAACAGCCCGGACGGTCGTAAGGTTAAGGGAACGATCCACTGGGTAAGTGCAGCTGAATCTGTGAAAGCACAGGTGCGTCTGTATGAGAATATTATTGATGAGGAGAAGGGTGTATACAACGAGGACGGAAGCCTGAATCTGAACCCGAATTCCCTGACCACTCTGACAGAGTGCCGCTTAGAGCCTGCATTTGCAAAGGCACAGGCGTACGACCGCTTCCAGTTCGTGAGACAGGGCTTCTTCTGCGTGGACTGTAAAGACACCAAACCCGGAGAACCGGTATTTAACCGTATCGTATCTCTGAAGAGCTCTTACGTACTGCCTAAGTAAGTTTGGAAAAGGAGAAACATATGTCAGACAAATTGTGCGGGCTGGCCGGACTGGGCCTGGATAACCTGGAGAATATGGATATTTTTGGACAGGAGAAAAAGGAAGAACAGGCAGCGGCCGAGGCACCTAAGATAGAAGAAAAGGACCTGATCTACGACAAGAATTTCACCTGCCCGGTATGCGGAGAAGATTTTCCCGCCAAGATCATGAAGACCGGCAAGGCGAGACTTTTAGGCACTGATCAGGATCTTCGTGCAAAATACGAAGGAATCGATGCGGTAAAATATGATGTGATCCTGTGTCCCCACTGTGGATATGCAGCGTTGAACAGGTACTTTAATAATATTACCAAGGTATATGCCAAACTGATCAAAGAGAATATCAGCAGCAAAGTACAGCTGCACACCTATGATGACGATATCTATACCTATGAAGAGGCGATCGAACGCTATAAGCTGTGCCTCGCAAATGCGGTGGTAAAACGTGCCCATGCCAGTGAGAAGGCTTATATCTGCTTAAAGAGCGGATGGCTCATGAGAGGATATCAGGAATATCTGGAAGAATCCGGAGATACGGACATGGCCCGTCTCCGTGAAGTGAAAAACATGGAAGAGACCTATCTGAAGAATGCTTATACCGGTTTCACGGAAGCACTTCAGACCGAAGGATTTCCCATGTGCGGTATGGATGAAATTACGGTGGAGTTCCTGATCGGAGTATTGGCCACCAGATTTCAGAAATACGATGTGGCAAGCCGTATGGTGGCTTCGATCCTCACATCTCCATCGGCTAATGCCCGTACCAAGGACAAGGCAAGAGAGCTTAAGGATCAGATCCTGGAGGAACTGAAGAGTCAGAAAAAGTAGGACAACAATATGTATGATATGACGATCCGGTTGCGTACAGACAGTGACAAATGTCTGTACCAGCAGATATATGAGCATATACGACAGGAAATCAGGGAAGGGAAGCTTCTGGCAGGAGAGAGGCTTCCCTCCACGCGTTCTCTGGCAGAATATCTGCAGGTGGCGAGAAGTACGGTGGACTATGCCTATGACCAGCTGTTAAGCGAGGGATATATTGAGGCAAAACCTTATAAGGGATACTTTGTCTGCCGGCTGGAGGGGATTTTTACCATGGAACAGCAGGAGATGACAGAGCCGGAGGTGGTCAGACCTGACAGTCAAGAGGACGGGACACAGGTGCAGGTCGACTTTTCCCCTTATGGAATCGATATGACCGGTTTCCCCTTCGGAGTGTGGAAACGGATCACGAAAAATATCCTGAATGATAGTAACAGTGAGCTGTTTGCCCAGGGAGAGCCCCAGGGAGATTATGACCTGCGAATGACCATCAGCCGGTATCTGCATTCTTCCCGTGGTGTGAACTGCCGCCCGGAACAGATCATTGTGGGAGCAGGGAACGATTATCTGTTACTGTTATTAGAGAAAATACTGGGGAGACATGTGGGGATCGCCATGGAGAACCCTACGTATAAGAGAGCTTACCGGATCTTTCAGTCTTTTGCCTATCGTATTTATACGGTGGATATGGACGATAAAGGGATGCGGGCGGACAGGCTTTCGGGGCTTCCGGTCCGGGCAGCCTATGTGATGCCGTCCCATCAGTATCCTACCGGTGCGGTCATGACCATCGGTAGAAGAGCAGAGCTGTTACGCTGGGCGGAAAAGGAACCGGACCGCTATCTGATCGAGGATGATTACGACAGTGAATTCCGCTACCGAGGAAAACCGATCCCTTCCCTGCAATCCTCGGACAAACGGGGCAAGGTGATCTACATTGGTACCTTTTCCAAAGCGATCGCACCGGCGATCCGTGTCAGCTATATGGTGCTTCCGGAGAGTCTGTTAGAGGTCTACCGCAGGGATTGTTCTTTCTATTCCTGCACAGTGTCGAGAATTGACCAGCGGATCTTAAATGAATTTATCCGGGACGGCTATTTTGAACGGCATCTGAACAAGATGCGGATGCACTATCGTGCCAAGCACGATCTGTTGCTTGCAGAGTTAGAGCCGTTTAAAAAGGCTTTTACAATCTCCGGGGAGGATGCGGGACTGCATCTTCTGCTGACGGCGAGAGGAGCTGTCACAGAAGCACAGCTATTGTCTGCTGCGACGGAAGCGGGGGTAAAAGTCTATGGCATGTCGGAAAATATGGTGGAGACCGATGCCCCGAAGGCAACGATACTGTTGGGATTCGGAAGTGTGAGTGAGCCAGAAATGAAAGAAGGTCTTCACAGACTGCAAAAAGCATGGCTGTAAGACCTTCTAAATAGGAATCCTTATAGATTCTTATTCTTCACTGATGGGAGGTTCTGCGTCCTCGGCATCTTCCTCGTCGAAGAACTCTTCTACGTTTTCCACGGTTTCATCCTCTTCCCCGGACAGATCAGCTGCCTGCTCGGAGAGGGGAGTGAAATCGGATGCATCAGTGTCAGCATCTGTGGTATCTGCCTTCTCGGGGGCAGAAGCATCGGGAGTCTGTGCGGCAGTATTCAGAGGAACATAATTGCGAGAGAATTCATTGCTCTCTTCGAGATCCTCATGGAAATCATCGTAATCGTCATCTGCTTCGGAAGATTCCTTCAGCTTGGAATCCTTCTGTTGCATATAGTAGTAAGCAGCTGCGGCTGCGGTACCTACTGCTGCGGTGAACAGCAGAAATTTGCCAAATTTTTTAGCCATAGGGTTGCTAGTGTATGTAACAGTTCGACTTCATATACATTTGTCCATACAACTATATGATAAACCTTATTGACCAAAATGAAAAGGGATATGTTACGTTATGAATGAGAAATTTTTTGATCTAAAAAAGGAAAAACAGGACAGGATGATCAATGCAGCACTGAAAGCATTTGCTCTTAGCGGCTATCGGCATGCCAGCACCGATGATATTGTGAGGGAGGCGGCTATCAGCAAGGGCTTGTTATTCCATTATTTCGAAAGCAAACTGGGAGTATATGCATTTGTCTATGATTACAGCGTCCGTTACCTGCTGTTGGAGCTGTCTACGGCGGTGGATGCGAAGGAAACGGACCTGTTTGCTCTGATGCAGCAGGTGGAATGCGGGAAAATGCATGCTATGTGCCGGTATCCCTATCTGCAGCAGTTTTTAAACCGGGCACAGTCTGAGAATGTAAGCGAAGCCCTGTTAGCTGCCGAAGAGAGCAGACGGCGCCTGGAGGACGCTTACGAAGCCATCTATGAAAAAGCGGATCTTACCGCGTATGCTTCTGCCAAGGATGCCCAGAAGCTTCGTAAAATGCTGGAGCTGACCATTAAGGGACTGATGAACGAGCGGATTTTAGAGGATGCTTTTCAGCCGGAGATGTTGTATGAAGAGATCACAGAGTATCTGAACTTAAGCAGAAGGCTGGCGGAACGTTCCACACAGCCCTCTGACAAAGAATTTTCGGAAAAATAGCATCCTATTTGCATCGTAATTCTGAAGGAAATGATAACTATTTAGACATCTTGTAGGCGGGATCTGCGGGATATCCGCCTTTTAATTTCTGCATGCCGCGCTGGATGGCATCTTTGGAATTCTTCCAGTCGGCGTCCTTATTTCGGTAATCGAATTTCTCCACCAGCCAGGACACATCCTCAGAGATCCGCTGCATGTTCGCTTCCATGATGGGCAGGAGACAGTCGTAGAATTCTTGCTTTTCCTTATCGGAGAGCTTGCGGTCTGCGGCTTCGCAGAGGTCTCCAAAGTGAGGCAGGCAGAAGCCTTTGCCGTCTTTTATTTTCTTACGGAAGCTGTCATCATTTTTCCACAGATAGAAAAAGGTGTCCAGGTATCTTTCATAAGTATCCTTGTACTGGGAACAGATATAGCAGGAGTCCTCTTTTGCACGGATCCACATGCCGATAGTATTTTCACCGCCTTCAGCTTTTTTGAATTTCCCCAGAAGAGAGCTTTTTCCGGGACGGAAGGAAGCGAATTCCTGCTGCATTTCCCGGATCATACGCTGGTAGTGCGTTTTCAGGATCCAGGCGTTGCCCAGGGTATTGCCGTAGTCAAACATCTTCTGAAAATGGTACCGGCAGAATCCTGCCTTGTCGGTCTGTTCTCTAATATCTGCTTCCATATAGGAGGAGCCGGAGCCTAAGACGAAATCCAACAGATCCTGCTCGATATTGCGGTGAATGTAACAAAAAGGGCACTCATCCTGGGCGTTTACGGCATCATTTAAGGGAATTGTGTATAATTGTTCTTTCATAGAAAACGATCCTTTCCTGACGATATTCTGTCTGTATGAAAACTATTGTAAACGATGTTTGAAATAATTGCAAAAAGATTACTGATTTGTAAAATAATGTCATTTAAAATTAAGAATTGTTTTGTTGTAATACATTTCATTTCAAGCTACTATGATAGTACAAGTGTAAAGCGAAAATAGAAAGATGTGATTTATTTGATATTCAGCAGTATTGAATTTCTGCTGTGGTTCCTGCCGATTTTCCTGATTGTCTATGGAATCACACCGCATAAATACAGAAACCTGACACTGCTTATAGGTAGCATTGTCTTTTATGCAATGGGAGATGCAGGAAATCTTGCATCTTTGATGATTTCCGTCTTATGTAATTATTTTATCGGGCTGCATCTGGCAAAGCGCAGCCCCAGGACGTTATGGCGCAAGAGGCTGTTGTTCGTGACAGCATTGAGTATTAACATTGGCATTCTGATCTGGTTTAAGTGCCGGGGAGGTTCTGCGGGACTTCCTCTGGGGATCAGTTTTTATACCTTTCAGATATTGTCTTATCTGATCGATGTATATCGCGGAGATGCAGATAGGGAGTATTCTTTTTTTAAATTTGCAACTTATGTGGTCATGTTTCCGAAGCTGATCTCCGGCCCCATTACCCGTTATGGTGAGGTGAAAGACAGCCTGTACAACAGGTCTTTTACTATGCAGGGACTGGAGGACGGCATGAAGCTGTTCGTCTTAGGACTGGCAGCCAAAGTGCTGTTGGCCGACCGTGTAGGGATCCTGTGGCATGAAGTACAGGTAACCGGATTCGAGAGTATCTCCACTCCGCTGGCATGGCTGGCAGCCATTGCTTATTCCATGGAGATCTATTTTGATTTCTGGGGATATTCGTTGATGGCAATGGGGCTTGGCAGAATGCTGGGAATCGAACTGTCCAGAAATTTCCACAGACCTTATATGGCCAGGGGGGTCAGGGATTTTTACCGCAGATGGCATATGACACTGGGGCAATGGTTCTGCCGGTATGTTTATATTCCGCTGGGAGGCAGCAGACGAGGGGAACTTTGCACGATTTTTAATCTGTTGGTGGTATGGATGCTGACAGCTTTCTGGCATGGCGCCGGCTGGAACTTTTTCTGCTGGGGCGGATTGCTCTGGATCTGTATTGTATTGGAACGGCAGCTGGGAAGATTAAAATTCGTACATAAAATGAAAGTACTGCCGCACATTTATCTGTGGCTGATCATTCCCGTAAGCTGGATGTGCTTTGCCATTACGGATCTGTCACAGCTGCAGGTCTATCTGGATAAAATGATGTGGCTGGTACCGGGCATCAGCGGCGGCTATGAGGATGCCTGGAAAGCATTGTCTAACTACGGTGGGCTGTTAGCCGTATCCGGGCTGGCATGTACGCCGGCAATCGAGAAGTTGTACGATTACAGCAAGGATAAGATCCTGATGAAAATATTGCTGGCAGCGGTATTCTGGTATTGCGTCTGGAGACTTATATTAGAGGGAAATAACCCATTTATGTACTTTAGTTTTTAGAAAATCTGGATAGGATAGGAAATATGTTACAGAAACTACGACAATGGATAAGAAAATTATCCTTTCCCATCAGTCTGCTGCTTATGGGAGTCCTGTTTTTTACATGGACGGACAACTGGCAGGTGTATACGGATCCCCTTCGGGAATTGTATAACAGGGGTGTGCAGCTGGCAGGCGGTGCCCGGATGGGTCATACATCGGAACCCGGACAACAGGACGGAACCGTATCGGGGGATACGGTCCCGGAAGGCACAGAAGATCCCACAGGGGAAAGTCGGACACCGGCAGTCGGAGAGACATCGGCAGATACGCAGACAGAGACAATGACAACGGAGGAACCACAACCGACAGAGCCTTCGGAAGAACTGCCGAAAGAAGTGGTCTACCATACGGTGGATGACAGCTATTTTGATGATGCTGTATTTATCGGGGATTCCCGGACAGTGGGAATGTATGAATACGGTGGACTGGAAGAGACCTCCACATTTTATGCCTCTACCGGACTTACGATTTATAAGATGTTCGATTCGAAAATAGTAGCGGTGCCGGGGCAGAAGAAAAAGATCACGGTGGAAGAGGCACTATCCGAGAAGCAGTTTGCCAAGATCTATCTTATGATCGGCATTAATGAGATGGGGACCGGTACGGTGGAATCTTTCATGAAGGCTTACGGGGAGGCAGTACAGCATTTGCAACAGCTGCAGCCCGATGCGGTGATCTACCTGCAGGCGATCATGAAGGTGACCACGGAGCGCTCCGGGCAGGGAGACTATATTACCAACGAGGGCATCGAAGCCAGGAATGAAGAAATCGCGAAGCTTGCGGATGATGAGAAGATATTTTACCTGGATGTGAATCCGCTGATCTGTGATGAGACCGGGGGAATGGTGGCCTCCTATACTTATGACGGAGTGCACCTGAAAGCCCAGTATATTCCCATCTGGCTGGACTTTTTGAAACAGCATGCAGTGGAATAAACTTTTTCTTGACTGTGGAACGATGAAAAGCTATCATGTAACTAATAAGGTCACATAGGTGTGGGCAGGTAGAGGACTATCTGCCTATCTCTATGCGGCAAATATTACAAGTCACATGTCTATGACACAGGAGGAGAAAAATGAGCGAGAAGACTACACTCGGCGAAAATGGCATTTACGATGCCAGATCCTTGGGCGTGCCCAAGATGCTTCTGCTGGGACTTCAGCACATGTTCGCAATGTTCGGTGCTACCATTCTGGTACCCATGCTGACAGGTCTGGATGTTTCCACAACTTTGTTATTTGCAGGTCTGGGAACTTTATTGTTCCATCTGCTGACCAAGAGAAAGGTACCCGCATTCCTGGGTTCTTCCTTTGCTTTCTTAGGCGGTTATGCCGCGATTGCCCCTATGGCAGACGGAGCGGACAATTCCGCATTGCTTCCTTATGCCTGCTTCGGCGTGGCCTGCTCAGGTCTGCTGTACCTGGTATTATCCCTGTTGATCAAGATCTTCGGTACCGGCAAGGTAATGCGTTTCTTCCCGCCCATCGTAACCGGCCCCATCATCATTGCCATCGGTCTGACACTGTCCCAGTCCGCTATCAACAACTGTTCCGCAGACTGGCTGATCGCAGTGGTCGCTATTGCACTGGTAGTGATCTGCAATATCTGGGGTAAGGGAATGGTGAAGATCGTTCCGATCATCATCGGCGTTGTTGGTTCTTATGTGTTGGCAGCTATCTTAGGCCGCGTGGATTTCACACCCGTTGCGGAAGCTGCATGGATCGGACTTCCTATCCACTGGAATGAGACCGCTTTCTGGGCACTGTCCGACGGCAACACTTCTCTGTTAATTACTTCCGTGATCACTATTATGCCGATCGCCCTGGCTACCATGGTAGAGCATATCGGAGATATCTCCGCTATTTCTTCTACTGTTGGTATTAACTATATCAAGGAGCCCGGATTGCATCGTACGCTGTTAGGTGATGGTCTGGCTACCATTATTGCATCCCTGTTCGGCGCTCCTGCGAATACCACTTACGGTGAGAACACCGGTGTACTGTCTCTGACCAAGGTATTCGATCCCAGAGTTATCCGTATTGCAGCAGGCTTCGCTGTACTGTTCTCCTTCTCTCCGAAGGTAGCAGCATTGATCGGATGTATGCCTACCGCTACCTGTGGTGGTGTATCCCTGGTACTGTACGGTATGATCTCTGCAGTCGGTGTTCGTAACATCGTAGAAACTCAGGTAGACTTCACCAAGAGCCGTAACGTTATCATCGCCGCTCTGATCCTGGTACTGTCCATCGGTATCAACTACAGTGCAGCAGGCGCTATCGCATTCCACATCGGCGAGATCACCATCAGCCTGTCCGGACTGGCAGTAGGTGCGCTGACCGGTATTATCCTGAATGCAATATTGCCCGGTAAGGATTATAAGTTCGATGAGGACAAGCCCGATGACACCGGCGTATGCTTCGCAGTAAAGGGTCAGGAGAACTAAGACATTTTTGCTGAAAACAGCATAAACTGAACAAAGAAAGTAAGAGAGAGCATTCATGGCAGGAGAATAGAGCCATGGATGCTCTCTTTTTCAGTTGTGCGCCCATGGACTCCTCCGGCTGTGCGCCTAAACTTCTGATATCTCCGCAATCACTTGGTCAAGTACTTCAAAATAGTTCTCGAAGGTCTTGCGGCAGCATCCGGGATCGTCGATCACGATGCCTTCCGCACGCAGTCCGGTGAGGGAAAAACCCATAGCCATGCGGTGGTCATCGTAGGTTGCTACGGTGCAGGGGCGCGGAGAACCGGGATAGATGGTGATACTGTCCTGCGTCTCTTCGCAGCGGATGCCCATACGGGTCAGCTCTGTACAGATGGCATGGATACGGTCACTTTCCTGGAAACGGATGTGTCCGATGCCTGTGATACAGGTGGGGCTGTCGGCAAACGGTGCGATGGCTGCCAGTGTGATCGCCTGATCGGAACAGGAGGACATGTCCGCCGTGATACCATGGAAAGCGGGAGCCTGCGCTCCGGCGTCCGGCAAACCGGCAGGAGGCAGCAGGAGGACGCCCTTCTCCGTATCCTGTGCAGTGCATCCCATTTTCTCTAAGATACGCAGGAATTCCACATCTCCCTGCAGACTTTCAAAATGCACATGCTCTACACAGACCGGGATCCCCAGTAGCGGTACCATCGCATAGAAATAACAGGCAGCGGAGACATCCGGCTCAATCTGATAATCTAATGCTTTATAATGCCGACCGGCGGGAATACGGAACTGATCCGGGGTGGGACGCTCCACGCAGACACCGAACTGCTCCATCATCTTCTGTGTCATTTCGATATACGCCATCCCGTGGGTACCCTCTACCTGAATCGTAAAATCTTCCGAAGACAAAGTAGAAGCAATCAACAGCGCACTCAAAAATTGACTGCTGTGCCCGATATCAATGGAGATATGATCCTGTCCGAATCCATGAGCGGTCAGCGTAAAAGGAAAATGTCCCTCTTCTCCTTCACAGCGGATCTCACACCCCAATTCTGCCAGAGAGGACAGAAGCGGATCCATGGGACGCCTCTTCATCTGCTCCGAAGAATCCATGTGAAAAACACCCTCCGAGACACCTAAGGTAGCCGTCAGAAAACGCGCTGCCGTTCCCGCACTTCCCACATTTAACGCAGCTTCTCCACAGGGAACCTTTCCTCCCAGTCCTTCTACCGTGACGATACAGCTCTCCTCATCCACCGTCGTCTTAAATCCCAGATCCTGCACACACTTAAGAAAATGCCTCGAATCATCCGAGAACAACACCCCGCGCAGCGTCGACTTTCCCTCCGCCAGCATCGCCAGAAGGAGACTGCGGTTCGTGATACTCTTAGAACCCGGTACCCGGACTGAGAGAGGTTCAGTCGTTTTTTTGATATCACTATATATAGTAGGAACGCGGTAAATGTTATTTGCCATGGATTGGTGTTTCCTTCCTGATTAATGAATAACCCAGTAGTCACGACAGCAAGTAAGAATAAGCAGGCCGTAAGCAGACGTCGGTACTTAGCGGTCGTACTGTGACCGCTTATGTACCGCTACGCTCTGCGACATGAGCGCATCGTACTAAAGTACGAGCGTGCCGCGTTTCTTACTTGCTGTTGGGGCTACGGACTCACTATCTAAATCATACCATTTTCCGCTCCACGGCACAACTCTCAAAAATTTTTAAAAATAATGGTTGACATTCCTAGCGGAATAGTATAGTATAAATCCATAACATCCATATCAGATAAGTAGGAAATAAAAACAAACATAATTTTCAAGTTTAAGGAGGATTCTATTATGAGCAAAATTTACACATCCGCAACCCAGCTGATCGGACATACACCTCTTTTAAAGGTAACAAACTACCTGAAGGACCAGAACATCGAAGGGGTAGAACTGTTAGCAAAGCTGGAGTACTTCAATCCCGCAGGAAGCGTTAAGGACAGAATTGCACTGGCAATGATCGAAGATGCCGAGAAGAAGGGTATTTTAAAAGAAGGTTCCACCATCATTGAACCCACCTCCGGCAACACTGGTATCGGCCTGGCAAGTGTGGCTGCAGCCAAGGGTTACAGAACCATTCTTACACTTCCCGAGACCATGAGTGTGGAGCGTCGTAACCTCCTGAAGGCATACGGTGCAGAGCTGGTACTGACCGAAGGCGCCAAGGGCATGAAGGGTGCTATCGCCAAGGCAGAAGAGCTGGAGAAGTCCATCCCTGGCGCTGTGATCCTCGGACAGTTTGATAATCCCGCGAACCCTGCTGCACATGCAGCTACCACCGGCCCCGAGATCTGGGAAGACACCGATGGAAAGGTTGATATCTTCGTAGCAGGTGTTGGTACCGGCGGAACCGTGACCGGCATTGGTACTTATTTAAAATCCAAGAATCCGGGTGTGAAGATCGTAGCAGTAGAGCCGGCAGATTCTCCCGTACTTTCCGGCGGACAGCCCGGACCTCATAAGCTGCAGGGTATCGGTGCAGGATTCGTTCCTTCCGTTCTGAATACCGGCATCTACGATGAGGTATTTACCGTTACCACAGAGCAGGCATTTACCACCGGCCGCCTGATCGCTCATAAGGAGGGTATCCTCGTGGGAATCACCTCCGGCGCCGCTCTGTACGCAGCAGCACAGATCGCAAAACGCCCTGAAAATGCAGGCAAAACAGTCGTAGCATTGCTTCCCGACTCCGGTGACAGATATCTGTCCACCCCGATGTTTGCAGAAGCTTAAGACGAAATTTGCAGAACTGGACAGACTTGCATTCTTGTGTTAGAATGTATGGCATGGTACTAGGAATTCAAGGAATTTGCGCTTTTCTCCCCTTAAAAGCGCGAACCTGGAATGGAGGAACTTATGGAACCGATCATTCAGATCAAGAATGTAACAAAAACTTTTATTGGTAAAGATAATCAGGTAGAAGCCTTAAAGGGTATCAGCCTGGATATCAACAAGGGAAACATCTACGGCATCATCGGTATGAGTGGTGCCGGAAAATCTACCCTGGTACGCTGCCTGAACTATCTGGAGAAGCCGACCACGGGAACGGTAGTCGTAGAAGATCAGGATCTTTCGACACTGACCGAGGCAGAACTTCGTAAGGTTCGTACAGGCATCGCAATGATCTTTCAGCATTTTAATCTGCTCATGCAGAGAAGTGTTCTGGACAATGTATGCTTCCCCATGGAGATCGTGGGAGTGAAGAAACAGGCGGCCAGAAAGCGCGCTATGGAACTGCTCGAGATCGTAGGACTGAAGGAAAAGGCAGACTCCTATCCTTCCCAGCTCTCCGGTGGACAGAAGCAGCGTGTGGCAATCGCAAGAGCTCTTGCCAATACGCCGAAGATCCTGCTGTGTGACGAGGCGACCAGTGCGCTGGATCCCACGACAACCAAGGAGATCCTGAAATTATTACAGGACATCAACAAACAGTACGGCATCACCATCGTGATCATCACCCATGAGATGGCTGTGGTACAGGAGATCTGTTCCCATGTAGCCATTATCGATGCCGGAGAACTGGCAGAGCATGGTACGGTGGAGGAGGTATTTTCCAGACCCCAGTCCCAGGCAGCCAGAAAGCTGGTGTTCATGGTGGATCCCAAGGCGAAGGAAATGTCCGGCAAACGCTGCATCCGCATTGTTTTCACCGAGAATTCTTCTTTCGAGCCTGTGATCGCCAATATGGTGCTGGAGTGCAAGGCTCCCGTCAACATCCTGTTAGCGGATACCAAGGACATCGGTGGTATCGCCCATGGACAGATGATTTTACAGCTGCCGGAGGATGAACTGGCAGCGAACAAGATGATCCATTATTTACAGGAGAGAAAACTGGAAGTGGAGGAGCTGAAAGACTATGTGGGATAATGCAACGATTATGATGCTGGTGGAAGGCACCTTTGTTACTTTGTATATGACCCTTGTTTCCACATTTATGGGGTATGTACTCGGACTTCCTATGGGAATTGCACTGGTAATTACCGCACCCAAGGGATTACGTCCCAACAAGATCATTTATAAGATTCTGGATGTGATCGTCAACATTGTGCGAAGCATTCCGTTTTTGATTTTGTTGATCATGATCATCCCTTTGACCCGTATCATTGTAGGAAAGAGCTACGGCCCGACGGCTACCATCGTTCCTCTGACTCTGGCAGCGGCACCGTTCATTGCCAGAATGGTGGAATCTTCTCTGTTGGAGGTAGATCACGGAGTGATTGAAGCAGCACAGAGCATGGGAGCTAACCTGTGGACGATCATCTGGAAGGTTATGCTGGCAGAATCCAGAACCTCATTGCTTGTGAATGCGACCATTGCACTGGGAACGATCTTAGGCTACTCCGCTATGGCAGGTGCCGTAGGTGGAGGCGGACTCGGTGATATTGCGATCCGATACGGTTATTATCGTTACCAGACCGATATTATGCTGGTGACAGTAGTATTGTTGGTACTGTTGGTACAGCTGCTGCAATATATCGGAATGACGATTTCCAAGAAATTGGATAAGAGAACCCGTTAGGGAAAACGAAAAGATTGAGGCAGATGTAAGGCATCTGATTCAATAGACTAAAATTTTTTACCAAAAGATTTAGGAGGAGAAGTATTATGAAAAAGAAAGTGATTGCTTTGATTGCAGTTGCAGCATTGTCCGTGAGCGCACTGACCGGCTGCGGCAGCAACGACACAGCTGCTCAGACCAGCGAGGCAGCTGCAACAACAGCTAACCAGGAAACCGCTGCCCAGACTACCGAGGCAACAGAAAGCAAGGAAGTAGCTGACACCGATACCACTATCAAGGTAGCTGCAAGTGCAGTACCTCATGCAGAGATCCTGGAGGCAGCAAAGCCTCTGTTAGCGGAGCAGGGTTATACTCTGGAGATTCAGATTTTTGATGACTATGTACAGCCTAATTTAGTAGTAGAGTCCGGTGATTTCGATGCAAACTACTTCCAGCATATCCCTTATCTGGAGAGCTTCAACGAGGAGAAGGGTACCCACCTGGTAAATGCCGGCGGTATCCACTATGAGCCTTTCGGACTGTATCCCGGAACCGAGACCAGCTTAGACAACATTGACAATGCAACCATCGCAGTACCTAACGACACTACCAACGAGGCACGTGCTCTGTTACTGTTACAGGATAACGGTTACATCACCCTGAAGGACGGTGTGGGTCTGACCGCTACTATCAAGGATATCGTTGAGAACCCTCACAACATCACCTTCGTAGAGCTGGAAGCAGCACAGGTTCCCAGAACCCTTCCCGAGGTATCCTTCGGTGTCCTGAACGGTAACTACGCTATGGAAGCAGGCCTGACTGTTGCAGACGATGCTCTGCTGTATGAGAGCGATGATTCCGAAGCAGCCGCTACTTATGTAAATGTAATCGCTGTTAAGGAAGGCAACGAGAATCTGCCTAAGATCAAGGCGCTGGTAGATACCCTGAAGTCCGATGAGATCAAGCAGTTCATCAACGACAATTATAATGGTGGCGTTATCCCTTACAAGTAAAGTGAAACGGATTTGCATGTAATACAACATAAGTAATGCGAAAATACGGAGAGCATTCCGTGGGATGGGAGGAGATTTCTCTGAACAGAGTTCGATTGGGTGCTCTCCAGATTTTTCTGCTGTTTCCACAAATCCTATATGAACTATGGGAAAAGAAAAATAAGATAGAATCTGTGGAAAGCGCAGAAAGATTGGAGCAGTTTGAACCGCTTTGGCTTAAGCCGGCTGATATGAAAAGCAAAACAGAGCAGGAGAATGCTCGGAAATGAGGATAGGATGAAAATTTCAACCAAAGGAAGATATGCAGTACGTGTCATGCTGGATCTGGCATTGAACAACAACGGAGAGTGTATCAAGGTAAAAGAAATTGCTGCCAGACAGGGGATTTCCGAAAAGTATCTGGAGCAGATCATTGCTGTGTTGAATAAGGCAGGATATGTGAAGAGCGTCCGTGGTGCCCAGGGCGGTTATCGCATTGCCAAAGACCCGGCAGATTATACGGTGGGAATGATCCTTCGGCTGACAGAAGGATCCCTTGCACCGGTGGCCTGCCTGGAAGACGGTGCGGACATCTGTGAACGCTGCGATACCTGTGAGACCCTGGAGGTATGGCAGGAGCTGTATGATGCGGTGAATAAAGTAGTGGATGGCGTGACGATCGCAGATCTGGTGGAACGACGCAACAAGCGCCTGGAGAATCTGGATTACTCCATATAACATGATATCAGGGTCAAAAGGTCTAAGCCCACATAAGAATTGACAGCAGCCCGGCAGGTTTCCTGCCGGGCTGTTGTCTGTTTGCAGAGAATGAAAGGGGGGCATTCCTGCAGAAAATGTCAACCAAAGGAATGAATGGTTAACAACTTTAGTATATCGGGAGAAGAACCTATTGTCAACGAAAGTCTGACAAAGGTTGACACCCTTTCATCGACAAATATCGCGTGAAACAAATTTTAAAAATGATATAGTTATAAAAACTACATCAAACAATATAAAATACCACGAAATGCAACGTAATGCTAAAAACTCATTGCTTTTTACTCTATAACATGGTAAGCTAAACTCTGAAAACAAATAGAAAGGTGCATGCCATAATGAGCGAAGCATTTCATATTATATCAGACGGTTCCTGCGATCTTCCCGTGGAACTTACCCAAGAGAAAAATATTACAGTAGTTCCTTTCTATGTATCTTTTGAAGAAGGAAAATATCAGAAGGAAATGGTAGAGATCGGTGTACGTGAATTCTATCAGGAAATGGTGGATCATCCGGATGTATATCCCAAGTCCTCTATGCCGTCCGTACAGGATTACCTGGATGCATTTCTGCCTTATGTCAAAGCGGGAACCCCCATTCTCTGTATCTGCATTACGACCAAATTCAGTGGCTCTATGCAGTCTGCGCTGAATGCGAAGGCGATTCTGGAAGAGGAATATCCCGAAGCAAAGATCTATGTCTGCGATTCCACAGTGAACACAGTTCTTCAGGGAATCTATGTACTGGAAGCAGTAAGGCTACGAGATGCGGGCACAGGATATCAGGAGAGCATTGACCGCCTGAATGAGATCAAGAGCTCTGGAAGAATCTTTTTCACGGTCGGAAATATGGAATACTTAAAGCATGGTGGACGCATCGGCAAAGTAGCAAGTGTAGCAGGAAGCCTGCTTGGCATCAAGCCTATCATCACCTTAAAAGAAGGCGAAATTTTCCCGTCCGGTATCGGCAGAAGCCGCCGCAAGACCGTGGACAAGACTATCGACCTGCTACTGGCATATCTGGCAGAGGAGAAAGCAGATATTGCAGATTACAGTATTTGCATAGGATATGGCTACGATAAGGAAGAAGCCGTGGAGTTTAGGGACAGACTGGTAAGCAGACTGAAGGAGAAGGGATACGACATCGACACCATTCCCATTTTCCAGATCGGTGCTACCATCGGCGTACACACCGGACCTTATCCGCTGGGAATCGGTGTCGTGAAGAAATCCATTAGAGAGTAACATTCCATTTATTTTTTGCAGGCATCTAACAGCTCCTGCACATTTTCAAAAGCATAGTCCGGCAGATATTGGGTATTCGGCTCCCCCTCGGGAGTCAGAATATCCTTTTTTTGTGCCTCGCCGGTGAAAAGGACACAGGTGTCTACGCCGCCGTTGATGCCGCAGGCAATATCAGTGTACAGGCGGTCACCCACCACCAGAGTCTCTTCGGGGGTGAAACCGGATACCTTTAGGCATAAGTTTACGACTTCTTTGCTGGGTTTGCCTAAGTAAATGGGCTGCTTATCGGTGGTAGCGGTGATCATATCACAGATCGCACCGCAATCGGGAATAAATCCGAAGTCGATGGGGCAGCGCAGATCCGGATTGGTACCGTAGAAAGGAACGTCCTGGGTGAATAAAACTTTGCAGACTTCCGTAAGCTTGCCGTAATTTAATTCACTGTCGTAGGCAACCACCACGCAGTCGATATTCTCTTCGCAGACCTCGGTGACATGAAGCCCATTTTTACGCAGTTCGGCGACGAAGGAAGCAGTTCCCAGTACGAAGATTTTTTTCTCTGCATAATTTTCCTTCAGAAAGCGCAGCGTCATATAGCCGGAGGTGATGAACTGATCCTCTGTGCTATCCAAGTGAAACGCATCGTGGAATTTCTTCACATAGTCCAGTCCGCTTTTTGTGGAATTGTTGGTAATGTAATAAGCCCTGCCACCGATGGCATTGATATAGCGGATCAGCTCCGCACTGCCTTCGTACAGGGTATCGCCCACGGCAATCGTTCCGTCAATGTCGAACAGGAAAAGCTTTTTATTTTTCAGACGAGCCAGTTTAGCGGCATCGCTGTATCTATGCTTCGGGTCAAAAGTGTTCATAATGGTCCTCATTTCTGAGCTTAAAATGCTCAGGTTCATGTTAGCAATGAATGTAGTCACTGTCAAGGAAAAGACAGCGCGCGGAGGAAAAATGTGCGGAGGGAAAATGTGCGGAGGAAAAATGTGCGGAGAGAAAATGTGTGAAGGGAAAATGCGCGAAGGGAAAATGCGCGAAGGAAAAATGTGCGAAGGGAAACGTAAGTGGAATTGCGTAAGCATTTATGGTATGATAGCCATAGGCATGAGCTGTGCTGCCCGTGTTCCTTATGTAATCAGGCAACTTGCAGACAAGATTACGTAAGAAATATGGGAAACAGGGTGAAGCAGCTTAACGACTACAAATAAAAAGGACAACATTACTGTTATGGATGAAAAGAAGGATAAAGGTTTACAGGGAAATGAAAAAATAGAAGAGGCAATTCTGGCATTACAGCAGGAACCCACGGAAGAGCTTCTGGCACACGCCCTGACGGTGGTACGCAGACGGATGCGGGAGCAGGGGCAGTTCATCGTGGCTGTGGAACCGCCTTCCGCAGATGTGAAGGAAGCGGTGATGCAGGCTGCCGGAACCGCCATGCGCTTACAGGCGGTGCAGACCTCAGATGGGAAAAAATGGTGGTCGGCGTTCACCGGATTTGAAGAAGAATTAAAAGGAAGCGGCAGTGTGATGTCTACGTTTCTCACAGATATGGAGCAGCTGTTTCGCATGGCGCTGAACGCAGACGGCATCGAAGGCGTGATCCTGAATCCCTGGAACCGGACACTGATGTTAGACAAGCAGCTGATCCGCATCATTCTAGGAGAATAATTAAGAGGGAGAATAAGAGCATGACGGAACGCTACGAATTGCCTGTCCTTTTTACGGAGGAAGAGCGGAACGCTTACGCCGCCTGGGGCATCAAAAAAGAGAAAGTACTGATGCCGTTTGCCATAGCGACGGTCTTGATCTATGTGGTGACGGCAGCATTTGTCGTAATGAAAGTCTGGGGCGTACGGGACAGTGATCATGTGCTGTTCCAGATGCTGGTACTGGGCGACTGGATTCCGGAACTGACGGGAGTGCTGGCGGTTCTTATGACGATCCTGCTGCTGGGACCGTTAAATTTTATATTGGACAAAATATGGAAAAAACCGGCAGAACCTATGACACTGATCGTAGAACCGGAAGGAACGAACGTGAAGATTCGTAAGGCTCAGACTGGCAGAGAAGAGAATCCGAAGAATCGAAAGATGGCGACGGAGACGGAGAACTATCCGCTGGCACAGCTGTTCGCCTTCTTAAACCCGAAGGACAACACAATCTGTTATCAGAAGAAATGGTACATAATTGGAGAGAATACCATAGAAAACATATATCCTGCAAAATACAGACATCCCTGGATGGACCACCCGGAAAATAAAGCAAGCGCAATCACAGATGTGCAGAGACTTACGGATATTCTAAAAGGGTACGAAGCGTCCCTGGAGGCTGCCCACAAGGAACAGGAATGGCTGGATAAGCAGATAGGACTGAAAGGAAAGGGAACAACATGAAATTTATATCGTGGAACGTAAACGGATTGAGAGCCTGCATGCAGAAGGGCTTCTTAGATTTTTTTCAGGAAATAGACGCAGATATTTTCTGCTTACAGGAGACCAAATTACAGGAGGGACAGATCGATTTAGATCTGCCCGGATATCACCAGTACTGGAACTATGCGGAGAAAAAGGGTTATTCCGGTACCGCCATTTTTACCAAGGAGGAACCCTTGCAGGTGACCTATGGCATCGGCGTGGAAGAGCATGACCATGAGGGCAGAGTGATCACGGCAGAGTACCCGGAGTTCTATTTTGTGACAGTCTATGTACCGAATGCCCAGCAGGAATTAAAGCGCCTGGATTACCGGATGCGGTGGGAGGAGGATTTCCTGGCTTATCTTAAGAAGCTGGAAGAGAAGAAGCCGGTGATCTATGCAGGAGATCTGAATGTGGCGCATCAGGAGATCGACTTGAAGAATCCGAAGACGAATCGTGGCAATGCGGGATTCACCGACGAGGAGCGCGCCTGTTTCTCCAAAGTACTGGAAAACGGATTTATCGATACCTTCCGCTATTTTTATCCGGAGCAGACCGGAATCTATTCCTGGTGGTCTTACAGATTCCAGGCGAGGGCGAAAAATGCCGGATGGAGAATTGACTATTTCGTGGTATCGCAGTGCCTGCAGGACAGACTGGCGGATGCGAAGATCCACACGGAAGTTCCGGGATCGGACCATTGCCCGATCGAGCTTGATATACAATAGGCAGAAGACTGCAAAAGGAGACCTATGAGCTTACGTTTCTATTTCGGACCATCCGGGTCCGGCAAGAGTCACAGAATCTATGAAGAGATCATGCAACGGGCAGCGCAGGAGCCGGGGAGGAATTTCCTGATCATCGTGCCGGATCAGTTCACCATGCAGACCCAGAAGGATCTGGTCATGCGCAGTGACAGAGGTGGCATCCTGAATATCGATGTCTTAAGCTTCGGGCGACTCAGCCATCGTATCCTGGAGGAAGTAGGAACGAAGGAAATGCCCATATTGGATGACACCGGCAAAAGTCTGGTGCTGCAGAAGATCGCGGCAGATCTGAAGGAGCAGCTGCCTGCCATGGGAAGCCTGTTGCATAAGCAGGGGTACATTCATGAGGTGAAAAGTGCTATCTCCGAGTTTATGCAGTACGGAATCAGCACACAGGATATGGATAAGTTGATCGCCAGCGCCGAAAAAAGGGGCGCACTGGCAATGAAGCTCAGAGACTTAAAGACCCTGTACCGGGGATTTCAGGATTATATCAGGGATCATTTCATCACCACGGAGGAGACATTGGATGTGCTGCGCAGATCCCTGGTAAAGTCGAAGATCCTACAGGACAGTGTGGTGGTATTTGACGGATTCACGGGATTCACCCCCATACAGAACCGCCTGATCCAGGAGCTGATGCGGGTGTGCGCGGAGACCATAGTCACCGTGACTATCGGCGCGGAAGAAGACCCGTACCAGCCGGACGGCGAGCAGAAGCTGTTCCACTTAAGTAAAAAGACGGTGGCGGATCTGGTGAAGCTGGCGGCGGAAGCAGAGGTGGAGCGAGGAGAAGATGTCTTTGTCAAAGGCGGCATCAACCGATTCACCCAGGCTCCGGCGTTATGCTATCTGGAGCAGAATCTGTTCCGGTACCAGTATGAGCCCTACACGGAAAAGCAGCAGGAGCTTTTCATGTTCGAGGCACTTTCTCCCAGAGAGGAAGTCCACCAGACAGCATTGTATATCAGAAATCTGATCAGAGAGCAGGAATTTAACTACCGGGATATTGCCGTGGTCATCGGTGACCTGGAGGGGTACGCATCCTATGTGGAGACAGAATTCGGGCAGCTGGAGATTCCCTGCTTTATAGACCGTACCAGAGGGATCGTCTTAAATCCCATGATCGAATATATCAAGAGCGCGCTGCAGCTGTATATTAAGGATTTTTCCTATGACACAGTGTTTCATTTTCTGCGAAGCGGCATGGTGGACATTTCCAGAGAGGAGATCGATGAACTGGAAAATTATGTGATCCGCACCGGAGCGAGAGGGTATCGTACTTACAGCAGGCTGTTTACCCGCAGGACGGAAGAAATGCAACAGGGTAGTGGGCAGGACGACACAGAGCGTGTGGAAGAGACCCTGGAGCGTCTGAACCGTATCAGGCAGCAGTTTGCGGATACCGTGGAGATTCTGCATATGGATCCCCAGGCAAAAGCCGGCGAGTATGTGGATCATCTGTATGATTTTTTAGAGCAGAATCAGGTACAGCAAAAGCTTTTGAATTATCAGCAGCAGTTCGAGCAGGAGGGCGACCTGGCAAAAGCCAGGGAATATGCGCAGATATACCGTCTGGTCATGGACCTGCTGGATCAGATCTATGGGCTGTTGGGGGAGGAAGAGATCTCCAGACAGGAATTTGCGGATATCCTGGATGCGGGATTCGGCGAGATCACAGTAGGTACGATTCCGCAGAATGTGGATCGTATTGTGGTGGGTGATATGGAGCGTACCCGTTTAAAGCAGGTTAAAGTACTGTTTTTCCTGGGGGTAAATGACGGAAACATCCCGAAAAATGCCTCGAAGGGCGGCATTATCTCCGATATGGACAGAGAATTTTTAATAGAGTCCGGAACAGAAATGGCACCGAGTCCCAGACAACAGATGTACATTCAGAGACTGTATCTGTATCTGAATATGACGAAACCCTCAGAACGGCTGTATCTGTCTTATGCCAAGGTAAACAGTGATGGAAAGGGAATCCGTCCGTCCTACCTGATCGATACGGTACGGAAGCTTTTTCCGCAGCTTGCGGTGGAATATCCCCAGAACCGCAGCCGTATCGAACAGATCGAGGGCAGACAGGAAGGTGCCAGGTATCTGGCGGAGGAATTGCGGGAATATGCGGACGGAACGCTGCGGGAAGAGGAACGGCAGGATTTTTATCTCATGTACCGTGCCTATGAAGCGGATCCGGAGGGCAGAGACCGTCTGACTGCGGCAGCATTTAGAAGATATAAGGAGAGCGGTCTGTCAAGAATCGTGGCGAGAGCACTGTACGGCAGACAGCTGGAGAACAGTGTGAGCCGCTTAGAGACCTATGCTGCCTGCGCCTGCAGACATTTTCTGCAATACGGTCTGTCCCTGCGGGAGCGGGAAGAATTCGGCTTTGAAGTGTCGGATATGGGTAATGTTTACCATGCGGTATTAGAAAATTTTGCAGGAAAACTTGCAGAATCCAACCTGACATGGTGGAATTTTTCCGAAGATTTTGCATTAAAAACGGTCAAAGAATCGGTGGAAGCCTACGCAGCAACTTACGGAGAGACCGTATTATACAGTTCTGCAAGGAATGAATATGCCATTACACGTATGAGCAGGATACTGACACGGACGGTACTGACCTTACAGCAGCATCTGAAGCAGGGAAGCTTTCAGCCGGATGACTATGAACTGTCCTTCCGGTTCGCGGAGAATCTGGATAGCATTCATGTGGATCTGTCCGAAGAAGAGAAGATGCACCTGCAGGGACGTATTGACCGTATTGATGTATCGGAGGACGCGGAGCATGTCTATGTCAAGGTCATCGATTACAAGTCCGGCAATAAGAAATTCGACCTGGCGGCATTGTATTACGGACTGCAGTTACAGCTGGTGGTCTATATGAATGCGGCAATGGAACTGGAGAGCAGAAAGCATCCGGACAAGGAGATCGTACCGGCGGCACTTTTGTACTATCACATCGATGATCCTACCATAGAGACACCGGTGGAACTGACAGATGAACAGATCAATGAGCAGATCCTCGCGAAGCTTCGGATGAATGGTGTGGTAAACAGTGATCCCGAGGTCGTGGAACGGCTGGACCATTACTTGCAGGATAAATCAGCAGTCATTCCGGTGGAGAAGAAAAAGGACGGAAGCTTCAGTGCCAGAAGCGGAATCTTAAGCCGGGAGGAGATGCAGCTGGTATCTGCTTACGTGGATGCGAAGATCCGTGATATCGGCAGGGAGATCCTGGATGGAAAAATAGCGGCGAACCCTTACGAGAAGGGGAACGAGGAGGCCTGCACGTACTGTGCCTATAAAAAAGTCTGTGGCTTTGACGGCAGTATTCCCGGATATGAGAAGAGGCAGCTGGAGGATCTGGATAAGCAGACGCTGATGCAGCGGATGCAGGAGACAATGGAAGCGTAGGGCAAAAGGTGTCCGGTGGGAGTGCATGTCCGTCAGAAAGCACGAAGAAAAGTGCCTGCCGCACGTAGAAACAGGGTGGCAGGATAGAGACAGGATGGCAGGATAGAGATAGGATAAAGATAAGATAAGAGAATCAGGAACAGAGGTAGTATATGGGAATGAAATTCACCCCGGAACAGCAAAGGGTAATCGAACTGCATAACAGTAATATTCTGGTATCGGCGGCCGCGGGAAGTGGTAAAACGGCAGTGTTGGTGGAACGTATCATCCGTATGATCTGTGACGGAGAACATCCGGCGGATATCGACAGACTGCTGATCGTGACATTTACCAATGCCGCCGCAGCAGAAATGCGGGAACGTATCGCAGCCGGAATCGCCGCCAGACTGGAGGCGGATCCCGGCAACGAGCATATCCAGAAGCAGTCTGCACTTCTGCACAATGCGCAGATCACTACTATCGACAGCTTCAGCCTGTTCCTGATCCGGAACCATTTTAATGAGATCGGTCTGGATCCGGATTTCCGCGTGGCGGACGAGGGAGAGATCAAGCTGCTTCAGCAGGAAGTACTGGCGCAGCTTTTAGAGGATGCCTATGCAGGGAATTTTGTTCCGGAAGCCCTAGAGCAGTTCCACGCCTGTGTGGAGTATTTCTGCCCGGGAGGCAGGGAGAGCGTGCTGGAGCAGCATATCCTGAATCTGTCCCGCTATGCGGGAAGCTTTCCATGGCCGGAGGAATGGCTGGAGGAGCGCAAAAATGATTATGCCGCAGGAGATATGGAAGCACTGGTTCGCAGCGATTACGGACAATATCTGACGGAACGGGTGAACCGTACGGTGGAGGGATGCCTGGAAAAACTGCGGGAAGTAAAGCGGCTGTGTGAACTGCCGGACGGTCCGTATATGTACGGAGAACTGACCGATGCAGAGATCGAACAGCTGGAGAGACTTACAGACTGCAAGAACCTGGAGGAACAGGCTGCTAAGATTCCCTCCGTGACTTTCGCGCGGCTCCCTTCTAAAAAGGACGACAGTGTGGATCCCGCCAAACGGGAACTGGCAAAGGCAATCCGAAACAGTGTGAAGGATACCTTAAGTGACCTTTCAGAGAGCTATTTTAAGACCCCGTTAGAACTGGCGGTGGAGCAGGGAAAAGCCTGCAGAGAGCCGCTGCGAATACTGCTTGATCTGGTGTTAGAGTTCGACAGAAGGCTTCTCGCAGCTAAGCAGGAGAGACATCTGATCGACTTTTCCGATATGGAGCATTATGCGCTGCAGATTCTGCTAAAATGGGAAAAAGCGGAAGAAAAAGGCGACGCAGGAACGGATCATGTCGAAACGAAATATCGTATTGTGCCAAGTGACGTTGCAATGGAGTACCGCCAGTATTTTCAGGAGATCCTTATCGATGAGTACCAGGACAGCAATCTAGTGCAGGAGTATCTGTTAAGCGCTATCTCAGGAGAAGAAGAGGGGCGTTATAACCGCTTCATGGTAGGTGATGTGAAGCAGAGCATCTACAAATTCCGTCTGGCGAGACCGGAGCTGTTTCTGGAAAAATACGACACTTATCAGGAGACCGGGGATCTGTGCCGGATCGACCTGGCGAAAAATTTCCGAAGCCGCGTACAGGTGGTGGATGCGGTAAACGATGTATTTTCCCGTATCATGAGCAGGGAGATTGGCGGTATCGCTTACGATGACAAGGCGGCACTGTATCCAGGGGCAACCTATCCTGCTGCGGAGGATCCTGCGTACGGCAGTGAAGCTTTGCTGATCCGCAAGCCGGAAAAGGGAGAGCGCGAAGAGAGCGGCATCGGAGAGCAGCATGCCGAGGGTGCGGGAGTCCTTGTGGATTACGATAATGTACGACAGTTGGAAGCGCTCGCCATTGCCGCCCGTATAAAGCAGTTGAAGGGCAGTCTGAAGGTCATGGAGAAGTCCACGGGAGAACTTCGCCCGGTGCGATATTCGGATATGGTCATCCTGCTTCGCACCACTAGCGGCTGGGATGAAGAATTCAAAAAGATACTGGAACAGCAGGGAATCCCTGTCTACATCACATCTAAGACCGGATATTTCGGGGCGCTGGAGGTGCAGGAACTGTTGCAGTTTTTACGGGTGCTGGACAATCCAAGGCAGGATATCCCGCTGTTTGGCGTGATGCAGTCCGTCTTCGGTGGATTCACCCAGGAAGAGATCGCGCAGATCCGCAGTGGCGGGGAAGGGCATTCCAGAAAACGGATGACGCTATATGAAGCACTGAAGGAAGTAGCACAGAGCGGCCGGACGGTGGAAGAGGGAGAAGAGACATCAGTGGGCGAAAGCGCCGGGGAAGAAACAGAGCTTTCACAAAAGGCAGATACCTTCTTACAACGGATTGACCACTACCGTGACCTGACTCCTTTCACCTCGATCCGTGACCTGTTGCAGCGGATACTTGACGATTATGATTATCTGAATTATGTGACGGCATTTCCTGCCGGCAGCAAGCGCCGCGCGAATGTGGAGATGCTGCTTACGAAGGCATCCGCTTTCGAGAAGACCAGTTATTTCGGACTGTTCCACTTTATCCGTTACATGGAGCAGCTGGAAAAATATGACGTGGATTACGGGGAAGCGGATACTCTGGATGAAAATGCAGATGTGGTCAGGATCATGAGTATCCACAAAAGTAAAGGACTGGAATTCTCGGTGGTATTTGTCTGTGGACTGTCGAAACGCTTCAACATGCAGGATGCGAACCAATCCCTGATCGTGGACATGGATCTGGGGGTTGCGGTGGATTATGTGGATTCCGTACGACGTATTAAAAATAAGACCCTCCGCCGAGCGGTTCTGTCCGCAAAAATGAAGGAAGATAATCTGGCGGAGGAATTACGTGTGCTCTACGTGGCACTGACCCGTGCCAGAGAGAAGCTGATCTTAACAGCGGTATTGGACAAGGCCGACGAAAAGTGGGAGTTGGCGCAGATGACCGGACAGGAGAGGCTGACTTATCTGGATTTCTGTGAGGCTGGAAGCTATATGGATTTCCTTCTGCCGATCCTGCCGAAGACGGGAATTGCGGTGAAGACAATGAGAACGGAAGACCTGACGGCAGAAGAGATCAGAGAGCAGCTGCGCATGGGTGACCGCAGGGAGGAACTGCAGCGGGTAGCGGATGGGGAGGTACTTTTACCCGGAGATCCGGAAGAAAATGAAAGAAAACTTTCTAGGTTAAGGGAGCGTTTTGCTTATCAATATCCCCATCCAGGGTTACAGAAGTTGTATACCAAGACCACAGTGTCAGAGTTAAAAATTGCAGCCATGGTGGAAAAAGATGAGGAGGCATTCCATACCTTTGAGGAAAAAGAAGTCGTTCCCTATATCCCGGCATTTCGCAGAGAGCAGGAGAAGGTCAGCGGAGCAGTCCGGGGAAGTGCTTTCCACCGTGTCATGGAGCTGTTGGATTTTACGTATGTATTTGTCGAATCAGGACTGTTTGAAAAATGCCCCGGAGATTATGAGACATACCGTAAGAGACTGGACGCGGAGAGACTTAAGAAGCGGTTGGAAGAATTCTTACAGCGGGAAACGGTATCTTTACGCCTGACGGAGGAATATGCCAAAGCAGTCAGTCTGCCGAAGATCCTCAATTTTTTGGAACAGGAGCTGGCATACCGCATGTGGCGTGCGCAGGAGCAGGGGCTTCTATACAGAGAGCAGCCCTTTGTGCTTGGCATTGATGCGAAACGCCTGGATCCGGATCTGCCCGAGGGAGAAAAGGTGCTCATTCAGGGTATCATCGATGTCTTTTTCATAGAAGACGGTGAGATTGTTCTGCTGGACTACAAGACCGATGTGATCGACTCCCTGGAAGCCCTCTGGAACCGCTACAACGTTCAGATTCAGTACTATGAGGAAGCGCTGACGAAGCTGATGCAGATGCCCGTGAAGGAGCGGATCCTGTATTCCTTCTACTTGGAAAAATATGAGTAATAAAAAGGAGATGTCCACATGGATATCTCCTTTTACTTACGAATGAAATTATGCGGTGATCACAGTGCCAGCCTTGCCTTTAATGGCATCCTTGACATGATCCATGGAGGTGATCAGGACTTTGCCGGTGGGAACCTTCTCAAGGTAAGCGATGGCTGCTTCGATCTTGGGAAGCATGGTGCCTTCCTCAAACTGTCCTGCTGCGATCAGGTCCTTTGCTTCTGCTACGGTGAGAGTCTCCAGTGCTGTCTGATCCTCCTTACCGAAATTCTTATAAACATAGGGAACTGTGGTCAGGATGATCAGCTCGTCACAGCTTAGGTCGGAAGCAAGCTTACCTGCGATGGCATCCTTCTCGATGACTGCGGAAGCACCCTTCAGCGCATGCTTCTGCTCGATCACGGGGATTCCGCCGCCGCCACAGGCAATGACTACCTGATCTGCGGCTGCCAGCGCACGGATGGCTTCGATCTCTACAATGTCGATAGGCTTGGGGGCAGCAACAACACGGCGGAAGCCCTTGCCGGGATCTTCCTTGACATAGTTGCCTTTCTTTACTTCAATCTCAGCATCTTCCTTGGACATGTAACGACCGATGACCTTGGTGGGCTCATAGAAAGCCTCATCATAAGGATCTACCGTGACCTGGGTGAGAATGGTGCTGACCGGCTTGGAGATGCCGCGGTCCAGAAGCTCTGCACGAAGAGAGTTCTGGATATCATAGCCTACATAACCCTGGCTCATAGCGGAGCAGACACACATAGGTGCGGGGGTATAGTCGATGTAAACACGGCGTAACTCGGTCATGGCCTTATGGATCATGCTGACCTGCGGACCGTTACTGTGGGTGATCGTCAGCTGATAATCTGCCTCCACCAGGTCTGCCAGAGCCTTGGCGGTTACTTTTACCGCATCCCACTGCTCGGTAGTGGTATAGCCCAGGGCGTCATGTCCCAGAGATACGACAACTCTTTTTTTGCTCATAAGATTACCTCTCTATATGTATTTTCCTAAGAATTTCTTCGTCAAAAGATGTTACCAGTATAACATATTTTCTCCAGGGTGTATAGCCATTTCTATACAATGAAACCTTCCAGAATCGTAGTCAGCTCATCTGAGCGGGCTGCCAGTGCGGAGGTGGCTTTGTCCAGATTCTGAATGGCCTGCAGCTGTTTTTCGGCAGCAGTCTGTACATTGGAGGATCCGGCAGCAGTTTCTGCGGACACTGCGGAGATACCGGAGATGGCGGACAGGGTAGTGGTGCGCTGGTGTTCCATTTCCGACACGCCTGCATTGATCTGCTGCAGGAATTTCAGAAGCTCTGTTACCTTGGAATCTATCTCACGGAAGGAGTCTGTGGTACTGCCAACGGACTGGTTCTGATCCGCTACAATGCCCTTGGCCTGTCTGGCAACCTGTGTAGCTTCGTCTGTGGTAATCTCAATCTCTTCGATGATCCGGGAGATCTCACCGGAGGAGTGCAGGGACTGATCCGCCAGCTTCTGGATCTCCTGAGCGACCACTGCGAAGCCTCTTCCGGATTCGCCGGCTCTGGCAGCTTCAATGGAAGCGTTAAGGGACAGGAGGTTGGTCTGCTCTGCAATCTCATTAATGGCTTCAGTGATGGAGCCGATGGCTTTGGATTTCTCGTTCAGCCTGCCGATGGTATCTACGATGTTGGAGGTGATCTGCATGGTGGAAGAGGTATTCTCCTTCAGATGTTCCACGGATTCGATACCGGTATGGATCGCAGCGGTGGTGCCGGTGGCAAGCGCACTGATCTGGTCAGAATGTGAGGATACGTTGCCGATGGTGTCGGACAGAGAGTCCATCTGCTGCAGGCAGTCCTCAGAGCTTTCATCCAGTTTTTCAATACCCTGGCGCATTTCACCTACCTGATTCTGGATATCCTGGGAGGTAGCCAGGAAATGTGAGGAAGCCGCAGACATATCGGTGGCAGCCCGGGATAATTCTTCATTGACATTCTTCAGCCCGGATACAAGCTTCTTCATGTGTGCGATCATATCACAGATACCCTCAGCTAATAGCTGGAATTCGTCATTGCGCTTGGAGTGGACTTCGATCGTCAGATCTCCGTCAGAGACTTTTTTCAGGCGGCGGATAAAATAGTAGATGGAGCCGCCATACTGCCCGGCCAGCAGAGAACCCAGCAAGATTGCCACGGCACTTGCTGCAACGACAAGGATCAGAGACACATTTTTAATCTCCGCTGTCTGACCGATGATATTTGCCTGAGGGATCAGGGCACAGATCATGGCATTACGGGCACCGATCTTGGAATAGAGAAAAAGATATTCTTCGCCTGCCTCTTCCACATAGGAGGAGCCGTTCTCTTCCTCAGAGGCAAATGCCTCATCTACATAGGATTTGCCGACAAACGTATTTTCTGCTGCCGTATCGGAGCTAGAGGAGAGGTATTCGATGCCATCGCAGGTGACAAAGCCTACGAGACTGCCCTCGCCGCCATCCAGGGAGGATAAAGAGGTATCCAGGACACTCGGTTTGAAATCAATGATCAGGATCGCCGGAGCATTGGAGAAATATCTGGCGAGGCGGACACTGTATTTGGAGGAATCCGTGCCAAGCTTTGCATCGACCTCGGACTGGTTGCCGAAAAGGTAATATTTTGCCTTGTCCGCGGATAAGATCTGACCCTGGGAACTTTCAAGGTACGCACTTAAGAGACCGGTCTCCTTCGTTTTCGTGGTAGAGATCGTCTTCTCCTTGTCAGAGAGCACGTAAATATTGGAGAGCAAGGCATCCGTGGTCACAGCTTTGATAAAGGTATCTTCATAGGTGTTTGGAGTATTGTACAAGGTAGTGGAATCGTTATCATACAGACCGTTCAGATACTGCTTCAGGATATCCTCATTCATATATCCCTTGTAGTTGGACTGAACCGTGTCAAAAGAAAGCGTCAGGTACTGATTCATCATGCTGACGGTCTGGTCCACGGAGTCGCGGTAGGTTGCAATGATCTGTGTGGTAGCCTTCTGATAGGATACGAGGCCTAAGACAATGATGAAGACCACAGGGATCAGAAAAGCGAAGATCAGCTTAAAGCGTATCCGATTCCAGAGAGGAATAGGGTTTTTCTTAGTATTTTTTGTCAAAATAGACACCTCCGATGCAGATTAGTATTGATGGATACATTTTACCAAAGTTTTACCCAAATATCTACATTAATGTGAAAACGATTTCTTAAAATGAGCCTCATTAATAGGCAGGAGCGCTTTTGCTTTACATAATATGTTACAAAGTAATATAATGATACCAGGGTCAAAAGGTCTAAGCCCACATGAGCTTGCTCATAAGTGGGTGAAA
>OHMT01000223.1_pt1 | contig 45950 bp, 41 predicted proteins | sample 1569371 | NCBI WGS metagenome assembly OHMT01 (sample SAMEA3879500, study PRJEB24766) | human gut metagenome | biome: human-associated habitat; feature: feces | place: USA | collected 1985/1987 | reverse complement strand
ACTTATGAGCAAGCTCATGTGGGTTTAGACCTTTTGACCCTGGCATCATTCATATCATTTCTCGATAAATAGTACGCCCAGTGTACCGGGGCCACAGTGGCTGGATACGACACCGCCGGCTCTGGTCTCGAGTATTTCATTGAAAATGCCGAGGCTCTCCAGATAAGAACGAACGGATTCCACGATCTCCCGGTCACAGCCTGAGTGGGTGATGAAGACTCTGTCGGGAACCGCATTTTTCAGGGCTTCTTCCATATCTTTTGTATAGGACAGGATGACAGAAGCCAGCTTACCACGGTATTTTTTGGAGGCATCCATGGCACCGTCTTCGACTACGATCCTGGGGTGAAGCTTTAACATACCGCCGGCTAGAGCAGCTACGGCATTGCATCTGCCACCTCGATAGAGATAGGTCAGGGTATCTACGACGAAGCTGGCGCGGACTCTGGGGCGGATCTCTTCGATGGCAGCAGTGATCTGGGCTCTGGTTTTCCCCTCTGCAGATAAAATGGCAGCCTGTATTACCTGCAGTCCGATACCGGTAGACAGGTTGGCGGAATTGATCACGGTTACTCTATCCGAAGCCTCCAGATCTTCCGCGGCCAGCCGCATGACGTTGCCGGAGGTGGACATGCTGTCGGAAATAGAGAAACAGATGATCTCACGGCCTTCATCCAGGAAGGGCTTCATCACTTCCATGGCCTCGGTCATGGAAGGCGCAGAGGTCTTCGGGGTGGTCTTATTTTCATCAGACCAGCGGAAGATCTCTTCCGGGGTAATGTCTATACCATCACGATACTCTGTCTCACCTAACAGGATGTGCAGGGGCAGGATGGTAATGTCATATTTTTCCAATAAATCTTTTGACAGATCGCAGGTGCTGTCAGAGATGATCTTAACTGTCTGTGCCATAGAATATACCTTCTTTTTTAGTTTTTAGTGTTTCATCTTTCCTTATTCATTGCCTTTGACGATCTGTCTGGCTACATAGACGCCGCTGGCAGATGCATGGGACAGGGAATGGGTCACGCCGCTGCCGTCACCGATGATATATAATCCCTTATGACAGCTTTCCAGGTGCTCGTCCAGTTCCACTTCCATGTTGTAGAACTTTACCTCCACACCGTAGAGTAAGGTGTCGTCATTGGCAGTACCGGGTGCGATCTTGTCCAAAGCGTAGATCATTTCAATGATGCCGTCTAAGATACGCTTGGGCAGTACCAGGCTTAAGTCACCGGGGGTTGCAGCCAGGGTAGGCTCCACCATGCCCTCGGCAATACGCTTTGCATTACTGCGGCGTCCTCTTACCAGATCACCGAAACGCTGCACGATGACACCGCCGCCCAGCATATTGGAGAGACGGGCAATGCTTTCGCCGTAGCCGTTACTGTCCTTGAAGGGTTCGGAGAAATGCTTGGCGACTAACAGTGCAAAGTTGGTATTCTCGGTCTGTTTGTCGGCACCTTCGTAGCTGTGGCCGTTGACGGTGACGATGCCGTTAGTATTCTCATTTACTACGATACCGTGGGGGTTCATACAGAAGGTACGCACGGCATCTTCGAATTTCTCGGTTCGGTATACGATCTTGCTCTCATACAGCTCATCGGTCAGATGAGAGAAGATGACAGCGGGAAGCTCCACGCGGACACCGATATCCACACGGTTGGACTTGGTGTTGATATCCAGATCCTTACAAATGCGTTCCATCCATTTGCTGCCGCTACGACCCACGGAGATGATGCATTGGTCACACTCGTAGGAGGCGTCCTCACAGCTGATACGATACCCCGGCTCCAGTGCTTCCACGGTTTTTACAGGAGTATCGAAATAGAAGGTCACTTTATCTTTGAGCTCCGCGTACAGGTTTTCCAGCACGATAAAGTTGATATCGGTACCTAAGTGACGCACGGAAGCATCTAACAGAGTCAGCTTGTTCTGCATGCAGAGCTTCTTAAATGAGGTACCTGCGGTGGAATACAGCTTGGTACCCTCTCCACCGAATTTCATATTGATGTCATCCACGTATTTCATGAGATCGATGGCCTGATTTTTGCCGATGTATTCATACAACGTGCCGCCGAAGGCGTTGGTGATGTTGTATTTTCCGTCGGAAAAAGCACCTGCACCGCCGAAACCGCTCATAATAGAACAGCTCTTGCAGTTGATGCAGTTCTTGATCTTATCTCCGTCGATGGGGCAGTGACGCTTCTCCAGGGGATGACCGGCTTCGAAGACGGCGATCTTCAGATCGGGATTCTGTTGTACCAGCTCGTAAGCGGAGAAGATACCGCCGGGGCCGGCACCGATAATAATGATGTCATATTTCATGGGGAATGGTTCCTTTCATAGTGTTCTCTATTCGCATATCGTGGGATTATCATCCCACTTTTATGCTCATATCGGGGCGGGTCATAAGGTCTTTCACCCACTTATGAGCAAGCTCATGTGGGTTTAGACATTTTGACCCTGGCATCAAAATATAGTATACCATAATTTTAGCAAAAAAGGGGAATGGAAATATAGTAAAATATGTGATAGAATCATAATTCATAGGCTTGTCCGGAAATGGATGGAAAGGTATCTGAAATGGAAGCAGTACAGAAGAAAAATAAATATGAGATAGATATGTGCAACGGCACGATCATGGATAAATTAATATCCTTTGCCCTGCCGCTGATGGTGTCGAGTATTTTACAGCTGCTGTTTAATGCAGTGGATATTATTGTGGTCGGGAGATTCACCGGAAGTCAGGCACTGGCGGCGGTGGGATCCACCACGGCATTGATCAATATGTTTGTGAATCTGTTCATCGGGGTCTCGCTGGGAGCCAACGTATTGTCTGCCAGATTCTATGCGGCAGGCAAAGAGCGGGAGATGAGCGAGACGGTACATACGGCGATGACTTTTGCCCTGATCAGCGGCATCGTTATGGTATTCGTGGGACTGTTCTGTGCCCGTGGGACACTGGAGCTGATGGATACGCCGGCAGATGTGATCGACCAGGCAGCTTTATATATGAAAATCTATTTTTGCGGAATGCCCTTTTTTATGCTGTACAATTACGGAGCTGCCATTTTGCGTGCGGTGGGCGATACAAAGAGACCGCTTCTGTTCCTGATCATTTCAGGAGCTGTTAACGCAGCACTGAATCTGTTTCTGGTCATTGTCTTTTCCATGGGAGTGGCAGGTGTGGCCATCGCTACGGTGTTCTCGCAGATCATCTCCTGTGTGTTGGTACTGGAATGTCTGCTTGGCACGGACAGCTGCTATCGTCTGCAGATCACAAAGCTGGGAATCAAATGGGAGTATCTGGTGCAGATCTTCCAGGTGGGAGTGCCTGCCGGAATTCAGAGCGTGGTGATTAATTTTTCCAACGTATTGCTGCAGTCTTCGGTGAATTCCTTCGGATCCATTGCCATGGCGGGATACACGGCGGCGAACAACATCTTCGGATTCCTGTTCGTATCGGTCAATTCCATCACGCAGGCGTGCATGAGCTTCACCAGCCAGAACTACGGAGCCGGGAAGAAAAAGCGTATGGACCGGGTGCTTGTCGACTGCATGATCCTGTCGGTGATCGTGGCGGTGACGCTGGGTGGCAGCGCCAATCTCTTTGGCCCCCAGCTGCTTCATATCTATACTACGGAGGCGGATGTGATCGCCTGTGGTACGGAAATCTTATTGTATACGACACTGACTTACTTTTTATGCGGAATCATGGATCTGATCCCGGGAGCTCTGCGTGGAATGGGGCATTCGGCGGTCCCCATGATCTTATCTATTATCGGAACGGTAGGTACGAGGATTTTCTGGATCTATGGGGTGTTCCCGATGCACCGGTCACTGATGGTACTGTTTTTATCCTATCCGGCATCCTGGACCGTGACGATATTGCTGCAGGCAGTGTGCTTCTATTTTGTAAGGAAAAAAGTACACAGTACCATGCCGCAGGAAGAAACATAAGAACATAAGACAGGCGGCTGCAGAGTGTGGAAGACTCGTGACCGCAAAGCACAGACAGTAAAAGAATTGAGGGATAATATGTTAACTAATTTCAAGAAAAAATATATCGGAGACTGGGATTTCTACCGCAGATATCTGCTGCTTGCAATTCCCATGATCCTGCAGAATGCCATTACAAATCTGGTAAGCTTTTTAGATAATATTATGGTAGGACAGCTGGGTACGGAGCAGATGTCCGGTGTCGCTATCGTGAACCAGCTGATCTTTGTATACAACCTGGCAATCTTCGGAGCCGTATCCGCAGCCAGCATCTTCGGTGCCCAGTATTTTGGCAAGGGCAATCATAAGGGGCATATGTATTCGTTCCGTTTTAAATTATATGCGACCCTGTTTGTGACCGGAGGAGCAATATTACTGTTTCTGACCAAAGGTTCCGCGCTGATCTCCCTGTATCTGACGGATACGGTGGGGAACGGAGCTACGGATGTGGCACTCAAATACGGCCAGGAATATCTGGCGATCATGATGGTAGGTCTGATCCCGTTTGCGGTGAACCAGTCCTATGCTACGAATATCAAAGAGACCGGGCAGACTTTTATTCCCATGTTAGCCAGCTTCGTGGCGGTAGGAACCAACGCGCTGTTAGATTATCTGATGATCTTCGGCATTGGACCTTTTCCCAAGATGGGGGTAGCGGGTGCGGCACTGGCGACGGTGATCGCCCGTTACATTGAGGCATTGATCGTGATCATCTGGGCACACATGCACAGAGCGAAGAACCGCTATCTGGAAGGAGCCTACACCGGCTTCGGCATTCCTTTTGCGGAACTAAAAGCAATTCTCGTCAAGGGCTTCCCCCTGATGATGAATGAAGTAATGTGGGCAGCAGGTATGACCACCGTGACCCAGTGTTATTCCGTCAGAGGACTGGATGTAGTGGCAGGACTGAATATCGCATCCACCATTACGAATCTGTTCAATATTGTATATTTGCAGTTAGGCTCCTGTATCAGCATTGTGGTAGGACAGTATCTGGGCGCCGGCAAGCTGGAAGAGGCGAAGGATGCAGACAATAAGATGATCGTATTCAGTGTCTTCTGCTGTGTGATCATGGCAGCATTGATGTTCGTGGTGGGAGGATTTTTCCCCGGTATTTATAATACTTCGGATGAGATCAAGGGACTGGCTACGCAGTTCATCGCAGTCTCCGCGATCATCATGCCGTTCTGTGCATTCAGCCATGCGTCCTATTTTACCCTGCGCTCCGGCGGTAAGACGGTGGTAACGTTTTTGTTTGATTCCGTATTTACCTGGGTGATCGTGGTACCTGCGGCTTATCTGCTGGCGCACTTTACCGGGCTGGGGATCGTAAGCATCTATTTCCTGGTGCAGGGGACAGAAATGATCAAGGTCATCATTGGCTACTACATGGTGAAGAGCAATGTTTGGGTGGTACAGATGGTATAGGTACGTGCAGATACCGTTTTTTTTCAGCAGACTCTAAAGTAATTGCAAATCTATCCGATAACTATTGTGAAACATCAAAGACATTCGGGAAGGAGGAGTCGATATGCGTATTGAAGCGTATACACAGGTACAGCAGCTGTATCAGTCTCAGAAGGTAAGCAGAACACAGAAGACACAGAACACAGCACACACGGACAGACTGCAGATCAGCAGCCAGGGAAAGGATTTCCAGACCGCTAAGGCAGCAGTGGCAGCCGCACCTGATATCAGGGAAGAGTTAACGGCTCCCATTAAGGCAAGAATCCAAAACGGTACTTATGGAGTGGACAATGCAAGCTTTGCGGAGAAGCTGCTTCAAAAACAGGAAGAAATGAGGTAGTTCCTTGGCTAGTTTAATGGAAAACCTGATAGATGTACTGGACAGAGAGAGTACGGAGTACGAGGCTCTGCTTCAGTTATCACAACGCAAGACACCGATCATTGCAAGCGGTAATCTTGCAGAATTACAGAAGATCACGGACGAGGAGCAGGAGCTTGTCAGCAGGATCCACAATCTGGACAAACAGAGAACGGGAGTGACTGCGGACATAGCCGATGTATTGAACAGGGATGTTAATGATTTAAAGCTGTCCAATCTGATCACCATGTTATCCACACGCCCTGCGGAGCAGCAGGCGCTGGCAGATGCACATGACAGATTGCAGGCAGCAGTCCGGGGCCTGAAGCGCGCCAATGAGCAGAACAGTGAACTGTTAAACAGTGCACTGGAGATGGTGGAGTTCGAGATGAATCTCCTCCAGGCGGCGAAGGCGGCACCCGAGACAGCCAATTACAATCGTGGAGCTTACAATGCGGGTGATACCATGGGCGTTATGGATCATGGCTTCGATGCCAAGCAGTAAGAGCAGATCCCGGGGATCCACGCAGATCCCCTGATACAGAGGTGAGAGTTCATGCCATTAATGGGTAGTTTATATATTGGATCGTCCGGATTACAGACAAGTCAGAATGCGCTGAATACCACAGCGCATAATCTTTCTAATGTGGACACCACAGGCTATACCAGACAACAGGTACAGCAATCTAACAGAGCTTATGTCACATTATCTACAGACCCGAAGTCTATTGCCAACAAACAGACGGGTCTGGGTGTCACATATTCCCGTGTAAAACAGGTCAGAGATTATTTTCTGGACAAAACATACCGCAAGGAATCCGGACGCAGTATGTTCTATGAAGTGTCCACGGAAGTCATGGAAGAAGTAGAGAGCCAGCTGGGAGAGTTGAACGGCGAGGCTTTTCAGACGACCATGACCGATTTCTGGACTGCAGTACAGGAGCTTTCCAAGGATCCCAGCAGCTCCGTAACACAGGGACTGATCGTACAGAGAGCATCCGAATTCGTGCAGAGAGCAAGTGCGGTATATGCTGGCTTAAGTTCCTATCAGGACAACCTGAATACACAGATCAGACAGAATGTGGATAAGATCAATAAATACGGCAATCAGCTGCTGACATTAAATGATCAGATCCGTGCCATTGAGAGCGGCGGTATTGAGCATGCCAATGACCTGCGGGATGCGAGAAATCAGATCCTCGATGAACTGGCAGAGCTGACCAATATGAGCTTTTCCGAGGACAGATACGGCAGTGTATCCGTACAGATCGAGGGTGTAGATTTCGTCAAGGACGGAACCTGCTATGAGATCGCCATGAAGACGGACGAAGCTACCGGCTTCGTGACACCGTTCTGGCCCATGAATGCTTCTTATACTACAAGGGATGACGGCACCAGAGTCTATAATATCGACGGCGCGGAAGTGTTTGATCTCTCCATCGAGATCTCATCGGATTTAGGAACCGATATCGGCGGACTGAAGGCAATGATTCTGGCAAGAGGAGATCACAGAGCGAATTATACCGATCTGGCAGAGGGAAAATACGACAGCGTATCCCAATCGGTCGTTATGAACATACAGGGTGAATTTGACCAGATGATCCACAATGTGGTGACGAAGATCAATGATATCCTGGCAGAGGCAGCCGGGGTACAGAGCGGAGATTTGGAGCTGGCAGACGGTACGACACTTAAAAATGCTAAATATTGCGCAGTGGATTCCGACGGCTATATGCGCATGGAAGACGGTACTCCGATCCAGTTATTTACCAAGGTGACGACAGACGGCTATCGTAAGGTGACCGGAAAAGACGGCAAGGACTACTGGGTCATGAACGAGGAAAAGGCCGACAGCCCTGAGAGCCTTTATACCATTGGTAATCTGCAAGTCAATTCAGCTCTCATGCAGGAACCCTCCAAGCTGGGATTCCGACTGGCGGACGGTTCGGAGGATAAGAAAACGGCGGATGCACTGAAGGCAGCGTTTACCGAAGAATCCTATACGCTGAATCCCAACGTACAGAAAAAGACTACTTTTGTAGATTATTATACGGATCTGGTATCACAGGTAGCAAACTCCGGATATGTGTTCCGGAGCATTTATGAGAACCAGGTCAACACCGTGGAAGCAACACAGAGTGCCAGGGAGCAGGTGGTCGGTGTCTCCACGGACGAGGAACTGTCCAATATGATCAAGTTCCAGAATGCGTACAACGCATCCAGTCGATATATCAATGTGATCAGCGAGATGCTGGAACATATTATTTCCACATTAGGAGTATAGGAGGCGATATAGAATGCCCTCACAATTTTTTGGATTAAATATTGCATATACAGGACTGCTGGCCAGCAATGCTGCCATGAACACCACGTCCAACAATATCGCCAATGTACAGACGGAAGGCTACAGCAGACAGCAGGTAACCCAGCAGGCATCCAATGCACTGCGGGTATTCCAGACCTACGGCTGTGCCGGCGCCGGTGTAGAGACACTGGCCATCGAGCGCGTCCGCGATGAGTTCTATGACGGAAGATTCTGGGACAACAATGCACAGCTGGGCGAATACGATATGAAGCAGTATTACATGCAGCAGCTGGAGACGTATTTTGATGATGACGGCAAAAGCACCGGCTTCAAGACCATCTTCGATCAGCTGATGGTGACCGGTATGCAGGCTCTGTTAAAAGATCCTAACAGCGCTACCGCCAAGTCCCAGTTCGTAGGATATGCCGGAGCACTGACTGAGTATTTCAACGGCATGGCGGGCAACCTGGAAAAGGTTCAGAAAGACATTAACCAGGAGATCAAGCTGAAGGTAGATGAGATCAACTCCATCGCCGGCGAAGTCGCTACTTTAAATAAACAGATCAATACCATCGAACTGACCGGAGTGAAAGCAAACGAGCTCCGTGACCGCAGAACCCTGCTGATCGATGAATTGTCCAAGATCGTGGACGTGCAAGTCAAAGAGACACCGATCATCGATGCCAACAATGAGAACCGTGAGACCGGTGCCAACAGATACATGGTCAAGATCGCCGGAGGCCAGATGCTGGTAGACGGCAGTGATTACAACGGTCTCGAATGTGTGGCAAGAACCTCCTATGAGAAAGTAAACCAGACCGATATCGACGGTCTCTATGAAGTCTACTGGGCGGACGGGCAGAAGTTCAACCTGTACAATGCATCCATGGGCGGTGATCTGGCAGGACTGATCCAGATGCGTGACGGCAACAACGGCGAGAATTTCACCGGACAGGTGACCGCCACCGGCACGACGACCACGGCAGACGGCAAGACCCATGATACCGTAACCGTAAAAGTAACCAAGGCTTATCTGCAGGATCTGAATAAATGTAATCTGTCGGATCAGGGAGGCATCCTGGATCTGGGCAATCAGGAATTCTACTATGATTCCTGGGAATATACCTGCGAATATGATGCGAACGGCAACGCCACTTACTCCTATACATTTACTTTATCGGACAGTGAGAAGAATCCCCGGGGAATTACCAATGACCGTGTAGGGAAAAAGGCAGAGATCGGTACCAACCTGTCCTATCAGGGCATCCCTTATTACATGAACCAGATGAATGAGTGGATCCGTACCTTCTCTCAGAAATTCAACGATATTCTCACCTCCGGTTACAGCGGAAACGGGGATCCCGGCGTGAAGATGTTCACCGGTAATAAAGCTACCGGCGGTGAGCAGTTCCTGCTGGATGACGCTGCAAAGCGATATGACAAGCAGGAAAAAAAGGCCAGCAAAATGACGGTAAAGGTCAACGATGACAGCTACTATCGTCTGACCGCGAAGAATTTCGACATTCTGGAGGCTATCGAACAGGATCCCGGACTGATGGCGAACCGTAAGGATGCCGCGGACGGCGTGGAACAGAATGACCTGCTGAACGATCTGAAGAATCTTGCCACAGATAAGACGAAGATGAGCTTCCGAGGATGTAATGCTTCCGAATTTTTACAGTGTATTCTGTCGGATGTGGCTTTGAACGCTTCCAGAGCAAATACCTTTTATGCAAGCTTTAAGGATATCTCCGCTACTATCGATAATCAGAGAATCTCCATTTCCGGTGTCGATGAGGATGAAGAAGCGGTGAACCTGGTGAAATACCAGAACGGATACAATCTGGCTTCCAAGATGATCCAGACCCTGACGGAGATCTATGACAGACTGATCCTGGAGACCGGAGTCTAGTATGAAATTGGTATGGAATTCTATAGAGAGAAAGGACAAGGATCAAAATGAGAATTACGAACAAGATCATGCAACGTAATAATCTGTCCAATATCAATACGAACAAAGTATATCAGGATAAGCTGAGCACACAGATGTCCACCCAGAAGAAGGTGAACCGCCCTTCCGATGACCCGGTGGTATCCATCCGTGCCCTGCGTCTGCGCAGTAATGTTACGGAAGTGACCCAGTATTACAGCAAGAATATCCCCGATGCGGAGAGCTGGCTGGACGTGACGGAAGATGCACTGAAGAATCTGACAGAAATCATCACCAGCATGATCAGACAGTCTACGAAAGGCTCCAATGGAGACCTGAAGGCAGAAGACCGCCAGATCATTCTCGAACAGCTGAAAGCCCTTGGAGATGAAGTCTACAGCACCGGCGATGCCGACTACGCCGGACGCTATGTGTTTACCGGATATCGTACCGATACTTCCTTAAGCTTTGATAAGGAATACAACACGGAATACAATATCACCGAGCAGCTGGGCAACAGCTCCATCACTAAGCTGACCAAGGTAAATACCGGTAAACTGCTGGATATCACCGCAGCGAATTATAAAGATGCGGGCTTTGATAAGATATCAGAACAGGATGTCAAGGCCACGGAGGTATATCGTATTCAGCTGTCCTATAATGACTGTAAAAAGAACGGCACTCCCTCCATTTCTTTTCAGGAGAAACAGGCGGATGGCAGCTATCAGGAGGTAACATGGCCGGATCAGAATACCCACCAGCCGGCCATTGAGGAAATTTCCTCTACCGCGGATCCCTACAGCAAGGTAGCCGGTGATCCTGATGTTATCGTGTACGTACCGGAGACCGGCGAACTGCTCTTAGGTGAGAACCGCTACAAGACTCTGATGGACTGCAAGGATGATCCTGCCACCTCAGGTAACAATGAGGGTGAGATCCGGGTGACCTATCAGAAGAGTCACTGGGTGAAGGGAGATCTGCGGCCGGAACATTACTTCAAGTGTGATGCCACCGTGGATGGCAAGACAATAAAATATAACGAGAAATATACACAGGATGATGAAGACAGACAGGTGATCGAATATGATGTGGGCTTCAACCAGACCATCCGTGTGAACTCCACTGCGGATGAGTGCTTCCAGCATGGTATCGGGCGTACTGTGGATGACCTGGTACAGGCGATGCAGGATGTGCTGGATCTGGAGACAGTGAAGACCAAGATCGAAGGACTGCAGGAAAATGCGACCGGCGGTGATGCGGATATTCTGAAAAAGCAGATGGAAGCCGTGGAAAAAGCACTGACTCTGTCCAAAGATAAGTGCCAGAAGCTGTTCGAGAGCAGCATTACCACCTTCCAGGGATATCTCGATGATGCCAACCTGTGCATCACCAACTGCGGTACCAGAAGCAGTAAGCTGGAGCTCATTGAGAACCGTATGAAGAGCCAGAAGACCACCTTTGAGACATTAAAGAGTGAAAACGAAGATATTGATGTGACAGAGACCGCCATTAACTTAAAGAGTGCGGGGATGACCTACGAAGCGGCTCTGATGGCTACCGGTAAAGTCATGCAGACCACGCTTTTGAACTTTATCTAAGAGGATAGTGTAAAAATACGGAAGTACCTGAAAGCTTGCAGGTACGGAAAGGCATAGGTGTTCTATGAAGATTCAGACAAAAAATTTTGGGGAAGTAGAGATCGCGGATGACAAGATCATCACTTTCGACAAAGGAATCATCGGATTCCCGGAGCTGAAGCGTTTTACCATGCTGCATGATGAGGAGAAGGGCAGCAGTGCCGGTATCCGTTATCTGCAGTCCATCGAAGAACCCAGCTTTGCCATGCCGGTCATGGATCCTTTGCTGGTCAACCCGGACTATGATCCCGAGGTGGATGATGAGCTGCTCACCGGTGTGGGAACACTCACCCCGGAGAACCTTCTGGTCATGGTGACCGTGACCGTACCCTCCGATCTTACGAAGATGACCGTGAACCTCCAGGGCCCCTTTGTCATTAACGTGGAAGAGCGTAAGGCATGCCAGATCATCCTCGAAGGCAACCAGTATCCCGTAAAGTTCCCCATCTACGATATCCTGAAGTCCGGAAAGGCGGGTGAGTAAGATGCTGGCATTATCCCGTAAAAAAAATGAGGCCATCGTCATCAACAATGACATCGAGATCACTGTCTTAGAGGTCAAGGGTGACCAGGTCAAGATCGGTATCTCCGCTCCCAAGGAAGTGCCCATCTACCGCAAGGAAGTATACATCCAGATCCAGGAGGCTAATAAAGCTTCTGTGGATGCGGATGGTATGGAGGCACTGAAGAACCTGTTTGGGTAGAATAAGAAAATAGAATAAGAAAATAAGTAAAAAAAAGACTCCGGATCATGCAATTCGGAGCCTTTTTGTTAGGCTGTTGAAAAATAAGGGCACATTTGCCTGAACTGTAAATATACGCGTTGCCGGAACTAAAAAAGAACTTGCAAAGAGTATAGGGACATGTTATAGTTACGGTAGTTAAAGAATTCTTTATGACAATTTCTGATAATATCTTTTTGTGTGTATTTCGGGCTTTTCGCCAAAAATTCAAACAAAATGACAAAACAACATAAGCGGGCGAAAAGAGAAAGGGCATGAGGATCTGTTTACATTTTTCCTGCTTAGATGAATTTAGTGGGCTTAAGGGAGGATAAATGACAGATAAGAGAGAAAAGAATGACCTTGTTACAAAGAACTTTGAGGCATTTCCTGATGTGGCAGCAGACATTATTAATGCATTGCTGCATAATGGAGAAAATGTTGTGACGAAAGAAAATCTAATGCCTGCGCCGACGGAAAGCATTTATGAGGATAAGACCAAGATGTTGAGGAATCAGTTGGAAGATGTGGCAAAATATGAAATGGCAGATGGACAGATCAGAGCACAATATATGATTGCAAATCAGACAACAATGGATACCAAAATCGTATTGCGCAAGGCAGGTTATACAGGTGCAGGATATCGAGAACAATATGAAGGAAAGGCAACAGGTACCTACCCTATTATAGAAATGATACTTTACTGGGGAAAAGAACACTGGGAAAAAAGAGCGGGAATTCACGAATTATGTTGTGAAAAAATACCGGAAGAACTCCGAAAGTATGTGGATGATATAAAAGTACATATTTGGGAAATGCGTTACCTTCCCAGGAAAGTTCGAGAAAGATTTCATAGTGATATGAGAATCGTGCTGGATTATCTGGCGGAGGGGAATACTTTTCAATCGAATCAGAAAGTTATACACAAAGCAGCTTTGATTAAAATGATTAATGTTTTATCCGGAGAAGATGATTCCATAGCAGAATCGGTTATTTTGGAGGAAATGAATATCCGAGAGGAGGATGAAATTACGGTGTGTGAATTATTTGAGCAATATGTTAGAAAAGGGAGACAAGAAGGAAAACAGGAGGAAAGGCAGAGCAGCATTAAGGCATTGATTCTAACCTGTATGGAGTTAGGAGCTGATTATGGAACCACGGCAGAGAAAGTCAGAGTAAGGTTTCAATTATCAGAGGAAGGTGTTACTGAAAATATGAAATTATACTGGAATTGAGGTGCAATTTTTTGCATCTCCTATTAATTTTTTCTAAGGGTTTACCGATACAATCCATAGAGAGCAAAGGTCGTGCGCCTACGGAAGGCGCTTTTATCACACGGAGGTGACCATTATGACCATAGAACCGATTTCCAGTATCATGACAGTGCAGGCACAGAACACGTCCGCTGCCAGGAATGCAGCTACAAAAGTGACCACAGAGGAGAACGCCTCTGAATATAATCCTGCCAATGTAAAGCCAATAGACAAGATCGATCAGACGACAGCAGTCGTTGAGAATGCTCAGGGCAAGGAGCAGAGCAATACCTCTGCCGATCCCAATGGGGAGCAGCAACAGCATGTGACCAATGAGCAGATCAAGAAAGCGGTAGAGAAGCTGAACAAGAACATGATGTCTCATTCCGAAGCGGTCTTCGGCATTCATGAGGCAACCAACCGCGTAACCATCAAGATCATAGATAAGGATACCAAGAAAGTGATCAAGGAACTTCCTCCCGAGAAGACCCTGGACATGATCGCCAAAGTGTGGGAGTTAGCCGGTATCCTGGTAGATGAGAAGAGATAAGATAGGAGGATACCAATATGGCATCATCAACAATGAGATTATCCGGACTGATCTCCGGTATGGACACAGAGAGCATTATAAAGCAGCTGGTGTCTGCAAAGCAGACCAAAGTAGACGATGCGAAAAAGGCACAGACCAAGCTGGAGTGGAAGACTACGGCATGGAAGGATCTGAACACCAAGCTGAAGAATCTGCAGTCCAAATACGTCAACAATATGCGTTTTACCAGTGCTTATATGAAGAAGACCACATCCGTCTCCGACAGCACCGCAGCCAGCATCATCACCGGTGAGAATGCCATGAACGGCGTGCAGAACCTGAAGATCACACAGCTGGCCAAGACTGCATATATGACAGGCGGCAAGGTATCCCTGCGGGATAAGACCGACGCGGACGGGGAAGAAGATCTGAAGCTGAACACACTGACGAAACTGTCTGACTTAAGCGTGACAGGCAGCGACGGCAGTAAGAAGGCTTTTGCTGCCGGAACCAACACCAAGTTGAACATCTCAAGCGGCGATAAAAATGTGGAATTGGAGATCACGGACACAACCACAATCTCCGATGTGATATCTAAATTAAAAGAAGCCGGATTAAATGCCAACTTCGATGAGACGCAACAGAGATTCTATATCAGTGCAAAAGAATCCGGCGCAGGCAACGATTTCAGCATCACGGCCACCGGTGACAGTGAGGATACCGCGAACGAACTGTTGAAAGCTTTGGGAGTGGACAGTGCGAGCGCCAACAAAATCGACGGACAGAATGCACAGATCACACTGAATGGTACAGATTATGAGAGCAATACCAACGTATTTTCCATCAACGGTCTGACCATTACCGCTATGAAAGAAACTTCCGAGGATATCGTAGTTACGACCAAGGATGACGTAGACGGCATCTACGATATGATCAAGAGCTTCCTGAAGGATTATAATTCCATCATCAATGAGATGGATAAGCTGTATAATGCAGATTCTGCCAAAGGCTATGAGCCGCTGACCGATGACGAGAAGGATGCTATGTCCGACTCCGAGGTAGAGAAATACGAGCAGAAGATCAAGGATGCACTGTTACGCAGAGACAGCAATCTGTCTACCGTAAGCTCTACTCTGAAGGAGGTAATGTCTTCCGGACTGGAGGTCAACGGCAAGAAGATGTACCTCAGTGATTTCGGTATTGAGACCCTCAGCTACTTTACCGCTGCGGAGAATGAGAAAAATGCCTACCATATCGATGGTGATGCAGATGATTCCAGTACTTCCGGCAATGCCGATAAGCTGAAGAGCATGATCAGCAGCGATCCGGATACCGTAGTCAGCTTTTTCTCCGGAATGTTCAAGAATCTGTATACGAAAATGAGTGATCTGTCCAAATCGGTAGAAGGTTATCGCTCCTACGGTAATTTTTATGATGACAAAAAGATGAAATCGGATTATGATGATTATACATCTAAGATCAGAGACCTGGAAGATAAACTCAACGATTACGAGGACAAATGGTATTCTAAATTCTCCAAGATGGAGACAGCTCTGGCAAAGCTGCAGAGCAATTCCAGTGCGGTGACCAGCTTATTAGGAGGATCATGATATGGCATTACCCAGTGCGTATGCACAGTATAATAACAGCAAGGTTCTGACCGCATCTCCGGCAGAACTGACGCTTATGCTTTACGACGGAGCCATTAAGTTCTGTAACATCGCAGAGCTTTCCGTAGAGAAAAATGACATTCCCAGAGCGCATGAGAATATCCGCAAGGTGCAGAATATCATCGGATACCTGCATTCCACACTCGATATGAAATACGAGGTTTCCAAGGATTTCGATAATATTTACAGCTATCTGGAGAGACGGCTGGTGGAAGCCAATGTCAAAAAGGATAAGGAGATTCTCGAAGAGATCAACACACATCTCCACTCAATCCGCGACAACTGGAAAGAAGTCATGAAGGCCGGTGCCAAGAAAGGAAATGACTGATGGAGAATCAGCTGACCATTTTATCTGAAAGTCTGGATAAGAAGCTGGAAGTACTGCAGAAGATCCGGGAATATAATAAGCGTCAGGAAGAGATCTTCTCTGCGGAAAAAGTGGACATGAGCCTGTTCGATGATGCCGTGGAGGAGAAGCAGCGTCTGATCGATGAGGTCGTCCGGCTGGATGAAGGCTTCGAGATCCTGTATGAGAAGCTGGCGAAGGAGCTGGAGGGCAATAGGGAACGCTATGCAGCCCAGATTAAGGAACTCCAGGCAAAGGTAGCTAAGGTGACAGAGCTTGGCGTGTCTGTCCAGGCACAGGAAGCACGGAATAAAAAACTCATCGAGAACTACTTTGCAAAGGAACGCGCCAACATCGGACAGCGGCGCAAAAATGCCAAAAGTGCGTTTGACTACTACAAGAGCATGAGCGGCGCCGGATACGTACCGCCCCAGATGTATGATAATAAACAATAAATACAACAGACGAAGGGAAGCAGATCACTGCTTCTCTTTTTTATGACAGAATCAATGTGAAAGAATAAAAATGTGAGCCGGCTAAAATATAATCAAAGTATAGATTAGCCGAAAAGTGCTTGATATTTTAAAAAAATCCGGCTAAAATATAATCATAAAAAAGATTAGCCGAAAGAAGGGCTTTTATGAATTATATCAAAAGAAATCTGGAGAATGTAGTAAGACAGGTAACCAGGGAATATCCGGTACTCCTGGTAACGGGACCGAGACAGGTAGGAAAGACGACAATGCTCCAAAAACTGATGGAGGGAACGGAGCGGGGATATGTAACACTGGATGATCTGAACGAAAGAAATATTGCAAAGACCGATCCAGAACTGTTTTTGCAACTGCATAAACCGCCTGTATTTATTGATGAGGTTCAATATGCACCGGAACTGTTTACTTATATCAAGATATATGTAGATAAAAACCATGAGCCGGGAGCATTTTGGCTTACGGGATCACAGGTGTTCAAATTGATGCAGGGAGTACAGGAGTCACTGGCAGGAAGAGTGGCAGTACTTTCACTTACATCCCTGTCACAGGCAGAGATATCCGGCGGGACGATGAAACCGTTTACGGTAGATCTGGAGGATTTAAGCGAGAGGCAGAAAGAGAGAGAGCAAGCTGATACAAGAGAGATCTTTGAGCGGATTTATCAGGGCTCCATGCCGGCGATCGTAAGCGGTATTAACAGTAACAGTCAGCTTTTTTACAGCAGTTATCTGTCTACTTATATTGAGCGGGATGTAAGAGAATTATCGGATGCCATAGATTCGCTTAAGTTCCTCCGGTTTATTACTGCGGTGGCAGCAAGATGTGGGAAGATGGTTAACGCGGCAGAGATTGCCAGAGATGCAGATATCAATCAGACGCAGGCGAAGGATTGGCTGACAATTCTGGAAACGCTGGGAATTATTTTTTATCTTCATCCGTATTCTAATAATTTGTTGAAACGCCTTGTGAAAACGCCAAAACTGTATTTCTACGATACGGGTCTGGTGTGTTACCTGACGAAATGGAGCAGTGCGGAAACGTTAGAATGCGGTGCTATGAACGGGGCCATTTTGGAGAATTATGTGGTCGCGGAAATTCAGAAAACCTACCTGAATTGTGGGAAAGAGCCGTATTTGTACTATTATCGTGATAAAGATGCCAGGGAGATTGATATTGTCCTGGAACATGATGGAATATTGAATCCGATTGAGATTAAGAAAACTGCAAATCCCGGAACAGAGCTGGTAAAGGTATTTGAATTACTCGACAAGGCATCAACGCCTCGTGCGAAGGGCGCAGTTATCTGCATGAAACCGGGACTTAGTGCGATTGACAGAGACAATTATATCGTACCGGTCTGGATGATCTAAAATACAGTCCCTGCCTGAATATCAGACAGGGACCTATAATTTCAAAAATGTTTTTGCGTATACGTCTTTATCACTAAGTAAGAAAAAGGTCAAAAAGTCAAATATTTTTAAAACAGGGGTTAAGTTTCCAAAAACCTCTCCGATATACTTAACAAGTAAAGCAAATAAAACATTTGCTTACCGAACCTCTTCCGAATCGAAGGTTTCGCACGCCGGACAGTAGGAAGACAATGGCGATGAAGGTAACAGGATGTGCGAACTTGAAGCTGACATTGCCAAAGCAAATAACGGAGCGCAGGGAAGCGCTCGTCAATTCAAGGAGGAATATATTATGGTAGTACAACACAATCTTACAGCTATGAACTCTAACAGAATGTTAGGTCTGACCACTGCTTCTCAGGCAAAGTCTACTGAGAAACTCTCTTCCGGATACAAGATCAACAGAGCAGCAGATGATGCAGCTGGCCTTTCCATCAGTGAGAAAATGAGAAAGCAGATCAGAGGACTGACACAGGCTTCCAGCAACGCACAGGATGGTATTTCTACTGTACAGACTGCTGAGGGTGCGCTGAACGAAGTTCAGGATATGTTACAGAGAATGAACGAACTGGCAGTTAAAGCAGCTAATGGAACTCAGTCTGAAGATGACAGAAGTTATATCCAGAACGAAATTGATCAGCTGACCACTGAAATTGATCGTGTCGCTGAGACCACCAAGTTCAATGAGACATATTTGTTGAAGGGAGATAGATTTGCATCGAAGGAATATTCTTATGCATATGCAGAATTCAAGAATGATGCAACTGCATCTGTGACAATGTCTACGACTCCTGATGCAACAACTAAAGCAACGCTTACAGTAGCTTTTGACAAGGATGCTTCTTCCGCCGACCAGAATGCGGTTGCTAATGCAATTAAGAAATCTGGTATTACTGTAAAGGTTACTAAGCATTGGGATGCAGCTAATAATCGGGCAGCAGACAGTACAGCATCTATCAGTTTAAATGGAGATGCAGCAGGAATATACAAAGTAGCAGCTGTTAAAGACGATCCTACTAAGTTTGATATTACAACAGCAGACGGAACCAAGGTTGCAACCGTAACGGTTGGAGGCACATTTGACAAGGCAACAGCTGAAGGAGATGATGGACAGTCTGTTACTTCGTCTGCGATAACCGCAACAGCTAGTACTGCTGCAACGAAAAAAGGTGAATCTGCGAAGTATTATGATAAGGATGGCAATGGCATTGCGGCTAACGCATTAAATAAATATTTCCAGACTGATGCGCAGGGTAATATCACTGCAAGAGGAGATGCACCTACTGTATATGATGCAGTTGGCCTTGCTACAACATTAGATGATGAAAATGTAACTTCTACACAGGATATTACAGGCAGTTTGAAATTGAGTTTACACGTAGGCGCAGATGCTACATCCAATAATCAGATTACTGTAAAGCTGGAGGCTATGAGTGCTAAGGGACTTGGTGTTAACGGCTTAAAGGTAGACGGCACAGATGACACCAATGCCAAGAATGCTATTGAGACCATCAAGGAGTCCATCCAGAAGGTTTCCACCCAGCGTTCCGCACTTGGTGCTGTTCAGAACCGTCTGGAGCACACCATCAGCAACCTGGATAACGTTGTAGAGAATACCACCAGCGCAGAGAGCCAGATCCGTGATACCGATATGGCTACTGAGATGGTTAAGTACTCCAACAACAACATTCTGGCGCAGGCAGGTCAGGCAATGTTGGCACAGGCTAACCAGTCCAACCAGGGCGTACTGTCTCTGTTACAGTAATCTCTGTAAAAGGTTCATAACTAACGTAATACAAGAGGAGCCGGTGCTGATGCACCGGCTTTTCTTACTGTTATAAATTCATGTAGTTTTAATCATCAGCAAGAAAAACCTTGTGCTTATTATGAAAGTATGCTAATTTAAATTAGCAGGTAATAATTCTGTGAATTTCTATATCTTATTGATTTCAAATATTTTGGTGAATCACCATGATTTTCAACAAAGTAAAATACTATATTCGGAAGGAAAATTTATGGAGCGGAATGTAGAGGTAGTGAAAGATTTGCTTGGAAATAAAGTAGTTGTAATTCAAGATATTCGCTTTAAAGGGAAAAGAGCAGTAAGATGGTCAGATGTAGAAAAATATTTGAAACTTTATTTGTATGACATTATTAAAATAAAAAAAGAAACGAGCAACCTTTTCCAGTCGTAAGACCTTACTCAGTAACAAAACCCATTTCTCATAATTATATTAATTAATGAAAATGAAAAAGTCAATGGAAATTTTCTATATCAGTGTAAACTGATGTCTGCGACTTCAGAAGAATTCCGGCTTAATTACCCAATGACAATAACAGAAACAGGAGAGGGATAAGAATGTTTCATTGACAATATGGCATATATAACATATACTAAAGGAGAAGAGAGAATGATATTTGAAGTAATTGCATATGAGGATGTTAACGGGAAAATACCTGTGCAGGATTTCCTAAAACAATTAACTCCCAAAATGAGAGCAAAGATGTATGGTATGTTGGAGATACTGCAGGAAAAAGGCAGTATGCTTAGAGAACCATACAGTAAATACATAGAAGATGGAATCTTTGAACTTAGATGTAAGTTTGGAAGTGATATTACCAGAGTTATGTACTTCTTCTATTATGACGGAAAAATAGTATTAACCAATGGATTTATCAAGAAAACGCAGAAGACACCACAAGAAGAGATACAAACAGCCAAGAAGCGGAGAATAGATTTTATAGAAAGGATGGCAGAGAATGAAAACCTTAAATGAAATGCTTTCTGAGGAAATGAAGAATGACGAATTCCGAAAAGAGTATGAGGCAATTCAGCCGGAACTTGATGTGATCAGAGCCATGGTGGATGCAAGAAATTCAGTGAACATGACTCAAAAAGAATTGTCGGAACGCACAGGAATCAGCCAGGCGGATATTAGTAAGATTGAAAATGGAACAAGAAATCCTTCCTTAAATTTACTTAAGAGGCTGGCTGAGGGTATGGGGATGACGCTTAAGATAGAATTCGTGCCCAAATATAGCAAATAATTTCCCCTTGCATCTCCTCTGCAAATAGTATAAAATAAACCCAGTGTTGCAAACAAAATATTACAATAAAACGCACAATGGGGTGCATGCCGGGAGGCATGCGCCCTTTTTTACGTCATCAGTATTTTTTTAAACCGTGTGGGACAAAGTGCGATGTACCTGTGTCCCACCCCCTATGCTGCCGGATTAATATCCGCTGTCGGCATCTTCGTAGGTTCTGCGCTTTTTTCACCGGTTTCCGACGAAGTGGCTGAGGAACTATCAGTGGAAGCTTCCGGTGTAGCCTTAGGCTTTGCCTTTTCCAGGGATGCTTTCACAGCTTCCAATAGCACCAGCGAAGTATATCTGGTCTCGGCGGAATAGGTCACCTGGCTCGGATCCTGCATCTCACAGAGTTGGTCGTTTAGGGATTCCATAGTGGGCTCTAACAGTGGATACATGGTAGTAAGTGTTTCGCTCGGATCGGCGAGACTTACGGATGTAATGGCGTGGTCATTTACGATGACTTCCACGTTTGCAGTCTCACTGCCGAGGATCAGTTCCGTGGTATAGATCCCGGGGATATATGTATTGTCAGTACCGACAGGCCCGGAAGCACTATCCAGAACAGCACCGGAAGCACTATCCAGAACAGCACCGGCATCGGCAACAGCTCCGGTGGAGACATCCTCCGCATCAGAGAACTGTGATGAACGTCCGAGATCCGCCACATTGTCCGGCATAGCGGTAGCAGCAGTACCGTCAGGGGAATCCGGTGTCCCGGAGGAGGTATCCGCATCTTTTCCCGGTAACAATAACATTAACAGTAATATGACGAACAACACCCCCAGCGCGGCGAAGATTCCGGTATAGAGCAGTTCTTTTCTGCGAAGTACGACGATCTTTGTATTTGCACTCATTCTTGGGTCTCCTTGGAATGATGGGATGATCTTTATAAATAGTATGCGCAGGGTCTCCCACGTAGTACCGCAAATGAGGAGAACTTCGCATTGACAAGACAAAACAGGCATTGCTATAGTTAGTGTAAGTATTTTTCACGGATGCGTCCGCCCCGTGGAAAAGGAGCAGACAGGCGGCGCAGAAACGAGGGTAACGATGAACAATTATACCAAGGAAGATATCATCCGTCTTGTGGAAGAAGAGGATGTGGAATTCATCCGTCTGCAGTTCACGGATCTGTTTGGCAATCTGAAAAATATTGCAGTGACAGCCAGTCAGTTAGACCGGGTGTTGAGCAATAAATGTATGTTTGACGGTTCGGCGATCGATGGATTCGCCAGGATCGAGGAATCCGACATGTATCTGTACCCGGATCTGTCCACGTTAGAGATCTTCCCCTGGAGACCCCAGCAGGGCAAGGTGGCACGTATGATCTGTGATGTCTATCGCCCCAACGGCCAGCCTTTTGAAGGAGATCCCCGTTACGTGCTGAAGTGTGCGGTGAAGCAGGCAGAAGAGATGGGATACACCTTTGAAGTGGGACCGGAGTGCGAATTTTTCTTATTCAATACGGATGAAAATACCATGCCGACTACCAACACCCATGAGCAGGCAGGTTATTTCGATATCGGACCGTTGGATTTCGGTGAGAATGCCCGCCGTGACATTGTCATGAACCTGGAGGATATGGGATTTGTCATCGAGGCATCCCATCATGAGATGGCTCCGGCGCAGCATGAGATCGATTTCAGATACGATGAGGCATTACATACCGCAGACAATATCATGACCTTTAAGATGGCAGTGCGCACCATCGCAAGACGCCACGGTCTGCACGCTACGTTTATGCCGAAGCCCAAGTTCGGCGTCAACGGTTCCGGCATGCATATCAATATGTCCCTGCAAAAGGACGGGAAAAATATATTCCAGGATGCTTCCGACCCTAACGGTCTGAGTAAGGAAGCTTATTATTTCATTGGCGGTATTATGAAGCATATCAAAGGAATGGCAGCCATCACGAATCCGCTGGTAAATTCCTATAAGCGTCTGGTGCCCGGCTTCGAGGCACCGGTCTATATCGCATGGAGCACGACGAACCGCAGCCCCCTGATCCGTATTCCGGCTACCGCAGACGGAGAGGGTACCCGTATCGAACTGCGAAGCCCCGATTCCGCTGCCAACCCTTATCTGACACTGGCAGTCTGCTTAAGCGCCGGTTTACAGGGCATTAAGGAGAAGACCCTGCCCCCCGAGAGTATCAATGCGAACATTTTTGCACTGACCGCCAAAGAGCGGAAGGAGCTTCACATCGACCAGCTGCCGGGTACTTTGTTAGAGGCAGTGGAAGAACTGGAGAAGGATACCTTTATCCAGGATGTTTTAGGCGAGCATATTGCCGGAAAATACATCGATGCCAAACGTAAGGAGTGGCATGAGTACCGCTCCCAGGTATCTGAATGGGAGATTCAGGAGTATCTGTATAAGTATTGATAAAATCCTTTCTTTTGTAATGAAAGAGTAAAAACACAGAAGAAAGGAGGTGGGCGAATGACGAACATTATTGTCGTGCTGCCGAAGCTGGAGGAAGCCAAGGGCGTCAAGAATATTCTGGTACGCAGTGGCTTTCAGGTAACGGGTATCTGTACCACAGGAACCCAGGCCATCAGTCAGGCGGACGGTCTGAACGACGGTATCGTGATCTGCAGTTATAAGCTGGCGGATATGATATATACAGAACTTCATGAGGATCTGCCGGAGGGCTTCGAGATGCTTCTGATGGCATCCCAGAATCTGATCAGTGAATGCTACGGCAACGGCATCGTATGTCTCTCCATGCCGTTAAAGGTTCAGGACCTGATCAATACCGTGAACCTGATGGTGGAAGGCGTGGAGCGCCGCAGAAGAAAACGGCGCATGCAGCCGAAGACCCGAAATGCGGCGGATGAAAAAGCGATCAAAGATGCCAAGGAGCTTTTGATGGCAAGAAATCATATGACGGAAGAAGAAGCCCACCGGTATCTTCAGAAGACCAGTATGGACAGTGGGACGAATCTGGTGGAGACGGCACAGATGGTGCTGTCCATGATGACAGAGTAAATAGGGCGGCACGGAAAGGGTGATAGTATTCCGGACGACACAGGCAATGAATATGAAAGAGAACAACAGGAGGAACAGCAATACATGAAATTTACAAAAATGCAGGGCTGTGGCAATGATTATGTATATGTTAATGGCTTTACGGAGAAGCTTTCCAAGGAGGAAAAGCCCGAGATCGTAAGAAAGTTAAGCGACAGGCATTTCGGCATCGGCGGCGATGGCGTGATCTTCATCAATCCGGCAGAGGAAGCGGATTTCGAGATGGAGATGTACAATGCGGACGGCAGCCGCTCGGAGATGTGCGGCAACGGTATCCGCTGCGTGGCAAAATACGTCTACGATAAGGGACTGACGGACCAGGAAGACATTACCATCGTCAGTGCCGGTAAAATAAAATACTTAAAGCTCACGGTGGAGGGCAGGACCGCCACGGACAGAGGGCAGGTAACTATGGTACAGGTGAACATGGGACAGCCGGTCCTGGCACCTGTGGAGGTGCCGGTGATAGCGGAAGCAACACAGCAGACCCCGGTGGGGCCTGCCGTAGTGGATGCACCGATCACGGTGGATGGTAAGGAATACCGTATGACCTGTGTCTCCATGGGCAATCCCCATGCCATTGTATTTATGAATGGGGTAAAGGATCTCGACATTGAGAAGATCGGTCCGAAGTTCGAGCACCATTCCTGTTTCCCCAACCGGACGAACACTGAATTCGTAGAGATCCTGGATCGGAAAAATGTATTCATGCGCGTCTGGGAGAGAGGCACCGGGGAGACCCTTGCCTGCGGTACCGGGTGCTGCGCTACGGCGGTGGCGTGCGTGCTAAATGGTTTGACGGACGAGGAAATAACTGTTAAACTATTAGGCGGTGAACTGCACATCAAATGGGACCGTGTGGCGGATCTGGTCTATATGACCGGACCTGCGAAGATCGTATTTGAGGGTGAAGTTGACCCGTACTCCATCTGATAGAATAAACTCCTCCATAGAAACACGGCGTGACTGCTTGCAGGCAGAGACGTGTTTCTATGAGAGGGGTAAACGAACATGAGTAAGTAGGGCAATCAGCCCGGATTACGAATGGGCGTTGCAATTTCGGAAGCACATAGTGCGAAGAAATTGTTTATTACGACAGCAAGGTGACAGCAACATTGCACCAAGGATCATAGAGAGGAGAACGTACTATGTTTAAAGTAAACGACAACTATTTAAAACTTCCCGGAAGCTATTTATTTTCCACCATCGGTAAAAAGGTAAACGCGTATTCCGCAGCACACCCGGACAAAAAGATCATCCGTCTGGGAATCGGAGATGTGACACAGCCTTTGGCACCTGCTATCATTGATGCGTTGCACGGTGCGGTGGATGAGATGGGAAAAGCGGAGACTTTTCATGGTTACGCTCCCGACCTTGGCTATGAGTTCCTGCGCAATGCTATCGCAGAAAATGATTATAAGGCAAGAGGCTGCGATATCGCGCCGGACGAGATCTTTGTATCCGACGGAGCAAAATGCGACTGCGGCAATATTCAGGAGATCTTCAGCCTGGACAATAAGATCGCGGTATGTGATCCTGTTTACCCTGTATATGTGGATTCTAATGTCATGGCAGGCAGAACCGGCACTTACGATCCGAAGTCCGAGACTTGGAGTGATGTGATCTATATGCCCTGTCTGGCAGAGAACGGTTTCGCACCCGAACTGCCGAAGGAGACCCCGGATCTGATCTATTTATGCTTCCCCAACAACCCTACCGGTGCCACGATCACCAAGGCACAGCTGCAGGAATGGGTGGACTATGCGAATAAGGTAGGCGCTGTCATCCTTTACGATGCAGCCTACGAAGCCTATATTTCCGAGCCGGATGTGCCTCACAGCATCTATGAATGTGAAGGAGCCAGAACCTGTGCCATCGAGTTCCGTTCCTTCTCCAAAAATGCCGGCTTTACCGGAGTGCGTCTGGGCTTTACCGTGATCCCCAAGGATTTAAAGAGTGGGGATGTCAGCCTTCATGCACTGTGGGCGAGAAGACACGGCACCAAATACAACGGAGCACCCTATATCGTACAGCGTGCCGGTGAGGCAGTATACTCTGCGGCAGGTAAAGCACAGCTGAAGGAGCAGGTTGCTTATTACATGAACAACGCACACTATATCCTTGCGGGATTAAAAGAAGCGGGATTTACCGTATCCGGCGGTGTGAACGCTCCCTATATCTGGCTGAAAGCGCCGAACGGCATGACCAGCTGGGAGTTCTTCGATTATCTGTTAGAGAACGTCAACGTGGTAGGTACCCCCGGATCCGGATTCGGACCAAGCGGTGAGCATTACTTCCGCCTGACGGCTTTCGGAAGCTACGAGAACACTGTCGAGGCAGTGGACCGTCTGAAGAGGATCCGGCTGTAGGAGAAAAATATGCAGGAAAAGCAGAAAAAAATAATTCGCCGGAGCAGTCTGGTACTGATCCTGTTTACGACAGTTATGATCTGGTATGCCAATTATCTGACGGATTTTATGATGGATGATGAATGGTATTCCACATTATTGTACGCGGATACTCCGATACAGAACATCCGTGACATTATCCATGCACAGATCTGGCACTATTTTAACTGGGGCGGAAGAAGCATGGCACATGGGTTGCTGCAGCTCATACTGTTGTGCGGGGAGCATTGGGCGGATATTTTTAATACCGGTATGACGCTGCTTCTTTCATGGCTGATCTGTGAGGTGTCCGGAAGACGCGGATTCCCGTACTTTTTTGCGGCAATGAGCATGTTACTGGGACTCAATGCCAACTGGAGAATGAGTATGGTCTGGGAGTCCGGGGCGGCGAATTATCTGTATATGGCAGGATTTTTGCTGGCATTTTTATATTGTTATCTGCGCTACGAAGATTGCGGGGAGAGGAATCTTGCGGGAATCACTCTGTGGATCCTGCCGTTAGGGCTGATCGCCGGATGGAGCAATGAAAATATGGGACCGGCGGTATGGATCCTGAGTCTCCTGGTGATGATCTTAAGACGTAAGGATCATAAAAGGATACCGTTATGGATGTATCTTGGGAATATCAGCTGTCTGGCGGGAAGCGTTCTGATGATCGTTGCACCGGGCAATTTTGTCCGCAGTGAGGAGACATCTGAGGATGCTCGCGGATTGTTATGGAATTTGTTCCTGCGCTTCTACAGTGAGGCGAAGGGAGCCTTTGAGTATCTGTTCCCTGCACTCCTGATTACGGTGGTACTGCTTGTGATCTGCGCGGGAATTTTAAGAGAAAAAATCGGAAAAGAGAACCTGCTGTTGCTGGCAGGGGCATTGTTATCCTGGGGAGCTATGGTGCTGTCACCGCATTACCCTGACCGTGCAGCCTTCGGAACCATGGTATTACTCATCTGTGTGATCCTGTCCCTGACGGGCAAGGCGGTGGACAGACAGAAGGAAAATGCATGGATGTATTATGGCTGCGGAGTGTTAGTGTGGCTGAGGGGAATGTATTTTTTCATGGAATTTATAGGACTTATGAAGGGTTGGATCACGTAGAGAGGATCCGGGGACCTCACGGGCGGCAGCAGCCGTCTGTGGGGTCCTTTCTATTTCCGGGCATACCGGCTCCGGTACTGGCGCGGTGTCATGCCGGTCTTTTTACGGAAGATCTGCGAGAAATAAGACTGCGAAGAAAACCCGACACTGGTGGCTACCTGTGCTACCGACAGATTGGAGGATACCAGGAGCTCCTTGCAGGCTTCCAGCCTCCGGTCAGTCAGGTAATTGATCGGAGACTGCCCGACACATTCGGTAAAGGAGTGTGCCAGATAGAATTTGTTGATATGTGTGATCTCCGCCAGGGAATCTAAGGTAATGTTCTGCGAATAATTGGAGTCGATATAGCGCTTCGCCAGAGCACATTCCTTGGATAATTGGAAGGAGGAGTCGGAGATGACGGACAGGTTCTGCTTCCGGGAAATATATACCAGGAGCACCTGGAGCAGTCCGTGGCATACCTGTTCAAAGCCGGGGAGCTTGTCACGGAATTCCTGCATCATCAGCTGGGCAAAGTTGATGAACTGCTTTTTGTCGGCGCCGTAGCTGTAGAAGCTGTAACCCTTCGGGTTGTCCTGCCCTGCACCGGAAAAGGAAAAAGCGAGCCCTTCCACACCGAATACGATATATTCCATGGGATCGTTGGGAAGTGTTTTCTCCGTGTGCTCTACATAAGGGTTGATGATGACCAGATCGTCCGTCTTCACAGGCACCTTTTCATTCTCTATATAGAAGGCTCCCTCACCATGCAGGACATAGAACAGCTCTGAAAAGTGATGGGTATGCGGAAGGGATTGCCAGTCTCCTTCGTATTTGGAGATGGAGATGTAACGCAGCTGGAAATGTTCCGGAGAACTGTTTGCGTTTGCAGAATCAATATTGATAAATTCATTACTCATAACCAGACACCTTCTTTATCTTGTTTTATTGTGCACTTTTTCAAATTTGCAATGTTTTTTATAATGAATATATAAAAAGAACAATATTTTACAAAAAACATTCGTAAAAAAGACGAAAAAATAAAAATACATACGATCGTGATAAGCATATTATACATAATCATTAAAAAAAATCCACTATTTTAGTAACAAAATAGCAATAAACATAACAAAACAAGCAATAAAGAAATTGATATCAGGTCAGGAAGCCGATATACTTTAGTCATCAGCTGCAAGATAGTACAAAAGCGATGGGGAGGAAATCATGCGATGACAGGAAGACTGACACTGCCAACAGATGCAGACATCATTGACGAAACAATACGGTTAAAAAATCTTCTGGGCGCAGATGCTTTGAGAGACTGTGACGGAACCGAGATGCCACAAGCGCTTTTGTCAGAGCCGGTGAAGAAATATGCGACTTATTATACCACGAGAAAGGATAATGCGTGGGCGATGAAGCATCCGGAGGAGATCCAGCAGGAATACCTGATCAGCAACCGCATCACCGCCAGAGGGGAAACACTCCGCATCCGTCTGATGGAAGGCTTCCATACGGAGCAGCTTAAGGTCAACACACTGGATGATCCGAAGCGCTGGTGGGAAGTGATCGACAGAACGACCGGTGAAGTGGTGCCGACGGATGCATGGGAATTTGATGAGGCGTCCGGCGAAGTGGAGATCCATACGATCCCCTATCATGAGTATACGGTAAGCTTCCTGGCATTTTTGATCTGGGATCCGGTGCACATGTACAATTTCATCACGAATGACTGGAAGGATACACCGCATCAGCTGACTTACGATGTGAGACAGCCCAAGACCAAGCAGTACGTCAAAGAGAAGCTGAGAAAATGGTGCGAGGACAATCCTCATATCGACGTTGTCCGCTTCACTACTTTTTTCCATCAGTTCACACTGACCTTCGATGACAAGAAGCGGGAAAAATTTGTAGAGTGGTTCGGATACAGCGCAAGTGTGAGCCCCTATATCCTGGAACAGTTTGAAAAATGGGCAGGCTACAAATTCCGCCCGGAGTACATTGTGGATCAGGGATATCACAACAGCATGTTCCGCGTTCCCAGCAAACAGTTCCTGGATTTCATAGAGTTCCAGCAGATCGAGGTATGTGCGCTGGCGAAGGAGCTGGTAGACATTGTACATTCTTATGGCAAGGAAGCTATGATGTTCCTCGGAGATCATTGGATCGGAACAGAGCCCTACGGTAAATATTTCGCAGGCATCGGACTGGATGCAGTGGTAGGTTCTGTCGGAAGCGGTGTGACGCTTCGAATGATCTCTGATATCAAGGGAGTAGATTATACCGAAGGACGGCTGTTACCTTACTTTTTCCCGGATGTGTTCTGCGAAGGCGGTGACCCGATCGGAGAGGCAAGGGATAACTGGAGAAAAGCAAGGCGTGCATTACTCAGGTCTCCCCTGGACAGGATCGGATACGGCGGTTATCTGAAGCTGGCAAGTAATTGGCCCGGTTTCATTGATGAGATCCAAAACGTGGTAACACAGTTTAGAGAGATCCATGAAAATATGCAGGGTACAGCTTCCTATGTGGCACCCTTCAAGGTGGCGATCCTGAACTGCTGGGGCAGTCAGAGAAGATGGATGTCCAATCAGGTACATCATGCGATCTGGCACAGAGAAACTTATTCCGCAGAGGGAGTACTGGAATGCTTAAGCGGAATGCCTTTTGAGGTCGAGTTCATTTCCTTTGATGATGTCAGAAACGGTATCCCTGAGGAGATCAAGGTTATCATTAATGTCGGGGATGCGTACACCGCATTCAGCGGCGCGGAGAACTGGATCGACGAAAAGGTCCTGACCAATATCAGACGCTTTGTGGATCAGGGAGGCGGCTTCATCGGTGTGGGTGAGCCTACCGCTTATCAGCATCAGGGAAGATATTTCCAATTGTCCGATGTGCTCGGCGTAGACCGCGAGATGTGTTTCTCTCTCAGCACGGACAAGTACAATGAGAAAAATGCAGATCACTTTATCTTAGAGGATATTGACGGAGCCCTGGATTTCGGCGAGGGAACCAGCCGCGTCTATGCACAGGGCGGACATTATCAGATCCTTGCGATGGATGGGGAATACAGCCAGCTGGTGGTCAATGAATATGGCAGAGGACACAGTGTGTATTTTGCAGGTCTTCCGTATTCTCCCCAGAACTGCAGACTTCTGCTTCGGGCAATCTATTATGCAGCCGGCATGGAGCAGGAGATGAAGCGTTACTATGTAACGAATGTGGATACCGAAGTAACGGTATTCCAGAAGACCGGCAAGATCGCAGTGATCAACAACTCAGCACAGGCACAGCACACAGAGCTGTATATCAAAGGAAAATGTGCGTATGTGCTGGATCTGAAACCCGGCGAAATGCGTTGGGTGGACGATATCGAAGACAGGTAACTTATGGAAGGCAAAAAGCGTTTCATATTTTATAAGGTAGTACTTTACAAGTATAAGGAGGTTATTTAAGATGAAAAAGAAAGTATTAAGCGTGCTCTTAGTAGCGGCAATGACCGTTTCCATGCTGACCGGATGTGGCAACAAGCCTGCCGGCAATGATGCGCAGAGCGCAGCGCCCAGCGAGGCATCCAAGGAAACAGAGGCAGCAGCAGAGACAACTGCTTCCGCAGAAGACGAGACACTGACCGTATGGTGTTGGGATCCTAACTTCAATGTCTATGCAATGAAGCAGGCAGAGAAGGCATACCAGGTGGATCATCCTAACTTCAAGTTAGACATCCAGGAGAAGGTATATAGCGATATCGAGACCGCTCTGATCACAGCGGCTGAAGCCGGTGATTACAGCACTTTACCTGATATCTTCCTGATGCAGGATTATTCCTTCCACAAAAATGCAACCAATTATCCCGGAATCTTCACAGCACTGGATGACTGCGGAATTGATTTCTCCCAGTTCTCTATGGGTAAGCTGGCTGACTCCACAGTAGATGGCACACATTATGGTATTCCTTTTGATAATGGTGCTACCATCATGGCGATCCGTTCCGATATGGTAGAAGCAGCAGGCCTTAAGGTAGAAGATTTCAAGGATACCACATGGTCTGAGTTCATGGAGCTGTCTAAGAAGGTAATGGCTGCGAACGATGTTCCCATGCTGACCTGCTCCGGCGGTTCTGAGATCGTGATCGAGATGTTACAGTCTGCAGGTGCTTCCCCTATGGTAGATGGCAAAGTATCCCTGGTAGACAACAAAGCGCTGAAGAAAGCGATCGAGACCTACAAGCAGCTGATCGATGAAGGAATCATGGCTGATTATACCGACTGGGATCAGTATATCGCTTCCATGAACAAGGGTACCGCTGCAGGCGTTATCCAGGGCTGCTGGATCATGTCCTCCATTCAGGCAGCAGAAGACCAGGCAGGCAAATGGGCAATCGTAAACATGCCTAAGTTAGATGATGTAGAAGGCGCAACCAACTACGCTAACTGCGGTGGTGCAAGCTGGGCAGTATCTTCTAACTGCAAAAATACCGATCTGGCATTTGATTTCCTGAACGCTACCTTTGGTGCGGATGTAGATTTATACGATGATCTGCTGGTAAATGCAGGAGCAATCGCAAGTTACCTGCCCGCAGCACAGTCTGAGACCTATAATGAGGGCAATGAGTTCTACGGCGGTCAGGCAGTGTACAAGGATATCGTAGAGTTCGCCGGACATGTTCCCGGAATTGACTACGGTGCATACTACTCTGACATCAGAAGCGCACTGACAGATGCGATCACCAACGTTGTACAGAAGAATGCTGATATCGATACAGAGATCAAAAACGCTCAGGATACCGTAGAGTTTAATATCGCCGAATAATCACCAGAGTATGGAAACTGGATAGTACCGGGGGTGCAGCAGTGCGTTCCCGGTACTGTTGTAGGAGAGAAACATGGAAAAGAAGAAAACAAAATTAAGTTTGGAAAAAAAGCATAATCTGACCGGATGGGCATTCCTGCTCCCGGCATCGATTTTAATATTTGTATTTTGTTTCTATCCGATGTCACAGGCCATCCTTCTTTCCTTCCGGAAGACAGGAGGAGCCTTTAATGGTGTAGCGAATTATGCCAGGATCTTCAAGGATAAAACATTCCAGCAATGCTTGTTCAATACCTTCTTTTATTTTGTGATTCAGGTACCGATCATGCTTGTGCTCGCACTGATGCTGGCGCAGCTGCTGAATAATCCTAAGATAAAAGGAAAAGGTATTTTCCGTACTTTGATCTTCCTTCCGTGTGCAACGTCACTGGTATCTTATTCCATGATATTTAAGTCATTGTTTGCTCCGGATGGAGTGGTCAACAGAGTGCTTATGGCCATCGGACTGTCTTCTGTGGACTGGTTCCAGAGCACATGGGCGGCGCGATGGGTCATCGTGATCGCACTGATCTGGAGATGGACCGGATATAATATGGTATTCTATCTGGCAGGGTTACAGAATATCGATTATTCTGTATATGAGGCAAGCTACATCGACGGAGCGACACCGTTCCAGCAGTTTATGAAGATCACGATACCGTTGTTAAAGCCGACCATTCTGATGACGGCGATCATGTCTACTTCGGGAACACTGCAGCTGTTCGATGAGTCGATGAACCTGACAGCAGGCGGTCCCGGTAAATCTACAATGACATTAGCGCATTACATTTACAATATCTCCTTTGTGGAGACACCGAAATTTAATTATGCGGCAGCGTTGTCTGTATGCATACTTGTGATGGTAGCGGTTCTGTCTGCAATTCAGATGAAGGTGGGTGACAAACGTGACTAAATTCAAGCAAATAATTTCCTACGCAATCTTAGTGATAGCAAGCTTTCTGTCAGCATTTCCACTGTATTATATGCTATGCGGTGCGACGAACCAGAGTATTGATGTGGTAAGAGGACGTCTGATCCCGGGTACCTATCTGATCGAGAATTTCAAGACCCTGGTTGACATGCAGAATCTCGGACTTGCGATGTTTAACTCCTTCCGCAATGCGATCGTGATCACGGTTGTGACACTGCTGATCTGTTCCATTGCCGGTTATGGATTTGAGATCTATCATGATAAGGGCAAGGATATTCTGATGAGTATTCTGCTGCTGGCAATGATGCTTCCGTTCGTAGCGATCATGATCCCTCTGTTCAAGATGTTCACATCCTGGAAGCTGGTAAATACCTGGATCGCACTGGCACTGCCATCCATCTCGACTCCGTTTATGATCATGCTTTTCAGACAGGCAGCACGTTCTTTTCCTCATGATATTATCGAGGCTGCCAGGCTGGAAGGTCTGAGTGAAATACAGATTTTCTTCCGGATGTTCATTCCGGTGATGAAATCTACCTATGGAGCAGCGATGACGGTTACATTTATGAATGCGTGGAACAATTATCTGTGGCCGACGATCATTTTACAGGACAATAAGGCGATCACCATGCCGATGCTGGTAGCCAATCTGAAGAGTGGATACAGTGTGGATTATGGTATGCTGATGCTGGGAGTATTGATCTGTACACTTCCTACGGCGATCATCTTCCTGTGTTTACAGAAGAGCTTTGCAAATGGAATTACGGGAGCAGTGAAATAATGCAACAGAAAATGCCAAAACAGGAAACTATGACACAGGCGCATATCAGGAAGGCTCAGGGAGCCTTCCTTTTGGCGCATAGAATGGGTCTGATCGAGGATCCCTCTATGGAGGGACTGGAGATCAGACGTAAGAAGCACAATGAAGAACTGCAGAGAATGGAACAGGAAGGACAGCGGTTCTACGGACCGCATTATTTTTCCGCACCGGCGTATCTGCAATATGAGCTGACCCGCCTGAAGCTGGATTTTGTACAGCCGTGTGAGAAGGTTCGGGAAGGCGGCTGGTGCCCGGATTTTACGGAGCGGGAGAAGCGGGAATTTTACGAACAGAACAGAGATCTGTTCGGACGCTATCATGGGGATTATTTTACCTATGAGGAGGTGTCACAGATCATTGAGAAACGGTTACGGGAGGATGCATATGACAAGCTTATCTGCGACGTATTATGTGAGTCAGAGAACGGGCAGTGATGAAAATGACGGACGGACGTGCAGTACGGCGTTTGCCAGTCTGTCTGCTATCAATAGAAGACACCTGCAGCCGGGCGACCGCATCCTGTTAGAGCGGGGCAGCGTATTTTACGGACAGTATCTGCATGTGACAGACAGCGGTACGAAAGAGGCTCCGATTGTGATCGGAGCGTACGGCACTGCAGATGCGCCGCCGCGGATCGATGCCTGCGGACAGGGCATCTGGTACCAGGATTATGGGACCCCGCTGGATGCACCTACGCATGTGTATCACGGCTATGTATCTTCCGCAGTGCTTTTGTATGATGCAGAGCACATTGTGGTCGAGGATCTGGAGATCACGAATGAAGGCAGCAGGATTCCGGGAGAGCGTTACAGCCTGGGTGAGAAAATGAACCGTACCGGTGTGGCAGTGGTGGCTAAGGACAAAGGGGTGCGGGGCGGCATCACCCTTAGAAATCTGTGGATCCATGATGTCCATGGGAATGTCTACGATAAGCACATGAACAACGGTGGGATCTATATGACAGCGCTTCGCCCGGAATGTGAGGAGCGGACAGGTGTGGCACGGTATCGGGATGTCGTCATAGAAGGATGCTTCGTGCACCGGGTCAGCCGCTGGGGAATTGCAGCAGGCTATACCTATGCTCATGATAAGTTCCGGGGAGCAGAGCTTACGGAATCGGTTTTTCTGAACTATGGGCATGAAAATATGCAGATACGGAATAATTATGTAAAAGAGGCCGGCGGGGATGGGATCACACCGATGTATGCGCTGCGTCCTCTGGTGGAGCATAATATGGCAGACTCAGTGGCCTGCGAGATCAATGACCGGATCTATTGCGAGCCGGGCGACCGGATGGGAAAAGTGGCAGCCGCAATCTGGCCCTGGAAATGCAAAGATGCCCTGTTTCGCTATAATGAAGTCGCTGACACCAGGCTCAATCAGGACGGCATGGCATATGATGCGGATTCCGGGGACGGAACGGTGTATGAATATAATTACAGCAGGCAGAATGAGGGCGGCTGTGTGATGTTCTGTTTACAGGAGGCGATCCATAATACCTTCCGCAATAATATCAGCTATGATGATCTCGGTGGTACGATCAGCCCGTCAGAGAATCCGGATGCCCTGCTTCAGGATAATGTATACTATGTGCGAGAGGGTGTTCCCTTTGTACGTAAAAATATGGACGGTGGCAGCTTTACACAGGTGAATGACCGGGTTGTTGCGCTGGATTTTGGTCCGGATAAATAAAAACAGATAGGGTGCTAAGCTCGGAATGAAACTCCGTGGCTTAGCATTTTTTTATTTGTGCAACGGCGGTGGTGCGCGCATAAAACGGTTTGACGGACGAGAAAAGAACTGTTAAACTATTAGGCGGTAAACAGACAGAAGGAAGATAAAAATAAGAAAGGAGCCGGGGCATGGGTGAAAGTATATTACAACTTCAGCAGATCCGGAAATCTTTTGCTGATACAGAGGTATTAAAAGGCATTGACTTAGAAGCCGGACAGGGAGAATTTATTACGCTGTTAGGTGCCTCCGGCTGCGGCAAGACCACGACGCTGCGGATCATTGCGGGTCTGGAACTGCCGGATAGCGGGCAGGTGATCCTGGAGGGCTACAATATTACGGATTGGGAACCCAACAAGCGGGATGTTAATACGGTATTTCAGAATTATGCCCTGTTTCCGCATATGAACGTGGCGGATAACGTAGGCTATGGATTGAAGATCCGCAAAGTCCCGAAGGCGCAGATCGCAGAGCGGGTGGAGCGTGCGCTTCGCCTGGTACAGCTGGAAGAGTACGGAAAACGTATGCCGGACCAGCTCTCCGGCGGACAGAAGCAGCGCATTGCCATTGCCAGAGCGGTGATCAATGAGCCGAAAGTATTGCTGTTAGATGAACCGCTGGGAGCACTGGATCTGAAGCTGCGCAGGCAGATGCAGCTGGAACTGAAACGTCTGCAGAAGCAGCTGGGGATCACTTTTATCTATATCACGCATGACCAGGAAGAGGCGATCAATATGTCCGACCGCATCGGTGTCATGCATGAAGGCGTGCTGGAGCAGATGGGAACACCCAACGAGGTGTATTATCGGCCGAGGACCAGCTACGTGGCAGATTTCGTGGGAAATGCGAATATTCTGCATAAAAATGGAGAGACACTTGCCATCCGCTCGGAAAATATCCGGATGGACGGGGAGAGTGTCTGTACGCAGGAAGCAGTCGTAGTGGAGAAAAGCTTTGCCGGTGGGCAGCTTCGTATATTGTTCCGCCTGTCGGATGGGCAGCTTCTGACAGCCAGCCGCTACGGCATCGATAATGATATGCAGGCGGGAGAGACGGTGAAGATCGGCTGGGATGCGAAAGACGCAGTAAAGGTAATAGATAATGACAAAGACGAAAACTAAAAGTAACGGACACAGGAGCTTGGGGAATATCGGACTGATGATCCCCATGTATGTGTTCACGATCCTGTTCGTGGCTCTGCCGATCCTGTATCTGTTTCTGTTGAGCTTTTTACAGAGAGCGCAGGTCTGGGGCGTGGATTTTACGTTCACCCTGGACAATTATAAGAGAATATTGGAGCCGTTGTATCTGGATACCTTCCGGCAGTCTCTGAAGCTGGCGTTTACCGCTACCTTTTTTGTGGCACTGATCGGATATCCTTATGGGTATTTTATGGCGCGGATGAATGCGGTGTGGAAGCGCAGGATGCTGCTTCTCATCATGATCCCGTTCTGGACAAGTGCACTGATCCGTCTCTACGGCTGGATCATCGTATTCCGCAGCAACGGTGTGCTGGATAAGATATTGATGGGGCTGCATCTGACTGATCAGCCGTTAAAACTGCTCTATACTTATCCGGCAGTGGTGGTGGGAATGGTCTATTCCCTGCTGCCTTTTATGATCCTGGCGGTGTATTCCAGCGCGGAGAAGCTGGATATGTCTTTGGTGGAAGCCTCCAGGGATCTGGGAGCTTCTCAGTGGACGGCGTTCTGGACCGTCAGCTTCCGGCTGACGCTGCCGGGTCTGTTATCCGGCGTGGTACTGTCCTTTATCCCGTCCATGGGACTGTTTTTCATAGCGGATATCTTAGGCGGCAATAAGATCGTACTGGTGGGCAGTGTGATACAGGAACAGATCACCAAGGGGCGCAACCAGCCGTTTGCGGCAGCGCTGTCCGCGGTGCTTATGGTGCTGACCTCCGTGATGATTCGTCTGTACCGGAAGATCACCGGAACTTCACAGCTGGAAGGGATGTTGTAAGATATGAAAAAGAAAAAATGGACGTTTGTATATGTGGCGGTGATCACTGTGCTGACCTATATCCCGATCCTTCTGACAGTGGTGTATTCCTTCAACGCTTCGAAGCTGACCTCGGTCTGGGAAGGATTCTCCTTGAAATGGTACCGGGAGCTGTTTCGCGACAGAGATTTAGGAGAAGCACTGATTAACAGTCTGATCCTGGCGGTATTAAGCTGCGCTTTTGCAGTGCTGATCGGCACTTCGGGAGCGCTGGGGATGAGCCGCAGGAAGCGGAAGACGGATGAGGTTGTGGCATATATATCCACGCTGCCCATCATGATCCCGGAGATCATTCTGGGCATGGTATTTTTGTCCGTATTTTCCCTGATGGGACTGCCCTTTGGTATGGTCACGCTGGTAATCGCCCATACTACATTCTGTGTGCCCTATATTTTTACTATGGTGCGGGCGAGACTGGTGGGAATGGATCATTCCTTAGAAGAGGCGGCGCTGGATCTGGGAGCGACGAAGCGGCAGGTATTTTTTGACATAATACTTCCGCAGATCCTGCCGGCGATCTTGTCCGGTGTTCTGCTGGCATTTGCGATGTCCTTCGATGATGTGGTGATCAGCATTTTTGTCACCGGACCGAAGGTTAATACTTTGCCGGTGAAGATCTATACGAAATTAAAGACCGGCGTGACCCCTGAGATCAATGCACTTGCAACGGTCATGCTGTTTGTGATATTGTTGTGTCTGGCGGGAGCGTATGTGCTGGGACGTAAATGTCAGGCACCCGCAGGAGAAATACCCGGAGAAAAATGATCGGGGGGATTGCCCGTAAGCAGTATAAAAAATAGAAGAGGATGCAGAAAATCTGCATCGAAGGAGGAGATTATGAAGAAAAAGCTGGCAATGCTGCTGGCAGCGACCATGCTGGTCACGTTGTTTACCGGCTGTGGAGCAGGCGGTAAGGAAGATAAGGGAGAACTGAATCTCTATACCTGGGATGGCATGTTCCCTCAGGAGATCCTGGACAGTTTTGAAAAAGAGACCGGTATCCGGATCAATTATTCCAACTTTGATTATGATGAAGATATGCTGGCGAAGCTGGAGGAGACCAAGGGCGGCGATTACGATCTGGTCATCGCAGATGACTATATCATCGAGCTGGCGATTCAGGAAGGTCTGGCGCAGAAGCTGGATACTTCCAGGATCAGCACTTACGATAATCTGAACCCTGTATTTATGTCCCAGTTCTATGATCCGCAGAACGAATATACGGTACCTTACGGTGCGGGCATTCCGCTGATCGTGTACGATCCGGGACTGACGGATGTGAAGATCACAGGTTATGAGGATCTGTGGGATCCGGCGCTGGAAAATAATGTGGCACTGACAGCGAATTACCGTGTTATCGACGGTATTACGCTGAAAACGATGGGTGAGTCCTTCAATACTGAAGATCTGGATGCCATCCGTGCGGCGGGAGAGAAGCTTCTGACCCTGGCACCCAATATCCGCGTGATCAATGACAACAACACCCAGGATTACCTGATCAGCGGTGAAGTGGCAGCAGCATTTTTGTATACCTCCCAGGTATCAGCAGCTCTGCAGGCGAGACCGGATCTGGAAGTGGTATATCCTAAGGAGGGACTGGGCTTCGGTATCATGGCAGGATTTGTACCCTCCAAGGCTCCCAATACGGATGCAGCCTATGCGTTTTTAGACTATATCAATGAGCCGGAAAATGCGGCAAAATGCTATGAGTATATCGGTTATTATTGCACCAACAAAGCAGCGGAAGAATATATTTCCGACGATATGAAGAAAATGATCGTATTGCCGGAGGATGCAGCGGAGGGCGAGATCGTGCAGAACATCTCCCAGGAGGCAGAGGACCTGCATGCAGAGATCTGGAATCAGTTCAAGAACGCATGTAACTAACAATAAAAAAGTTCTTGACAGATTTCTTTCGTGCGCATATTATAAACCTAAGTTGAAAAACTAATTTGTAAATGCTATGAAAGAGACTCTTGCCAAGGGAAACGACAGGAATACAGCGTCACCGACTGAGAGCGCTGTTTGCGGAAGCTGGCGAAGGGAACACTCCGGAGCAGGTGATCTGAACTGCAGAATATCACATGCAGCTAGGATGACACGTTGCACGCGTTAAGTGACAAGAGTGGATGGGCAAAGGCGCCTGTCAATTCGGGTGGTACCACGGATTAGATGATTCGTCCCGGGATATGTTTTAACATGTCCCGGGGCTTTTTGTATTTAAAAATAAGCTGTACAGGGAGCGCACATTCGGGACACTATATAACAGGAGGTGCGATATGTACAGAGATTTAACAATGAAAGATGTAAGTGAACAGCAGATCGGACAGACTTTGCAGGTGGCAGGCTGGGTAGAGAACATCCGTGACCACGGCGGCGTATCCTTTATCGATCTGCGGGATATGTATGGCGTGTTACAGGTGGTCATTCGTAAGCCGGAGCTTTTAAAGGGCATCACCAAGGAAATGTGCCTGTCCATTACCGGTCTCATGGAGCACAGAGACGAAGAGACCTACAACCCGAAGATTCCTTCCGGCACCATCGAACTGGAAGCACACCAGATCGATGTGTTGGGAAGAGTATATAAGCAGCTTCCTTTCGAGATCCAGACATCCAAAGAGATCCGGGAAGATGTGAGATTAAAATATCGTTATCTTGACCTTAGAAATGCAAAAGTGAAGGACAACATCGTTTTTCGTTCCAAGGTCATCAGCTATCTGCGTCAGAAGATGACGGACATGGGATTTTTAGAGATTCAGACCCCGATCCTGTGTGCTTCTTCTCCCGAGGGCGCCAGAGACTATATCGTTCCCAGTAGAAAATTTAAAGGAAAATTCTATGCGCTGCCCCAGGCACCGCAGCAGTATAAGCAGCTGTTGATGGCTTCCGGATTTGACAAGTATTTCCAGATCGCTCCCTGCTTCCGCGATGAGGATGCCAGAGCAGACAGATCTCCCGGAGAGTTCTATCAGCTGGATTTTGAGATGAGCTTCGTGACCCAGGAGGATGTCTTCAAGGTAGGCGAGGAAGTATTGCATGATACCTTTGTAAAGTTTGCTCCCGAAGGCAGCAGGATCACCGAGACACCGTTCCCCATCATCAGTTACAAACAGGCCATGCTGGAGTTCGGCTGTGACAAGCCGGATCTGCGCAATCCTTTGAGAATTATGGATGTGACGGAGTTCTTCCAGAGATGTACGTTTAAACCTTTTATCGGCAGAACCGTCCGTGCCATCAAAGTACATGCGGAGATGTCCAAGGGCTTCCATGAAAAACTGTTAAGCTTCGCAACTTCCTTAGGAATGGGCGGACTTGGTTATCTGGAAGTGGCAGAGGACATGAGCTACAAGGGACCCATCGATAAGTTCATTCCGGAAGAGATGAAGGAAGAACTGGCAACACTGGCAGGACTGTCTGCCGGAGATACCATTTTCTTCATTGCGGACAAAGAGGATAAGGCAAATTATTATGCCGGTCATATCCGCACCGAGCTGGGTGAGAAGCTGGATCTGATCGAAAAGGATGCTTACCGCTTCTGCTATGTGAATGACTTCCCGATGTTTGAACTGGATCCTGAGACGAAGCAGATCGGCTTCACTCACAACCCGTTCTCCATGCCGCAGGGCGGTCTGGAAGCACTGAACACTATGGATCCGTTAGACGTTCTGGCATACCAGTACGACATCGTATGCAACGGCGTGGAGCTGTCCTCCGGTGCAGTACGTAACCACGACATCGAGATCATGAAAAAAGCTTTTGCCATTGCGGGCTACGATGAAGAGACACTGAAGACGAAGTTCGGAGCTCTCTATCAGGCATTCCAGTTCGGAGCACCCCCTCATGCAGGAATGGCTCCCGGCGTGGATCGTATGATCATGCTGCTTCGAAACGAGGAGAATATCCGTGAGGTCATCGCTTTCCCGATGAACGGCAATGCACAGGATCTCATGTGCGGAGCACCCGGCGAGGTAACGGAGCAGCAGCTGCGCGAGGTACACATTAAGGTGAGAGATTAGTGCGGAAAGAGCAGGAATGGAGATTAGTGTGAAAATAAGCATGATAGCTTATTTTTCACACGGCTATTTGTGCCGCAGGCGTCACAAAGTAGCCCTTATCGCAGAATCAAATTTGAAATTTGATCCGCGATTCCTCCGACGAAAGGAATCGTCTGCGGAATGGAGAGTAGTATGGCGAACGTAATTAGCGATGAGACCATAGAATATGTAGGCATTCTGGCGAAGCTGGAGCTCTCTGAAGAGGAGAAGGAAGCAGCGAAAAAAGATATGGGCAGAATGCTGGATTATATCGACAAACTAAGTGAACTGGATACTACCGGTGTGGAACCTATGTCCCATGTGTTCCCGGTACAGAATGTCTTCCGTGAGGATGTGGTGACAAATGGGGACGAGAGTGAACAGACACTGGCCAATGCCCCCGGCGAGAAGGACAACATGTTTGTTGTACCAAGGACTTTTGACTAATGTCAAAAGTCTTCGGACTTTCGATTAGAAATCGGGCAGAATACCGCTTTATAATCTGGTTACAGCATTCAGGCGGTAAAAAAACGCATAAATCAGCAAAAAATACCGCCTGAAGTTTAGAAAGTAATATTGGGGCGGTAGATCACTACTGAAATTTGAAAAAAACACTAGTTTATTACCGCCTGGGTAAGAAAAGCAATTTTTCAGGCGGTATTGGTTTTCCACCAGGTGTAAAAAAGGAGAATGGATATGGATATTTTATCCCTGACAGCAGTAGAGCTGGCAAAGGCGATCCGGGAAGGTAAGACTACGGCGGTGGAAGCGACGCAGGCAGTACTGGACAGAATCGCAGCCGTTGAAGATGCCTATCACTGCTATGTGACCGTAGAACGGGACAAAGCATTACAGCAGGCGGCGGAAGTACAGAAAAAGATCGAACAGGGAGAACTGACCGGACCCTTAGCCGGAGTTCCCTTTGCCATCAAAGACAATATGTGTACGGAAGGTACCCTGACCACCTGCTCTTCTAAAATATTAGAGAATTTTATTCCGACCTTCAGCGCGGAAGCGGTACTGAATCTGGAAAAGGCAGGGGCGGTCATCCTGGGCAAGACCAACATGGATGAGTTCGCCATGGGCAGTACCACAGAGACTTCTTACTACGGTGTGACGAAGAATCCCAGAAACCCGGAGCATGTTCCCGGAGGCTCTTCCGGCGGTTCCGCGGCAGCAGTAGCAGCCGCGGAATGCTTCGCGGCACTGGGCTCCGATACCGGCGGCTCCATCAGACAGCCCGCATCCTATTGCGGCGTCGTCGGCATGAAACCCACCTACGGAACGGTATCCCGTTACGGACTGATCGCTTATGGATCTTCTCTGGATCAGATCGGACCGTTGACCAAGGATGTGACAGACTGTGCCACCGTGCTGGAAGCCATCACTTCCCATGATCCTAAGGATTCCACTTCCATGAAGCGGGAGGATACAGATTTTACCTCCGCACTGGTAGCGGATGTGAAAGGATTAAAGATCGGTATTCCCAGAGATTATTTCGGCGAAGGACTGGATCCTGAGGTCAGGGATGCGGTACTGGCAGCTGCAGAAGTATTGAAAGCGCAGGGCGCAGAGGTGGAGGAGTTTGACTTAAGTCTGGTAGACTATGCGATCCCTACCTACTATACCATCGCAGCGGCTGAGGCCAGCTCCAATCTGGAGCGCTTTGATGGCGTAAAATACGGCTACCGTGCCCAGGATGCGGAGGATCTGCACACCATGTACAAGCGAAGCCGTTCTCAGGGCTTTGGCCCCGAGGTGAAGCGTCGTATCATGCTGGGCTCCTTCGTGTTAAGTTCCGGTTATTACGATGCGTATTACCTGAAGGCACTCCGCGTAAAAGCGCTGATCAAAAAAGCTTTTGATGAAGCTTTTGCAAAATATGATGTGATCTTAGGACCGGTGGCGCCCACCACGGCACCGAAGTTAGGCAGTAGTCTGGCGGATCCCATCAAGATGTATTTAGGAGATATCTACACCATCTCCATCAACCTGGCGGGTCTGCCCGGTATCAGCGTTCCCTGCGGCACGGATTCCAGGGGATTGCCCATCGGTATGCAGCTGATTGGTGACTGCTTTCAGGAAAAGACTCTGATTCGCGCAGCATATACCTATGAGCAGAGCGTGAAGTAGAACAACGGAAAATATATACACAACTGGTAACTGCATGTGAGAATAACACTGGATACCTGCGGAAACCGCATTGGAAAAACAGCATTTGTAAACTTTTGCAGGGTGCAAATGAATTCCGGTATGCGATCCGGTTTATGTGATTTGGGATGATCAGGTATATAGTCAGATATAATAGAAACAATGCAGATACGGAAAGGTATTTACTATGGCAAAACAATATGAAACCGTCATCGGTCTGGAAGTTCATGTAGAGCTTGCCACGAAGACGAAAATATTCTGCGGCTGTTCCACGGCGTTCGGCGGCAGACCCAACACCCACACCTGCCCGGTATGTACCGGTATGCCGGGATCTCTTCCCGTGCTGAATAAACAGGTGGTAGAATATGCGGTGGCAGTAGGTCTTGCGACGAATTGTACCATCACACAGTATTGTAAATTTGACAGAAAAAATTATTTCTATCCCGACAACCCTCAAAACTATCAGATCTCTCAGTTGTATCTGCCCATCTGCAGGAATGGCTCGGTTGAGATCGAGGTGGCGGGAGAGGACGGCAGCACCTATACAAAGCCGGTGCGTATCCACGAGATCCATATGGAGGAGGATGCCGGTAAACTGGTTCATGACGACTGGGAAGATTGTACATTGGTGGATTACAACCGCTCCGGTGTGCCTCTGATCGAGATCGTATCCGAGCCGGATATGCGCAGCGCGGAGGAAGTCATTGCCTATTTGGGAAAATTACGTCTGCTGATCCAGTATTTAGGAGCTTCCGATTGCAAACTTCAGGAAGGCTCCATGCGTGCGGATGTGAACCTGTCTGTGAGAGAAGTAGGCGCGGAGAAGTTCGGAACCCGTACCGAGATGAAGAACCTGAATTCCTTCAAGGCCATCGCCAGAGCCATTCAGGGCGAAAGAGAACGGCAGATCGATCTGCTGGAGGCCGGCAAAGAAGTGATTCAGGAGACCAGACGCTGGGATGACAATAAAGAATATTCCTACGCCATGCGTTCCAAGGAGGATGCCCAGGACTACCGCTATTTCCCGGACCCCGATCTGGTGCCGGTCTATATCAGCGATGAGTGGCTGGAGAACATTCGCAGTAAACAGCCGGAATTCCGAACCGAGAAGATGAAACGGTACAAGGAAGAATACGATATTCCCGAATATGATATCGAGATCATCACCGGATCCAAGCATCTGGCAGATATCTTCGAGGCATGTGTAGCGCTGGGAAGCCAGCCCAAGAAAGTGTCCAACTGGCTGATGGTAGAGACTATGCGCCTGCTAAAAGAAAAAGAGATGGAGCCGGAAGATATCCGGTTCGCCCCGGAGCATCTGAGCAGGCTGATCGCTCTGGTGGATGGTAAAGTGATCAACTCTTCTGTGGCAAAGGAAGTATTCCAGGTGATGTTTGAGGAAGATGTAGATCCCGAACAGTATGTGGAAGAAAAGGGATTGAAGACTGTCAATGACGAAGGCGCATTGCGGAAAGTTGTGGAGGAAGTTATCGCCGCCAATCCCCAGTCCGTAGAGGACTACCATAACGGCAAGGAGAAAGCCATCGGCTTCCTGGTAGGACAGACCATGAAAGCAATGAAAGGCAAGGCAGATCCTGCCAGCGTCAACCAGATGCTGAAGGAACTGCTGTAAATTGAAAGTTACGCGGGCAATGAGCCGCGCATAGGCAAAATAAGAACCGT
>OHMT01000216.1_pt1 | contig 46913 bp, 36 predicted proteins | sample 1569371 | NCBI WGS metagenome assembly OHMT01 (sample SAMEA3879500, study PRJEB24766) | human gut metagenome | biome: human-associated habitat; feature: feces | place: USA | collected 1985/1987 | reverse complement strand
TTTCGCGATTGGGTTGGTCGCACTTTCATGCTCCTTCCGCGTGCAGCTTTTGGGGCTTCGCCTAATCCCTTGTTTGCTCCCCCAACTTTCCGTGAAGAACCACAAAAAGGCGCTCCGAGCCATTTTCGCCCGAAACGCCCAATTTCACGATTTGCTTTTCCTTCTCTCCACCCACTGGAACAGTGCCGGATACAGCACAATCGCGAACAGCATCAGCCCGAACATCTCTGCAAAGCCCAGCCAGTGCGCATCCAGCAGCAGATTACCCGCCGCCTTCATTCCCTTCCGCACCGCCAGCAGCAACGCCACGCCGACCACGCCGCGAATCATGCGCGCCTTGCCCGCACCTTTCGCATCAAAACCGACAAAGTGCCTCTCCAGCACCCAGCCAAGGCAGAAGCCCATCATCGCCCCCGCCGCCTTGTAGCAGTCCGTCACCATGTCCCACGGGTCAACCAGCAGCGTTCCGTCCGGCAGCACATCCATCGGATACGGCTTCACGCTGGTGTAAATCAGCATCGCGGCAGATAGGATGACGCCGATAGTCGCCAGCAGCCAGTCGCGGTTCTTGCCGCCGTCCGCCCAGTTCAGCAGGTGTTTTGACAGCAGCAGCACGACCAGCGCAATCATCATCCCAACCAGCACGTCCTGCGGCGTGTGCGCGCCGAGCCAGTTGCGGGCAAACGCCGTCAGCAGCGTCAGCAGCACGCACGGCAGAATCCACCATTTGCTGTACTTTTTCAGGTACGCCGCGATGTTGCCGTAAAAAGACGCTGCCAGTGTCGCATGTCCGCTGGGGAACGAGTAGCCTGTTGCCGTTGCCGCCGCTTCCGGAGCGATTTGCAGCCGCGCATCCTGCTTCCACGGGCGATAGACGCACGCGATATTCTTGATGAGCTGCGTCACCATCGTTGCACCCGCGAAGCACAGCCCCATCCGCTGCCCGGTGCGCTTGTCGATGCACCAATAGAATACGACAATAATGACAACCGGCAGCGACCCGGCGGCAAATTCCGAAATGAAGAGCAGCAAGCTGTTGATGAAGTTCGGCGCCTCCACCCGAAGGTTCTGCAAAAACAGCAGGTATTCAAAGTCCAACGCTATTGACTCCTTTGTTACTTAATGACGCTCATGTCCAGCGCCATCTTCGCCCATGCGTCCGAAGCGCCGCTTGCGCCCGTGACTTCCGTGCCGGGCTGATAATCCGGCGTGGTGTACCAGCCGCAGAAGGTCATGTGCGGGTAGGTCGGGGCATCCGGCAAATCCGCCTGATGAATCGCGCTGCCGTTCACATGGTAGGTCGTCAGCGCCGTCGCCATGCCCTCCACCTTGATGCGGTAAGCGGTAATCTTCCCGTTCGTCGCGATGACATAACAATTTTGCAGCTGTGCAGGGCTATCAACGCCGTTTTTGCGCATTTCCGCCAGCAGGATTTCGCTCGTGAACCACGCGGTCTTCGTGCCGTCATCATTCTTCTGTATCTCCGCCGCATCCACCGGAATCCACCAGACGCTCTTTTCCGCGCTGTCCAGCACGATTTTGGGCGTACCCGCGCCGGAATAGCGAATGCCAATGCGCGCGCCGTCCGCGAACCACTCCATTTTCGCTTCGAGCTGGATGTAGGAGGAATCCCATTCCTTCTGGCTCGTCAAGCCGTCGGCGTTCGCCCAAAGGATGCTCTCGTCCGCCTCCGCGCGCACTTCCGTCAGCGCACTGCCCCATGCCGTGCTGTTCTTGCCCTCCCACAGCGCGTCCAGCACCTGCGGGTACACCACGCTCGTCGCCTGACTGCGCAGCTTCGGATTCACCGCGCGGCGAATCCAGGCGTGGCACTCACCGCCGGACGTCTGATTGTTCCCATTGTCCCAGATGACAATCGGCACGCCATAGCGCTGGGCATTCTGCGCGACACAGTACGCCCACTTCGCGCGCTCGTCGTGATTGCCATTCGTGTTCGTCGCACCCGTTTCGCCCATCACGACCGGAATCCCCCGGTCAAGGAAGATTTCCTTGATGTTCTCGAACACGCGGTTGATTTTCGCGCCATCCTTCTCCGGGTCGAACGTCGTCTGCGTATCCTGCAGGCAGAAGGTCTGCGGATCATACGAATGCACGGACACGATGATGTTTGCCGCCGCTTCGCCATCCACCGTCGGCAGGGCAATCGCCGCCGTGCCCGCCGGGGAGCTGGTCGCCGCGTAGCCCGGAATCATCAGGCAGCGCTCGGCGTTGCAGCCCTTGGCGTCCTTGCGGATGGTGTTCACGAACACTTGGTTGAGGTAGTTGACGGCAGCGTAGCACGCCGCGTTGCCGCTCCACTCATAGTTCGTACCCTGCGCGCGCGGCTCGTTCATGCCCTCGAAAATCACATGCTGGTCAAAGTCGGCGAAGTTGTCCGCAATCTGCCGCCACATTGCCGTCAGCTGCTCGCCGATTTTCTCCGCGTCCGCCGCGAAATTCGGCTCGTTAATCCACGCTTCGTGGTGCACATTGAGGATGACGAACAAGTCCGCCTCTCGCGCCCATTCGACCACTTCGCGGACATGCTGGAGGAAGTCCTCGCGGATGGTGTACGTCCCATCGTCCGAGGTATAGCGGTACCAAGTCACGGGAATGCGGATGGTGTCAAAGCCCGCTTCCTTCACGCGCACCATCAGTTCCGGGGTGATTTTCGCGTTCCCCCACGACTGCTCCTGCGCGGTCACATCCGCGGTATTGCCGCCGGTTGCGTCCAGCGTATTGCCCAGATTCCACCCGAAACCCATCATCTCAACGATTTCCGTCGCTTTTTTGCCTGTCAGCATGGTTGATTCCTCCTCGGCGGCTGCCGGAAGCACCGGCAGCAGCATGGTCAAGAATAGTGCAATCCATTTTCGCATGTTTTGCATGAATTTTCCTCCTATTGCTTATAGGATTGGATTGTTACGCAGGGATTTCGCTCCTTCGGGAGCGACCAAAGGGCTTTCCGATCGCTCTTTGGAAACCTTCGGCGTCCCTTCGGATGTTACAGGTCTGTTATGTTAGTTTTTTCGTTTGTGTGCTTTTGGTTGTTGAGAAATTGCCTTCCCCTTTCGCCGGCGGACGCATCGTCAGGCTGATGCGGTTCGTTTTCGCATCCGCTTCCAGCACCCACACGGTCACGATGTCGCCGACTCGGACGACTTCGCTCGGATGATTCACGCGTCGCTGCGCCATCTGGCTGATATGCACCAAGCCGTCGCGGTGAACGCCGATGTCCACAAACGCGCCGAAGTCGGTCACGTTGCGCACCGTGCCGCGAAGTTCCATGCCGGGCTGCAAGTCCTTCAAATCCATCACGTCGCTGCGCATCAGCACCTGCGGCAGCTCATCACGCGGGTCGCGGCCGGGGCGGGACAGTTCCGCCGCAATGTCGCGCAGGGTCGGTTCGCCCACATTCAGCTGCTTCGCCAGCGCCGCGAACCCCTCCGCGTCCGCCAAGGTCAGCAGCTTGCCGACCGCCTCCGCCGGGGTGAGCGAAAAGTGCTTCAAAAGGGCGCGCGCCGCGTCGTAACTCTCCGGGTGAACGCCTGTGTTCTCCATCAATTCCTTGCCGCCGGGAATGCGCAGGAAGCCTGCGCACTGTTCAAAGGCTTTCGGCCCAAGGCGCGGCACTTTCTTCAGCTGCGCACGGGTCGTAAACGCGCCGTTTTCCTCGCGGTACGCCACGATGTTCTTCGCGACGGTCGTGTTGATGCCCGCGACGTAACTCAGCAGCGACACGCTCGCCGTATTCACATCCACACCGACGCTGTTCACACAGTCTTCGACCACGCCGCCCAGCGCCGCGTCCAGTTCCGCTGCTTTCAGGTCATGCTGATACTGTCCTACGCCAATCGCCTTCGGATCGATTTTGACCAGCTCCGCCAGCGGATCCTGCAGCCGCCGCGCAATCGACACCGCCGAACGCAGACTGACATCAAACTGCGGGAACTCCTCCGCCGCCAGCTTCGACGCGGAATACACCGACGCGCCCGCCTCGCTGACGACCATGTATTTGAGCGCGTCGCCCAGCGCCAGCTCCTTCATCACCTCAACGAAGAACTGCTCCGTCTCGCGCCCCGCCGTGCCGTTGCCGATGGCGACGATGCCGACGTGGTGCTTCTGTATCATCCGCTTGACGGTTTCCTTCGCCTGCGCAACCTTGCCGTGGCTGGGCAGCGGGAAAATGACGCCCGTATCCAGCACGCGCCCGGTTTCGTCCACAACCGCGACCTTGCAGCCCGTGCGGATGCCGGGGTCAAGCCCCATCGCGACCTTCCCGCGCACCGGCGGCTGCATCAGCAGCGGGCGCAGATTCAGCGCGAACACGCGAATCGCCGCTGCGCTCGCCTTGTCGGTCAATTCCGCGCGCAGTTCCGTGTCCAGCGACGGCGCAATCAGCCGCGTATACGCGTCGTCGCACGCCTGCGCGACGTACTTGCACGCCGGACTGCCCGTCTGCTGCACGAAGCCGTAGCGCACGAGCTGCTGCGCTTTCTCCTTGTCCACGTCCAGCGCGACTTTGAGGAAGCCCTCCTTCTCCCCGCGGTTCATCGCCAGCACCCGGTGCGACGGCATCAGGCGCAGCGGCTCGCGGTGGTCGTAGTACATGCGGTAGGTGCTGTCCTCGTCTTTCGCCGCGACCGTCGCGACCATCGCCGTTTGATGGTAGTACGTTTTGAGCTTCGTGCGGACGGCGGCATCGTCGCTGACGACCTCGGCGATGATATCCATCGCGCCTTGCAGGGCATCCTCCGCCGTTTCGACGCCCTTCTCCGCGTTCACATAGCGCAGGGCGATGGTTTCCGGCGCCATCATGTTCCGCTGCTGGAGCATCAGCGCGTTCGCGAGCGGCTCCAGCCCCTTCTCCTTGGCAATGGACGCGCGGGTACGGCGCTTCGGGCGGTACGGGCGATAAATATCCTCCAATTGCGCCAATGTCGCGGCAGCATCGAGGTCGCTTTGCAGCTTCTCCGTCCAGACATCTAACTTTTGCAGGCTTTCACTGATTTCCTGCCGACGCGCTTCGAGCGCCCGCAGCGCCGTCAGCCGTTCGCTGATTTCACGCAGCTTCTGGTCATCCAGCGACCCGTGCTGTTCCTTGCGGTAACGCGCGATAAACGGCAGCGTGCAGCCCTCGTCAAGCAGGCGAATGACGGCGTCGATTTGCCACGGGGCGGTTTGGAACTCCTGACAGAGCGTTTGTGTGATAGTCATGTCCTCACCTCAAATAATGATGCCTTCCAAATGATCCACCTCATGCTGAATCACCTGCGCGGTGAAACCAGAGAACCGCTGCACATGCCGCTGCAGCTGCTCATCCTGATATTCCATCAAAATCTGCTGATACCGCAAACACGGGCGCTCGCCGTCCAGAGACAAGCACCCTTCCTGCGCCGCGAAGGGAATCTGGCGATCCGTGATGACCGGGTTGAGCATCACCAGCACGGTTTTCCCCGCCATCACCGCAATGATGCGCTTGCGGACGCCAATCATGTTCGCCGCCATGCCGACGCACTCGTGCGCATGGGCGCGCAGGGTATCCGCGAGGTCACGCGCAACGGGCAAATCCTCCGCCGTCGCCATCTGACTCTTGCAGGACAGGAACATCACATCTCTCACAATCGGCTGAATCATTGCTTCTTCACCACCACGCCGCCAGTTTTCCAGATGCTTCTTTCGGGCACTTCACCACGCACGCAGCTCAGCGGGTAGATTTGGCTCTCCCGCCCGATAACCGTGCCGGGATTCAGCACGCTGTTGCAGCCGACTTCCACATAGTCGCCAAGCATTGCGCCCATTTTCTTCAAGCCGGTTGCCATGCTTTCGCCTGCGCCGCGAACCGTCACCAGCGTCTTGTCGCTCTTCACGTTGCTGGTAATCGACCCCGCCCCCATGTGGCTGCAATAGCCGAGGATGCTGTCGCCGATGTAGTTGTAGTGCGGCGTCTGTACATGGTCGAAAAGAATCACGTTCTTCAGCTCCACAGAGTTGCCGACCACACAGTCTGCCCCTACCAGCGCACTGCCGCGGATGAACGCGCAATGCCGCACTTCCGTCCGCGCGCCGATGATGCAGGGCGCACCCAGATACGCCGTCGGCGCAACCGTCGCGGTTTTGTGCACCCAGACGTGCTCGCTGATTTCGGTGTATTCCGCCGGGTCAAGCGCCGCACCGATGCGCAGGATTTCCGCCTTGATGCCCGCAAGCGCCTCCCACGGATAGGTAAACTGCCGCAGGTAATCCGCCGCCAAAGTGTGGTTAAGGTCGTAAAGCTGTTCGATTGTCAGCATAATTTGCCTCCTATTTATTATGTTGATTGCTTTTTCGCCCTGCGCCGCCGAATCAGCCAGAGCACGAGCATCGCCAGCAGCAGCCCCGCCAGCGCACCTGATGAGTCCAGCAGCACATCCTGCCACTTGCCCGTACGCCCGGCAACGAAAAGCTGATGGATTTCGTCCGTCGCGGCATAGAGCGTACATCCCGCCCATGACAGCCAGTGCCAGCGGGCGCGGTAGCTGTCCAGCAGCAGCGTCAGCAGCATTCCCAAGAGCGTGTACTCCAAGAAATGCGCCGTTTTCCGCACGGCAAAATCCACCTGTGCATACAGCTTCCAGTACGCCTGCCCCGTCAGTCCCTGCCGCTGCGCCAGAGAATCCGTAATTGGGCGGGCAATTTTACCGCTGATGCTGCCGGACTGCACGCCTTCCTGTGCCGAGAAACCGAACATCAGCAGCAGCAGGGACAGCGTAATCAGCCAGAGGATAGCACGATAAAGGTGTATTTTCCAGTTCAAGTTTGCTTTCCTTTCCTGCGGCGAAAGTAACGCCGTGCTTGTTTATTTCGCGCTCCACCCCGTCAATTCCTGCCGTGTTGCATGGATTTCACGAAAAAGGGCTGCCCGTTGCAGACAGTCCTTTTGTTGGATTATTTCACGCGCTCGCAGTACACCGCCACGCGTTTTGTGCCGCTGATGGTGCAGGTCACAAGCGTCAGGTCATAGCCGGAATGGGCAATTTCGTTCGCATCGTTGGGCGAAATCGTGTTTTTCTCCCGCACAACGTAGCGGAAAACGTTATTCTCCATGTCCGTGAAGGTAATGGTTGCGTCCAGCGCCAAGCTGCTCAGCTTGCCAAAGTGGTAGGTGTGCGCAATAATAGCGAGGTTGCCCGCGTAGGCGCTGCCGGAATAGCGGCACGGCGACACGCTCAGGTTCTCGTACGACCAATTGCGCTGCACCGGCACTTTCAGCCCCAGCGACGGAATGGACAGCGTGCCGATATATTCATGCCCATTGACCTTCTCGCCCGGCATTTCGATTCCCGGCACGCGCTCGTAGAGCTTGCCTGTCGGCGCGGGCGTGGGTGTCGACGTGGGTTCGGGGGACAGTGTCGGTTCAGGCGTTTCGGTCGGTTCGGGGGATTCCGTCGGCATGGGCGTTTCGGTGATTTCCGGCGTGCTCGTCGGATTTGATGTCTGCGCGGCATCCGGCGTGCTCGTCGGCTTCGGCGGATTCGTTGCAGTCCCTGCCGTCGGCGCGCTCGTCGGTTTCGGCGGATTCGTCGCAGTCCCTGCCGTCGGCGCGCTCGTCGGTTTCGGTGGATTCGTCGCAGTTCCTGCCGTCGGCACGTTTGTCGGTTTCGGCGGATTCGTCGCAGGATTCGCCGTTGCGGGCGCATCCGTCGCAGGGGTGTTCGTGGCGGTTACGTCATCACGCGGAATGTCGGTCGTCAGTGCGTCAGTTACGGAGGGCGTGGATGCTGCCGGGGTATCCGCCGCAGTGGCATCCGCCGTCGGCGCGTCGGTTATCGGCGCATCCGTCGCGGGTGTGTCAGTCGGCATCATCGTCGCGGTGATTACGGGCGGTGCAGCGGTTTGCTGCGATTCCATCTGCCGCTGAATGCGAATCTGCTCCAGCGCCATCAGCGCATCATCCGACTCCTGCTGCGCGCGGCTGGCATCCCACTGGTTGTAGCCCACCAGCGCCAGTGCCGCCAAAATCAGCACCAGCCCCAGCGTCATCAGCAAATTGCCCTTACGGTTCTTCATGCTCTTGGCTCCATTTCCGGTGCAGAATCCAGCCAATGACGAACAGAATCATGCCCGCACCCGCCAGAATCGGCACCGGCCACCACAGCTGCCCCGTTTCGGGAATCGGGGCGGTCGGGGTCGGCGTGACCGTGCGGCGGTTGGTAATCACATACACGCCGTTTTCGATGGAATATTCCGGCTCATAGTACACGTCAGCCCCCAGAATCTCGTTGAGGGTGTACACATGGTCAGCCGGCAAATCCTTGAAGATATGATGCCAGTTGTTTTCGCTGTTCAGAATCACCGTGTCGATATGCTGACCGTCCTGCATCAGATGAATTTCAATCTGCACAGGGCGATATGTGCCGCGGTTGTCGTCATCCCACACCTTGACGCACTCAAGGTCAATCAGCGCGGGGGAACGCTCCAGCTTGATGGTGGAGAGGACATCGTACTGCCACTCGTCGTCCACATTGCGCGTCGGCACAGAGGTCAGGAAGGACTGGAAGCTGTACGCCCAGCCGCCGATGATAACCGGCGTGCCAGAAACAAGGTACAGACCGGGGTTGAGTCCCGCGAAGGCAACTCGACCGTTTTCATCCGTCGTGCCGGTGAAATCAGGCGTTTCGGACGCGGTGAGGGCTTTCATCGCTTCGGACGCGGCTGCCCAGTCCGCCGCATTCTTCAGCGCGTTAATGTCGATATTCAGGGTGCTGTACGGGCTGCGCAGGGCGAACCGAGCGTCCGCATCCATGTCCGCCACCTGATACAGCTGGAAGGTCACGCCGGGCAGGTGCGCATCATCCTCGTTGTCATCCGCCTGAATGGCGAACGTCAAGGGGTGCGTCAAATCAACCCGTTCAAAGGCAAGCGCGCAGGGCGCAAGCAGAAGGCAGCACAATGCTGTCAGCAGGACAAGCGCCAGCAGGCGCGAGGGTTTGCGGCTCATCACGACCGCTCAGCTCCTTTCCGCTTCTTGTGTTTCGGGCTGGTCGTTACCAGCATGAGAATGAGGAGAATCAGCAGCATCGGCGCGGCGACAATCGGCGCGACGATGTAGGGGTCAATCACGAGTGCGTCCGCGGAGATGCGCACGGATAGCTGCGCAAGCGACGTTTCGACCCGGTGTCCGCGGACAAGCAGCCGGTGCGAGTTAATGCCATAGGGTGTGCAGGTGACGAGCGTACACAAATCCATGCCGTCATAGATTTGCAGTGCGCTGACGTCGTGCGGCTCGACAATGAGAATCTGGTCGATTTCGTAAGTCAGCACCTTGTCCAGCACGCGGAGGGTGAAGGTATCGCCGTAGGTGAGCTGGTCAAGGTTGGTAAAGAGCTTGGCGGAGGGCAGCCCTCGATGCGCCGAGAAGGCGGAATGCGTCCCCGGTTCGCCAGTCGGCAGGCTTGTGCCCTCAATGTGACCGACGGCGACTTGAAGCACGTTGGCGTTCGTCGAGTGATACAGCGGCAGCGTCACGGCAATCTGCGGGATCTCAATCACCCCGATGATGCCCGAACCGCCGACATTCATCACCGCGTCGTACTCCTCGCGTTCCTCGTCGGTCATGATCAAGCGATCAACGGTGGACTGTGCGCGGAGTTTTTCGTTATAAGCGTTTGCCGCCGCCCAATCCGCCTCGTAATCCTTCTTGGACTCCTGCTCCACCGCCGTGTTGTAGGTGGCTACGGCACGCGACTGGTGGAAGGAATTGTAGAAATCCGACACGGACGGGTACAGAAGGAGCGCCAGACCCACAAACAGCACCACAAACAGCAAAATGGTTGTCATATTGCGCTTCATGAGCCGCCTCCTTTCTGCAAACATGCTTCATTTTCCCATTTGGGAATGCCGGGCGGCGGCATTGCGCGCACCGCCCGGCAGGGGTTTCATCAGAACATGGGGATGTTCAACGAATTGCGGGAGAGAAATCAGATTTCGTCCGCTTCGGCCTTGCGGCGAACGATGAGGATGAGCGCCGCGCCCACGAACATCATGCCGCCCAGCACGTAGAAGATGGTCGTGCCGATGCCGCCGGTCTCAGGCAGGGTCACACCGGACTTGTTGACGAGCTTGTTGTTCATCGTAGAAGCCGCCGTGAGTTCCATGGATGCACTTGCACCGCCAGCAGCTTCCTTGTGGTCTGCCGAAATCGTGATGGTGACAGGATCCAGCGGATTATAGTTAGCAGGAACCGTGGTTTCCTTCAGCGTGTACGTGCCGTGATCCAGACCGATGATGTTGAACGTACCATTGGCTTCCGTAATCATTTCATTGTTTGCGACATCCGTATAGGTATCATTCGGCTTCGTGGTGCCTGCGACAATGTAATTGCCATCGGCATCCTTCCACAGCGGAACAACACGGTCATTTTGATCATAAAGCGTGAAGCCAGCGCCTTCCAGTTCGTTGCCTGCCTCAGCCGTGTTCGCATACTTCGTGTTGTTCACAACATAGGTGAAGAGCCACACATGGTCTTCCGGCGTTTTGCCCATGCCATCAGCATTGGGGTTGTTGGAGTATTCCAAATCGACGCTGTTCTTGTTGTCCGTGCTGTTGGCGCTCGCGTTGAAGACCTGCGCTTCTTCGTTCAGATACGCCGTGTAAACGACCTCAACCGTAATCTTGTCCGTAACAAGGATGCTGGTGTTTTCTTTCATCACCTTTTTCAGGTCTTCGATTGTGAGCGTCCAAGACGGCTTATCCTGATTTTCACCAACCTTGCCTGCGCCCTTCTGACCAGCCGTTGCAGTGCAAACATAATCGGTATCTTTCAGTGCGATGCCGTTCACCTTCACAGAATCAATCTGAACGAAGGTAATGCCCTTGGACATGGTGTCGTTGAAGACCAGCTTGTACGTCGGATAGTCATTATAATCCGCATTGACCGGAATGGTTGCGACCAGACGGAACTTGAAGTTCTCAAACAGCGCATGGTCGGCACTCTCGCCCCAGCCTTCCGGATTCACTTCTCCGCCGTTCTTTTCGGCATCGCCAACTTCGTCCTGCACCTGCTTGTCCACAGAGGGCTTTTCAGACTTTGCAGTCGCAACGATGTCCTTATCCAGCACCTTTACAATCAGCAGCGTGGCAGCGCCGTCCTTGCCTTCCAGCTTTGCCTGATTGTCCCGCACAAGGTAATAGCCGGGGGTCAGCTTCTTGCTCGTGCCGGGGGCTGCTTTGGTGGAAGCGAACGTATCAACCGGAGTGGAGTCAGCATTCCAGTACTTCGTGATTTCAGCCAGCTTTTCCTGATTCGTGCCCGAAACAGCTTTCAGAGCATCCAGAACAGCGTCCGGAACAGGGTCGCCAGTCCTGACCGCATCAGTATCGTTCTTGGCATTTGTGCCCCACTTGACGCTCGTCAGCACCTTTACTCCTGCATTTGTTTCAACATCAGCAGTGAAAATCTGGTACACTTGGTATTCGTGATCCACATCGTCCTTCGGGTTTACCGTAATCGTAAAGCCTTCCGCGTCAGTAGACGGATTTTCCACTTCCGTTGCGCCCGCGACAGTGACCATGCTCAGCACGAGCATCATGGCCAGCAGAATTGCCCAAAACTTTTTCATGGTTTTTCTCCTTTTCGTTGTCGTTTTTCACTCATTGGGAAACGTTTTGCGGGGATTACCGGGGTTGCCTACGTCGGGAGGTCTCCTGACGTATAGCTGCTATGCTTTTTTCATTCCTCCTCCCGTCGTTTTTTTCCCCATGTTTATACAAGGGCTTTCGCCCGCGTATACGGATTGAGCTGCCCCGGAAGGGGGCTGCCGACTGCTCAGCAGCCTTCCCTCCGGCGTTTGATTTCCTGCCCCAGCAGCAATGCCGCCGCTGCCATCAGCAGCAGACCGCCCGCCGTGTACGGCAGTGTGCCGATGCCGCCCGTCTCGGGCAGCGTGTAGGTAATGGGTGTGTTCGTAATCTGGAAGACGCGGTTTTCGCTGTTCGCGGGAATCGGCGCGGTGTTCGTGGCGTTCGTGTCGTCCGTCACCAGCTGCCAGCCGCTGCCCACCGGGGTCTGCTCTTTGGCGTAGTAGCGGTAGATGTTGCCACCCGCGTCATACGCCGGGAGATTGTACCACTTGTAGCCCCACCAGATGTTCTTGCTGCCTTCCGGCGCGGTGTATTCAACCACTTCGCCAAACTGCCAGCCATCCAGATTCTTCGTGACGACCTTCCCCGCTTCCGCGTCCCAGCCAAGGGTAACGGTCGCGATGATCTTGTCGCCGTCCGCCGCCGTTTCCGCGGTGGTCTGCTTGAGCGTCAGCGTGATGTCCGGGAGGTTCGCGGGATTCAGTGTGAACTGATTGTCCAGCGACGTCCAGACCTTGCGGGCACTGACGTCGGTCAGGGTGTTGGTGACAGTAAGGGTCTTGACGTTCAGGTTGATTTCCGGCCGTTCGCCGTTCGTCGGGTCAGAAGCCGAATGGACTTCGTTGCCTTCCGCGTCCACTTCCTTGACGTAGTAGTACCATTCGCCGCTTGCGCCTGTATCCTTGTCGAACCAGTAGCGCGGCAGGCGTGTCAGCGTCAGCGTTGCGGCGTCGGTCGGCGTATTCGTGCCGACCGTCAGCTTCACGGTGCCGTCCGGCAAGATCGTCGCGTCCATGTTCGCTTCCAGCGCGCCCAGCAAGGGCGTGTAGCGTTCGTGTTGGGGAAGACCAGCGCCGTCACGCTTTTCGCGCCAGATTTGCAGGTACACGACGGTATTGCGAACATTCAGCGGCAGTTCGCTTTCGCTGCCTACGGGGAAATACGCCTGCTTGAACTGTTTGGTGATTTTCAGCTGCGTCGGCGTGTTGGTAATCGTGCCGATTTCGTTGAAGCCCAGCTCCAGCTTGCCGTCCGGCAGGTTGTTCAGGTAGCCCGCCAGCTCCACTTCGCGGATGATGAAGGACGCACTGTTGTAGCCCGGCAGATTCCGGATGGTCACGCGCCACGGTTCATCCGCCTTCGCCAGCCCCGACACATGCAGGTAGGGCGCGCCGTTAATCTGCACCAGCTCCGCCGTGAGCGAACTCGGCGTGCAGATAACGTCCTTCAGGCTGAAGTAGCTCTTTTCCAGCAGGTTTTCCGTTTTCCACTGCGTGGAGTAGACTTCCTGATACTTCATCATGACTTCAAGGTAGATGTCCTGCATCATGCCCTCTTCGCCGAACGTGTCCGCGTCCGCCCATTGCTTGACAATGCTGATGCTCTTGGGCACGTTGGTGATGGTCACGTTGTTTTCCGTCGTATCCTTGAAGGTGATGTAGAGAATCGAGCCGACGAGTTCGCTTTCATCCGCCGTCATCACCGGCGTGTAGCGGTCCAGCGTGCCGTTGCCGACGCTCGTGTTTTCGAAGATGTAATAGCGGTACTTGCGCAGGCTGCCGTCGGGATTGAGGGGCGTGTCGTACAACGGCAGGTTGTCGATGGTCAGCTTCCAGCCGTTTTCCGCCGACAGGACGTAATTCTGCTGGAAGGGGTCACCGCACCAGTTGTAGTGCACCACGCCGTCCGAATCCTTCCAGTTTTCGCCCCAGACTTCGCGGAAGAGCGAAATCGACACGTTCTGGATGCCCAGCGGGTTCTGCGCGCCGTCGTACGCGGGTTCAGCAGCCCACTTCTTCTCGATGTTGATTTTGCCGGTCTGCACGTTGGTGATGGTCGCGCTTGCGTCCGCGATGGTGACTAAGAAGCTTCCTTCCATTTGTGACGAAGAGGCTTTGAACGCATCCTTTGCCTTGATTGGCTCGCCAGCCGAATTGAGTTCAAGGACGTCGCCCACTTCTTTCGGCCAGTTCTCCGAGAAGCTGTAAACAGGCATCGTACCGTTCACAGGGGCTTCCGTCAGCTCATAGGTGTAAACATACGCCGTGTGAATAGAGCCGTCCGGATTATACTGAACAGAGTACGCTTCCAGCGGTTGCGTTGTCGTCCAGTTTCCATTCGCATCCGGCATTATTTCAACGGTATCCGAATTGGGGTCGTAAGTTATCCACCCTGCCTCTTTTGTCCATGAATGCGTTGTCTCAGTCAAGTTGAGCGTAACCTTTTCCGGCTTCTCGTTGACATTGACCCATTCTTTCGTCAAATTGAGGTTGAGATTTCCCACTTCATACCCCGGCAGGTTCTTCGCGTGGATGTTCGCCGTTCCGCCGTCCGCAGGCTGGTTCACAGCACCGGTTGTTTTCTTGACAAGCGTAGCGTCGCCTGTGTAGCTCACCTGATACAGATACGGGTTTAGCGCACCATTAATCGTTTCGTACCCCTCTACGATGTAATAGTAGTACGGCTTCTTCTGCGCTTCGCCGTTCTCATTCACCGTAAAGTAGTACTTCGGCAGGTTGTTGAACTCCCAAACCGGTTCTTCGCCGCCCTCCGTCCAGTTTTTCGTGACGTAGGTGTACTGCTGATCAGCCGTCTTGATGGGCTTGCCATTTCTGTCAAAGGTGAGCTGCTTTTTCGCCTGAATCAAGCAGAACGTCAGCTCATCCCTGTCGCGGAAGCGCGCCCAAGTCTTGTCCACCTTGACGTTGAACCGCTCGACGTAGTAGTTCTTTTCGGTCACTTCCGGGAGCGTGTCCGTCAGCGGCTGGCGATAAATCTCCTTGATATCGGTCAGTGCCGCGTCTGTGAAGTAGTCCTCCGGCTTCTGCGGGAAGTCCGCAGGCAGATGCTGCGTGCCGAAGTAGCCGTCAATCGCCGCTTCCGACACCTCGTAGGTGTACGCCCACGCGGATTTCACCGTGCCGTCGGCGTTGTATTGCGCATAAACCGACTGCGTTTCGTTCCAGTCTGCCCAAAGCGCCGTATACGTTGCTGTGGTGTCCAGCTCGATTGTCTTTGCGGTGGGCGTTTCCGCTGTCCAGCCCGTATCCGGGGCATAGACATGGCGGGTGCGCGTCACGGTAATCTTCGCCTTCGTGCCTTCCGGCGTGGGCTTGTCCGCGGGATTGTCGGAAGCGTCCAGCCACTGCTTCGCCACGTTGAAGCGGTACAGACCTTCCTTCTCGCTCGTCAGCTTGTTGTTCGTCACAGTGACGGTGGTGCTGGTGTTCGCATCGCCCTCCGTCGTCACGAAACCGTCCGCCGGGCTATAGCTGACGCTGAACGGGAGGGTGGCTTCGTTTTGGTACTTGACCTCCTCCACCTTGTAGCGGTAGCTTTGCCTGATGGGCTGATTCTGCTCGTCGAAGCCCGTCACAGCGTACTTCGGGAAAGTGCCGAACACGACCTTGCTTGTGTTCAGGCTGCTGATGCTCATGACCCTCGTGACCGCTTGGAAGCTGTCGTCCGCGACCCACGCGCCGTTCTCCTGCTTTTCGCGGGTCAGGCGGAAGGTCAGCGTATCCTGCATGTTTTCAGGCTTCGCGCCTTCACCCCAGCGCTTCTCGGCTTCGATGGTCAGCTTCGCGATCTCGTAGTTCCGCAGCGTCGCCGTGCCGCGTGCGTTCTGCGTGTCCGCCTTCGGATTGGCAGGATTCCCGTCCGTGAAGTACTCGCTCGGGTGCTGCGGGAGACCGCTGTATGCCAGCTGGCAGTAGAAGCCGCTCGGCACGTTCAGTTCCCGGAGGCTGTAGGTGTAGGCGCGGGCGTTTTGGACAACGCCGTTTTCCATGGCGACCGTGTAGGTTTCCAGCCCCTCGAACTTGGTGCTCCATTTGTTCGCTTCTGCCAGCGTAACCGTGTCGCGGCGTTCCGTGCTGCCCTTCGTCCACGCGCCGTTGACGTAATCCCAGCGCGTCTTGTAGAGCGCGACCTGTACGCCGCCGAATTCCTCGGTAATCGTGTGCTTTGTGCCATCCGGCGCGTACCATTCCTTGGACAAGTCGATGCTGATTTCGCCGTACTTGTCCTCCGGGCGGTAGACGTTGGTCAGCGTCGCCGTGACCGTGCCGGTGGTTTTGCTGGCGTTCGGGTCGATGGTGTAGGTGATGCCGGATGTGGTGTAGCTCGGCACTTTGCCCTCGACGATGTAGTAAATGTAGTAGAGCTTGTTGCCGTTCGCGTCCGCGCCGGTGGATTCCAGCTGCGACCACTGGGTGTGCCAGCCGTTCGCTGCCGTCAGCGTAGCCTCGCGACCACCGTAAGCATCGTCCGGGTGCTGGCGAATTTTTGCCCACTGCGCGTCGGTGAACTGCGTGACCTGCGTCGGCACTTCGTCAACCGGTGTGCCTTCCGGGGTCATCGTGATGCTCACGTTGTTATAGTAGCGACCGTCCTGCCATGAACCCCAGTTATTCTGCAAGCAGAAGGTGATTTTCCGCTGATGGTTCATCCTGACGGTGTAAACGAACTGTTTCTTCGACGTATCCTGCGGCTGCAAGACGATTTGTTTTCCGTCTACACGAGCCACAATACGCTGATTGTCCGCAAGTGCTCCATCAAGCAATTTCAGCGTTACCGTAACCTCCTGATTCTCCGGGAACTGTCGCGCAACCTTCGTGCTATTGTTGACCATTTCCGCAGACAGGATGCATTGCGGATTCTGCGTTGCATCCGTGTTCAGCACGTCGGTATACTGCTCCTGCGTCAGCGCATAGCGGCGAAGCATCACGAGGACGCTGGCAGGGCGCGCATTCTCATGGGCGTCGTCGCCAGCCCAGTTCTTCTGCACCTCCATGTCGTGGCGATCCTTGCTGTTCTTCACCTGAATGTTGATGCTCGCAGAGCCGTTGACGGTGTGCGGTCCATCCACCACGCCTTTGATGCCGGAAGCAGTCATGAGCTCCTGCAGCCGACTCTTCGAAATCGTGCCGAAGTTGCCATTGTTGAGACCGTCCGGGTATCTCGCCGGGTGTTCTTCGGTATCGTCCGCTCGCGGAACGATGTGGAAGACGACCAGCGGGCGATCCTCCAGCACGAGGTGGTACGGCTCGACTGCATGCGTTTCCGCCAGCATGTACGCGACGTTCGGGTCGAGGGGACGCTCGTTCAGCTTCGCCGAATTGTATTGGTAAGTAATCATACCGCTTTGATCCGTGTAGACCTTACCATTTTCGCCGCCAACCGCCTCGAACTTGTTGGTTTCCGTGTTCCATGCGTAGAGGGTGAACTCCGTTCCCGGCAGCAGCAGCGAGGTGTTCGCGCTGTCCACCTTGCGGATGACCAGATTGTTGTGGATGTAGCCGCCGCCCTGACTGAAGTAGTCGTTATTGCTGTTGTTCAGTTCGGTACTTGAGCTGTCTTTTCCTTCAAGGTTTGCGTGGTTTCTCAACGCCGGACTGATGCCCTTGTGGTTCACGTCGTTGAAGTTGTACTCGTTCGTCACCTCAGGCGGCAGCAGAATGTTCTCCTGCGCCGTGTATTCCAGAATCAGCGCCTTGCCGTCCGGAACGGTGACAGTTATGTTCAGCTTACGCGTGTTTACCGTCGATCCGCTAAAGCTCGGCGTTCCCTGCGGAGGATACTGGTAGGTTTTATTCCCTTCCTCCGTTTCCGTGAACTCCATCTTCCAGAGATACTTCTCTATCTCTGCGCCGCGCACCAAATGTCCCTTGCCGTTTTCATCAACGTTCAGAATCGGGTTGCCGTTTTCATCCTTCAGCGCCTCGTAGAGCCTGAAGGAGCCTTCATCCAGCGTGACGTCTCGCAGATAGATATAATTATTTGGCCAGTTATTGCACCAACCAACAACGTCATACGACAGCGTATCCGTCAGCCTGAGCGTGCTGGATGCCGGATTCAGCTCCGCGCCTGCCTGGTTGATATCAATGGTGTAAGTGATTCGCGCCTGCTGGTCGCCGCCCTTGACGCTGTAGCCCTTCTGGACGTTCTCCGCCTCGACCGTCTCTTCCTCGTAGGTCAGCTCGGTCTTCTGCTCCTTGTGATAGAGCGCCGCGTCGTATTTCACGTCCAGCTGGTTGTTCAGCACGCCCAGCGCCAAACTGCCGTTCACCGCGTTTTTCAGGAAGTCGTCGGCAATCTTGCAGTGAACCTTGACGGTCATATCCGCCTTGCCGTTGAGAATCGTTTCCGAACCGCCGGTATTCTCATTCGGCTTCATGGAGATGTTGATTGTCTGCTGCCGGTTCTCGCCTTCACCCACCGCCGCCAAATCAGCCTTGATGGAAATGCGCTGCTCGCCCCACTCGTTGCTGACCTCATAGCCATCCGGAATCGTACCGGCATTGTCCAGCTTCTTATTGACAACGGTCATCTTCGTGCTGTCCGTTTCGCTAAGAATCAGCCTCGAGCCGCCGTATTCGATGTACTCCACCACAATGTGCGGCGGGAGCGTTTCGGTCAGGGTGATTTCGTCGTGCGCCACGCCATCATTGCGCAGGAGAATCGTCCAGTACAACTCGTTCTCATGGATGGTCTGCCCGTTCAAATCGCCAACGCCATGGTTGCCGAATTTCTTCTCCACCAGGTCGTTCGGGGCGGCCTTGTACCACGCGTCTCCGTTTTTGCCCGCGTTAACAGCCGTGTTCTTGAAGTCAACCCTGCTCGTGCGGGACTCTTCCAAATAGATGGTCGTCTGATACGGGAGCGTAACGCTTGTCGTCGCGTTCACATCCGTATTGGCGTCGTTCAGCACAACGCCTTCGCCCGTCGTTTCAAACCGGAAACCATAGTAGTAGCCTTCCGTCAGCGTCGTTTCCGCAGACACCACCATCGTGCCTTCATTTTTGCCCTGACTGTCGCAGGTCAGCAGCGTAATGGTGTACGGCACATTCTGCGCATCATGCTTTTTCACAACATCGAGGTCTTTGATGGCGTTGAGCAATGTCTGCGCCTGAGCCGCCGTCATGTAGTGCTGCATGATTTCTATTCCGTTTTTCCATTCCACCTTCTTGTCAAGCGTATCGCCGAAGTTCAGCTTATACTGAACATCCTTCGTCGCCGGGAAGGTGTACGTCGCGTTCCACGCTACCGGATACAGACCATCGGTGTATTCGCCGTTCTTCGTCGGATCCGCCGGCATACTCGCGTCAACCGACTTCACCACATTGTAACGCTTGTCCTGCCCTACATGCGCGGTGCTTGTCTTTTGTTCGCCGTCGAATTCCGCCGTGTTTGTAATCTGTTGATCCTGCGCGGTTGCTTCCACCGGCGTTTTGTATTGGATTACGATCTTAGCGTCGGTGTCCTTGAATTTCAGCTGCGGTTTGCCGTCCACGCCGGTTTCCACGGTGAAGTAATCCGTGTAGTTTTCAGGGGTGATAGGCGTGTTATTCGCCGTGATTTGCGACACATAGCCCTTGCCGTCCGTCTTCGAAAACAGCAGACTGCCGTTTTCGTCCACAAGCTGGTCGAACATCGTGTCCGTCAGCGTCTTGTCCTTGATGTTGAAACGGTTTTCGTTGACGGTGAGCGTCCACTGAATGCAGCCCTCATTGGTGTTGTACCAGCTGCTCTTTTGCAGCTTTTTAATCTGAACGTCAGTAGGGTTGCTGTTAGAGGAATTCTGGGAATGATCCCACTTTCCGCCACTCTGCGCAGTGAAAGTATTTGTCAGCTGATCGTATTCACCGGTCATTCCGTCCTTGTCGAACGTGTATTCATACTTAATTTCGTATGTTTCATTTGCCGAAAGCGGCGGCAGCACATAGTCCGTCGTCATGGTATAGACCTTGCCGCTTTCGTCCGTCGTGTTCGCATAAACGTAGTGAATGTGCGTTCCCGTCGTACCGCAGGCGCATGTACCGTCCGTCTTGATTTCTGTCGAAGCAGAGTCAACAGCCGGCACCTGACTCCAGTTAGAGTGTACTTTAACCTCCGTGACGGTCATGTTTGTCAGGGCAATTTGCTTATTCACCGCCGTCATGACGTCTCGAGCAGTCGCGTTCTTGCCGTTCGTGCCCTTTGTGGATTCGATTTTGACGGTATACTCAATCGTTCCTTTTTCCCAGTTGACATTAGCCCCGCTTTTCCAAGTTCTCAAATCGCTGAGGATGGAGTTGTTGCCCCTGTCGATGTCCTCCCACTTCACAGTGGTCGATGCGCCGCCGAACTTGATGGTCAGGTCGTCGTTGCCCAGATCCTTAACATCGTCCTTGCGGATTTCGGCGCTCATCTTCATGGTGCCGGTTCGGTCGTCATGGCTGGGGTGTTCTCGGACAAAGTCCATATACTCGTCGGTGAACCACATTTCAACTTGTTTCGTTGTGGGATTATACTGGAACTTAAACGCCGGCTTTTCATTGCTGAATTTGGCGTCCGTGCCCGACCAGACAGAAGTACTGTCCGTTTTGATATGCGTATTCTCTGCCGGAATAATAATCTTGTTGCCTTCGCCATGGCGAAGAATAGCTTCATCCGAAATCTTGAAGTCCGCCGCGAAGCTATAGTTGTACGCATTGGCATTTTCCGGAAGTATGATGTTCGATACCGTAATATTGGTAATCTGCATGCCGCTCTCGCTGACGGCAGGCGGTTCGTTCGCCATCATCTGGAAGTCCGGGTCAAGTCCAAACGACGGCATCATCATGTCGTCCGGCTTCGCGGCATCAGCGTCCATCGACGGAATCACCGTAAGCGCAGGTGTCGGGGACGGCTCGTCCATCGGGGCAACAGTTTCGGCGGCGTTTTCCGTCGGCGCGGGCGTCACAGACGGCGCAAGCGTCGGTTCTTCCGTAGGCGCAGGCGTTGCTTCGGGGGCTGCCGTCGGCTCAGCTGTCGCTTCGGGCGCTTCCGTCGGTTCGGCCGTCGCTTCGGGGGCTGCCGTCGGCTCAGCTGTCGCTTCAGGGGCAGCCGTCGGCTCAGCTGTCACTTCGGGGGCTGCCGTCGGCTCAGCTGTCACTTCGGGAGCTGCCGTCGGCTCAGCTGTCGCTTCGGGCGCTGCCGTCGGCTCAGCTGTCACTTCGGGGGCTGCCGTCGGCTCAGCTGTCGCTTCGGGGGCTGCCGTCGCATCGGGGTTCGGGGTCGGGTCATAGTAGCAATCCGCCGTGTGCGTGTGCTCTTCTTTGCCGCAGATATAGTGGCGTTCGTAGCAGTCCGCCGTGTGATGATGGCCGGAATCCTCCGCCGTCACCGTCACAATGCATTCATTCGTATGCTGATGCCGCAGCACCTGAATGTAGCCGCAAGTGTAGTAGCCGGTTTTCGCATCGACGCAGGACGCGGAATGCGTGTGCACCTTCGCCGGGTCGGGGTAGAGCTTGCACTTCAAGTCGCCGCGCACCATCTCGTAGCAGGAATCATCATGCATGTGTGCGCCTTCGCCCTCAAACAGACCGCAAGTCGGTTCTTCCGTCGTCGGATAGCAGGCATCCGTGTGGTGATGTGCGCCCTCGCCTTCCGTCAGGCCGCAGGTGTACGTCCGGGTCACTTCGTAGCAGCTGTCATCATGGACATGCGGCATGTCGGAGTTCGTCGCAACGTCCTTGGTGCAAATCAGCGTGCGCGTTTCCGTCACGCAATCCGCCGTGTGCTGATGGCCTTCGCTCTCAAACAGACCGCAAGTCGGTTCTTTCGCCCGATAGCACGCATCCGTGTGGATGTGCCCCTCGCTTTCCGGCAGCGTGCAGGTCAGCTGTTTCTCCCAATTGTAGCAGGCATCCGTGTGCTTGTGCATCGGATGCTCCTCCAGCGTGCAGATAAGAACGCCGTTGCTGTCGTAGCACTTCTCGTCATGCTCGTGGATGTAGCCATCCCAGTAGCCGCAGCTGAGTTCACCCTGCGCATTGTAACAATCGGAGGAATGGTGGTGCGGCTCAAAGCTGCAGCGCATAATATCGGTAAAGACTGTCTCCGCCTCGCGCTCGGAAATCAGGCAGTTCAGCTCGTCCACATAGCAGTCCGCCGTGTGGGTATGCTCCTCCAGCCCGCAGTACGTCTCCGCCGCCATCGTCAGACCCGGCATCATCAGCACATAAGACGTGCAGATGGCGACAACGAGTGCCAGCGCCGTGACCGTCTTGAGCAGACGCATCCGGCGCTTCCGCTGCGCAACGTATCTTTCTGCTAATTCCATGAGTTTGCGGTTCATGTCAGCATCCTCCGATTCTGGAACCTGTGTTCCTCTTCTTGTTGTATTGCACTTACGTTATTGTAGGAATCCAAAGCGGTTCAGCGGCCAAATGCGAAGCGTTACGCGCCCCATAATCTGCTCTTCGGACACCGGACCGACCAGTGTGCTTCGGCTGTCGCGCGAGGTGGAGCGGTGATCACCCAGAACAAAATACCGCCCGTCCGGCACTTGGTACGGCAGCGTGATGGAGCAGTCGCCCAGCGCGCGATCGGTGATGTACGGCTCATCAAGCAGTTCGCCATTGATGTAGACGTTGCCGTTTTCGTCGATGTTGACCCACTCGCCCGGCAGGCCGATAACGCGCTTAATCAGCACCTTATTGTTGTAGTAAAAAGCGATAATATCGCCGCGCTGCGGATTTGACCCGCGCACGACCATTGTGATTTCACCCTGCCCGACCACCGGCGTCATTGACGTGCCGGTGATTTGCAGGATGGGCATGACCATGGTTGCAATCAGCACCGCGACCGCCGCCACCACCAGCAGCGTATAGAGCGTGCTGCGCAGGGCGCGGTTGTAGCTGTGCTTGCGCTTTTCATGCTTCAGTTCCGTTTCCAATTGTGCGGATGTGGGGTTCATTTCCCGCAGCAGGTGGGCGCGTTCCGCCGCTTCCTGCGTGTCGTTGAGCAATTGTTTGCCCGTTTTCTGCTGATTCTTGTCTTCTGACACCTGCGCGCCCTCCCTTCTGTCATGTTTCTTTACTGCTGATTGGCGGCTTTCTTTGCGCGCGCGAGGATTTCCTGCGCTTGGCTTTCTGCCGCGCTGATTTTCTCCTGGCAAAGCCGCTCGACGTTCTGCTGATACTGTTCCGCGGCCTTCTGCGCCGCCTCAAACACGCCGTTTAACTTCAGCGATGCCTCCGCAATCGAGCCGCACGTTTCCAACTGCAGCTGCTGACTTTGCAGCGCCGCTTCTGCCGCATTCAGCCGCTGCTCCAGTGCTTCAAATTCCCGTGCCTGTTCCAGCAGCAGTTCCAGCAGCTCCGCGCGTCCCAGCTTCCGCAGTTCCTTCTCTGTCACAGTTCACGTCTCCTTCGCATGTAACGCATTTATCGTTTCTCGATATGTAATTCGCCAGATTTCCGGCAAATCACAGTTCGAGTTTTTTACATGGTTTATTATACCATCAAATCTTCAACTGTCAAGACGGAAAAATAACATTTATTATGCTCATTTGGTGCATTTTTGTGTGTTTTGCCATACTTTCGTGCGGTAATTTTGTCATTTCCACCTGTTAACGGCTTGTTAGTTTCCTGAGTATCGTTATTTGCATGTTAAAACTATCGTAATAGGAATATTCTTTTGTCTGTTGCTTTCCTCGATTTTTCGTAATTTTCGTTCAGTGTACGCAAATCTTCGACCGGTTTTTCTTTGTTTCCACGCCATTCGTTCGTCTTTTTCAATGTAACATTCCAAACTTGGTAAACAGAAAACAGCAAAATATTGTTGATTCACAAAAAAAAGCAGGAGCAACCCGCAAATCGTGCTGCTCCTGCCAAATATTCTGTTATCCATTCGGGTTTGCGCTGTCGTCATCCTGGCGATACTGATCTGTACGGCGACGATGGCGCGGCGCTTCCTCTGCCGATTTCGCCACCGGGCGCGCATACGGATTCTCCATCGTCGTCGTGCTCTTCGGCGCGGCAGTGGACGGGGTCTCCTGCGGCTTCGTCAGGGGCTGAATCGGCGTGCGATAACCGACTTGCGGTCGGTTTTGCATGTCCTGCGTCTGCGGAACGGATGTCGCCGGGCGCACCTGCACGGGCGAAACGCCATTGCTCGTCTGCGGACGCTGCTGCGGGGTCGTGTACGCGCCGGTGCGCATCTGCTGCGGCTGGCCCGCCTGACGTGCAACCGGACGATCCGCATTGCGCGCTGCCTGTGCGCGGCGCTGTGCCGCCTTCATGGCAACTTCACGCTGTTTCTTCTGGTATTGCATGAAGGCGAATCCGCCGCCGCCCAGCAGCAGCACGACCGCAATCACGATGAAGATAACCAGCCCGCTGTTGCCGCTCTCATTCACCACAGGGTACGTCGTGGCTGCGGTGGGCAGCGGTTCGAGCGTCGGTGTGGGCGAAGCGGAAGGCGTCGGCGTGGCGGTTTCCTGCGCAGGGGCAGTTGTGGGCGAAGTCAGCGGACCGGGCGTTGAAAAGCCTTGCCACGGCACATAGCTGACCGTTGCGCCGCTGCCCTTCCAGTCGTTGATGGTCTTGTCTTCTTCCGGAATCAGACCGCTGGTCGGTTTTGCAGTAGCATTCCCCGTCGTGTTGTTCTGGATGCCCTGAATGTACTCGCTGCTTTGCAGGAACTCTTCCAGCTCCTCCACCGTCATCCAATGGAAGTATTTTCCGTTGACGTAACCTTCTTGGTCATTGTAGCGGATGTGATACCACGTTTCGCCGTCCGTTCCGGTCGTTGTGCCGAGGACAAAGCAGAACGCGTAGTTGTACAGCTTTCTGATACGGCTCGCGTTCATGCTGGGCTGCTGGCGGAAGTTGACCGAGGTCGTCGTGGTCACATAGCCGTAGCTGGAGTAGTTCGTTGGGTCGTAGGGCTGGGGCGTGGTGACAAGCGTGGGTGCGGGCGTGGCGTTCAGGTTGTTCAGGTACGCCTCGATTTCCGCCTGCGTCATGAAGCGGAGCATGTCATAGCGCACATAGCCCCACTGCCCATTATACTGCACGCGGTGCCACGGCATACTGCCCAGATAATCCTGCCCGGAGACGTAGACAACTTCGCCCTGCATCAGGTACGCCTCAATCGCGCTGAAGTCGCCCGCCATCTGCCGCAGCGGCACGTTGTTGCCCACGGCGTAGGCGTAGCCCATCTCCTGTGCGGGAACAGGCGTCAGGTACGGCGTGGGGCTGGGCGTGGGCGTGCTGCGGGACTGGTTCCACTGCTGAATGTACACCTGCGCCTGCGCGTCGGTGACGTAGCGGAGGTTCGCGTCCGGCACATAACCGGACGTCCCTTCCAGCGTGGTCACAATGTCCCACGTTTCGCCTGCCGTGTTCAGCTGGCTATTCACATACACCAGCACATTCGCCTGCAGCGTCGCCATAACGTAGTTGCCCGTGCCGATGCCGGTGCGCATTTCTGTTTCGCGCGTGGTGATGGCATAGCCCTCGTACGGCACAGCGGTCGGCGTCGGGGTCGGAGCCTCGGTCGGGGTCTGCGTCGGCGCGGCGGTCGCCACCTGACGATACCAGAAGGCAATATCCGCCGCATCCATGCTCAGCGTGCCGTCTTGGAAAACAGTCAGGGTGATTTGCTCGCTGCCGGGAATCAGCTCATAGCCATCCCGCAAATTCGTCGGCATCGGGCGCAGGGTGTATGTACCGGGGGCGAGCGTCATCGATTGCGCGTTCGCCACCGGGCTGCCGTAGCTGTCCAGATACTGGATGGTGATGGTCGCGTTCTGCGGCGCGGCGGTCGGGGTTGCCGTCGGCACTTCCGTCGGAATTTCGGTCGGAATCGCCGTCGGGGTCTCGGTCGGAACCGGCGTGTTGGTCGGAATCGGCGTTGCCGTCGGCACAGGCGTTGCGCCGGTGGATGCGGCATACGCGTCGCTTTCCGCCTGCGTCATGATGTTCAGGTATTCGCTCATGATGTAGCCGCTCTGTCCATCCACCATGACGACGCTCCACCGTTCGCCCTTGTCATTCAACATTTCGTTGACGACGTAGACGTTCGAGCCATTCGCCAAGCGCTTGATGACCGTGTTGCTCTTGCTGGTCGAGGGCTCACTGCGGAACGCCACTCGATTGCCGTTGATGGTCGCGTAGCGGTTGACCGGCTGCCCGACGGGAATCGGCGCTTCAGTGGGCGCAGTGGTCGGCGTTTCGGTCGGAATCGGCGTATTCGTGGGCGCTTCCGTCACGGGAACATCCGTCGCAGCGCTTTGAACCGGGCGATAGTAGAACGCAAGGTCTTCCGCCGTCGCTTCGTCACCGTTGATGGCAATGGTGCCGTCCGCGTAAATCGTCAGTTCGAACGACGTCCAGCTGCTTTCCAGCTCGTAGCCGGGAATGCTGTCATACGCGGGCGTGACGTGGTACGTTCCCGGCATCAGCTCCGCCACGCTTGCGTCAGCAATCTCCTCGCCAAGCGTGTTGTAGTAGCGGATGGTGACGGTCACGAACTGCTGCGCGGGCGCGGGGGTATCGGTCGGCGCTTCGGTCGCCGGAACGTCGGTCGCAGGCACGTCCGTTGCGGGCGCAGGCGTGTCCGTCGGCGCTTCCGTCGCGGGAACATCCGTCGGGGTCTGCACCGGGTGGTAGTAGAATCCGACCGCATCCGCCGGAATTTCTTCGCCGTCCATGTACAGCGTGCCGTTCGCATCCACCGTCAGGTCAAACTGCGTCAGCGTGCTGTCCAGCTCGTAACCGGGGATTTCGCGCTCCGGAATCATCGGGTACGTCCCCGGCAGCAGTTCCTTCACCACCGGGTCGGCAATTTCCACGCCGCTCATGTCGAAGTAGTGAATCGCCACCGGCATCGTCTGCGGGGCGGGCGTGTCCGTCGGCGCGGGGGTATCGGTCGGCGCTTCGGTTGCGGGTGCTTCCGTCGTGGGAATATAATAGTAGAAATACACCTCGCTCGGCGTCGCGATACCGCCGGAAACGTTCACTTCCACCGTGCTTTCCGTGCCGGGCATCGGCACATAGCCGTCCGCCATGCCCTGCGGATTCGCCGTCACAAGGTGTGTCCCCTCGCCCAGCGTCAGCGTGTCGTCCATCGCAACAGGCTCACCCTCGGAGTTGAGGTAGTGCACGGGCACGTTCACTTCGGTCGGCTGCGGGTCGGCATAGAAGAAGGACACACTCGCCAAGTCGGTCGTACCGTCAGGACGCAGCGTGACCGTCTGCGGATTTTCGCTGACGAGGTCGTACCCGCCCACGCGGTCGCTGGCGGCATAGATGTAGTTCACGCCCTCGGTCAGCGGCTGCGACTGCTGGTCCAGCAGCGTGCCGTTCTCGTGATAGTAGAACACGTCGATGTTGGATGTTACCGGCTGCGGCGTGGCATAGTGGAACACAACGGGATTCACACTCGCCGTGCCGCCGTTGTCCACCCACACATGCACCGTGTCCTCGCCGACAAGCTGATACCCAGCAGTCATCGCGCTATTGGCGGTGACATAGTTGTCGCCCTGATTCAGCATCACATACTGCGTGTCCAGAATCGTGCCGTTGTCATCCAGCTGATACAGCACGGTCACTTCCGCCTGAATGACGGGCGGCTCGGTCGGGGCTTCGGTGGGCACTTCCGTCGGCGCTTCGGTCGGCTGCTCCGGCACGGCGTAGACAAAGCGCACCTCGCTCGGCGACGCGTTGCCCATGCTGTCCACAAACACATCCACCACGCCGGACGCAGGTTTGACAAGCAGATAATCCCACGGCACAACGCTGGAATTGGCGTACACTTGGGTAGTCGCGTTCGTCAGGCAGCTTGCGTACTGGAAATCCAGCTGCTGGCCATCCTCCGTCACATAGTACACCGGCACGTTGACGCTCTCCTGCGCGGGCGTTTCGGGCATTCCCTGCGACGAGAGGTACAGCGGGAACATCCCTTCATAGACGCTGTTGCAGTAATAATCCACCTCATACGAATACATCGGGTCAAGGGCAGTCGCATCCTGCGTCCACATGATTTCCGACGCATAATCTTTCAAGTAGAAGGTATACGCCGGGTCAGACGATACAACCTGCACCTGAACCGTGCTGAAAAGGGCGGACGCATCCAGCGTCGCCCAATACGCATGTTCCGCGCTGTCAGGCACGGGGAACGCCTGCGTTGTCTGCTGCTGACCCTGCGAATCCGTCCAAATGACGGACACGACGACGTCCTCCCAGCGATCCAGCGCCAGCGCCGGAACCATCGCGGTTGTCATCAGCAGCGCCGCCACCATCAGCACAGACAGCAGACGGCCAAGACCTTTGACGCCGGATTTTCTCATGTTGGGTTTCCTCCTTGCTCCTGCCCTTTGCGGGCCTGATGCCATTCTATTATACCGCAGCGGCGCGGTTTGTCAATCTTCCGCACCCTGCCGCATTTTTCCTTGCGATTCGCAGGATTTTTTGCGTCTCTTGTCGAATCACTATGGCGAAAATCATCCTATTATTGAGGAGGACATTGACCATGATGGACGACAAGCAGCTGACGGAAGAGTATTTGGATGGGAAAGTCGTTTTCCCCGGCAAGATTATCCGCGTTGAGCATTGGCATGTGCGCCTGCCCAACGGCGAAACTGCCCTGCGCGAGGTGGCGTGCCATCCGGGCGCGGCGGGCATTGTCGCGCTGGATGATGACGGGAACGTGATTCTCGTCCGCCAGCATCGCATCGCCGTTGGCCGCTTGACGCTGGAAATTCCGGCGGGCAAACTTGACGGGGCGGATGAAGACCCGTTCGTCTGCGCCCAGCGTGAGCTGAGCGAGGAAACCGGGCTGACCGCCGACCACTGGCGCAAGCTGACCGTGCTGGAGACGACCCCCGGCTTCTGCAACGAGCGCATCCACCTCTACTTGGCGACGGGGCTGCACGCTGGAAAGACGCATCCGGATGAGGATGAGTTCGTCTGCACACTGCGGATGCCGCTTTCCGAGGCGGTACAGAAGGTGATGGACGGCACGTTCCGCGACGGCAAGACCGCGCTGGCGCTCCTGATGGTGCAGCAGCTGCTGTCCGCACCCTGCAAACAATAAACGTGCGAAACGCGCGTTCTGTTCCATCCACGCTTATTGTAACAAATATTTCATCAAAATGCAATCGTGGGGACGGATTTTTGCGCGTTTTTTCGGAAAATTTCGCTGACGGAGGTGCTTTATGGCTGGAAAAAAGCAGCGTCATCCCCTGTATGTTCTCTTTCTGCTGCTGATGCTGCTCATGCTGGCGCTGGGTGTGTATCTGCTTGTTGTCGGCTGTCAGCAAGGGAATCCCCCTGTGCCGCTTGCGCCGTTTTCGCCGCATATCATCGGAGGTTTCTTCCGCCATGTATGAAAAGCTGGGGCAATGGCTCTCCCACCGCAATCCGCCGAATGAGCCGATTCCCGCAGCGGATTACTTCGCGTCCCTGCCGCGCCTGACGACCGACCGGCTGCTCCTGCGTCCGCTGACGATGCGCGATGCGGCGGATATGTTCGCTTACTCCCGCGACCCCGAAGTCGCTCGGCATGTTCTCTGGGATGCGCACAAGTCGATGGCGGATACGCGCAGCTGCCTGCGCTACATCATCAGCCAGTACCACAGCGGCGCGCCGTCCAGTTGGGGCATCGTGCTGCGCGAAACGAACCGCGTCGTCGGCACGATTGGCTTCATGAGTTACAACGACGCGGACAGCGTGGTGGAACTCGGCTATTCGCTCGCCCGCTCCTGCTGGAACGGCGGACTGATGACCGAAGCGCTGGCAGCGGTGCTGCGCGAATGCTTCACCGTTCTGCGCATCCACCGCGTCGAGGCGATGCACGAGTGCGACAACCCTGCCAGCGGGCGCGTGATGGAAAAATGCGGTATGCGCCACGAAGGGACACTGCGCGGCAAGGTGTTCAACAAGGGCAATTTCCACGACGTGGAGCTGTGGGCAATGCTGCGGGAGGACTGGGACGCGCGCCATTGAGCGAGTTTCTTCCTATTTATATGCTGGAGGATACGCTAATGCAGTTTGTCATGATTTCTGGGCTGCGGTGGATTCACTCGTCTCGTCCAACGAAGCGGCGGCGCGCGGAATAAGCGCATCAAAAAAGAGGGCTTCTGCCCCCTTTGAATTGGATTTATACTAATTCGATTCTAAAACATGACATCGAGCATAGCAGTTTTTTCGTTCCGGCAAAGCTGAGTGAAGCGAGGCGTACTGGAGGTACGCGCGAGCGGAACGAAGCAAAGCCGGGGCGGAAAAGATGCTGTGCGAATGACATGCTTTAGATGAGAATTAGTATTACTTCGTCAGCGCGTCCATCCGCCGCTTGAGCACCTCCGGGCGCGCGACGGAGTAACCGAAGAAGCCCAGCACATCCGCCGCCTTCTGGTATGTGCCATGCGTGTACGTCACCAGCCCCGCCTTTTCCAGATGCAGCGATCCGTCCGCCGCGAACAGGTCGTCCCGCACCTGCACACCGACGATTTTGCCCACGAACATCGTGTGGCTGCCCAGTTCCAGCTGCTGCACTACCTTGCACGCCAGATACGCCGGACATTCGGCAATCGCGGGGGCATAATCCATGTTCAGCGCGGGCATGGGCGTAAGGTGGCACTCCTGCCACTTGTCCACGTCGCGCCCCGACCGGACGCCGCAGAAATCCAGCGCCTTGCAATGGGCTTCATCCACCAGATTCACCACAAACTCGCCGCTCCCCGCAATCAGGTCATGGCTGAAGCGATTGCCGCGTACCGAAATGGACATCATCGGCGGTTCGCTGTTGACCGTGCCGACCCACGCGACAGTAACGATGTTGGGCTTGGCATCCGCTTCAGGCGCACGGCAGCTAACCATCACCGCCGGAACGGGCGCAAGCAGATTGCAGGGGTCAAAGGTGCGGAAATCAGCCATTTTTTCTTCCTCCATTTTTCAAGGAAATATGCTATGATTCCCTTGACATTCTTCTGAAATAGTGTACAATATCGACTTGCGCTTGTCAATACGCATTTCAGAAAGGATGTAGTTTATGGCTGTCTTTTTGCAGGTTATCACCCTGTTTCTGCTGATTTTCTGCGGCTTCTTCTCGGCGAAGGGGAAGCTCGTTGATGAAAACGGCATTTCCACGCTCAACAAAATTGTTCTCTACTTTGCCCTCCCCGCCCTGACGCTCTACGGCTTGCAGAAGGACGCCAGCCCGGAGCTGATTCATGACCTGATTCTCGTGTTCTTCATCAGCCTTGCCATCATGATTCTGAGCGGGCTGATTGCCTATTTCCTCTACCGCAGCGAGCCGAACGAGCGCCGCAGCGTGCTGACGAACCTGTCCATGCTGTCCAACAGCGCCTACATGGGCTACCCGGTCGTCATTGCGACGCTGGGCGAGGATATGCTGATTTACGCCGTCGTGTTCGTCGGCGCGTTCAACCTGATGTGCTGGACGTTCGGCTCGTTCTTCTTCGGCGGCATCAGCGCGATTCAGCCCAAGAAGCTGCTGACAAACCCGTCGCTGATTGCGGTGCTTGTTGGTCTTGTGCTGTTCCTGACGGGCTGGCGGCTGCCGGGTTTCATCAACGACGCGCTGTCGATGATGGGCAATGTGACGACGCCGCTTGCCATGTTCGTCATCGGGGCGCGGCTGATTGATCTTCGCTTCGCACACCTGCAGGACTGGAAGCTGCTGCTGGCGTGCGCGCTGCGGCTGATTATCTTCCCGGCGGCGGTGCTGCTGCTGCGCTTCACGGGTCTGCCCGCGGCGGTGGTGAGCGTGCTGTACATCTGCACCGCCATGCCCTGCGCGGCGACGACGGCCATGCAGAGCGAGATGTACCACTGCGACAATTCGCTGGCTTCGCGCGGGGTGGCGCTGTCAACAGCATTCTCGATTTTGACGCTGCCGCTGATGCTGCTGCTGGCATAAGCAGGGATTTCGCGCCTGCAGGCGCGAGGAGGGGTTCCGATTACCCCTCCACCCTTCGGTTTCCGCTCCCATCGTTGATTGTTTCCGAAGCTGTTTGATGATGTCCCCCCCGACAAAGGAGGTTTCCGCCATGCGCAAAAGCTGGCTCTTTCCCGGCGACAACGACGAACCCTATGTCTCCCAGCGGGCGGGCGCGTATCAGCCGCAGAGCGAGAAGCGGCGGCGGTGGACAAAGCGGCTGGTGATTCTGGCGCTGATTCTGTGCGTGCTGTACCCGTTTGTCGAGCCGTACACCTTGCGGACGACGCAGACCGCCATCACCTGCGAGGATTTGCCTGCGAGCATTGGGCAGCTGCGCATCGTCTACGTCTCCGACATCCACTACGGGGCACAGATGTTTTCGGACGCGCGGCTGTCGTCGCTCATCAACCGCATCAATGCGCTGAATGCGGACATTGTGCTGCTGGGCGGCGACTACGCGCGCGACAAGTGGTCAGCGGCGGCGTTTTTCGAGAATCTGCCGCGGCGCATTTCGAGCAACTACGGGGTGTACGCCGTTGTGGGCGAATGCGACCGCAGCCCGTTGGAGAAGGACGAGGAGCCATCCACACTGCGGAACAAAATGTCCAAAGCGGGGGTGACGCTGCTGTGCAACGAAGTCGCGGCCCTGCGCATCGGCACAAGCGACATCTACATTGCGGGCATCGACGACGTCAGCACGGAGATGGACGATGCGAAAAGCGTCGCGGCGCAAGTCAACTCGAAGGATTTCGTCATCTTTCTGGCGCACAACCCGTCGGTGATTTCGTCCTCGCTCCTCCTGACCGACCGCAACGGACGCGGGAACTGGTTTGATTTGGGGCTGTTCGGGCACACGCACGGCGGGCAGATTCCGTTTCTGGAAGAAGCGTTCAACTTCAACGGCGTGCCGTCGCGCTACGAGAGCGGTCTTTTGCTGGAGAACCGTTCGTGGCTGCTGATTTCGCGCGGTGTCGGCACAACGGGACTTCCGGCGCGGTTATTCTGCCAGCCGGAAATTCACTTGATTACCGTGCAGTCGGGAACGTAAAGGATTTCGCCTCTGCAAGGGACGTTGTCCCTTGACCCTTTCGCGCGGTTGAGTGGGTGACTTCTTCATGCTGTGTCCGCGTGTTTAGCCATGAAGCACCCGCGGTGCTTACAACACATTGCCCAATGTCAGCGCATCGCGGTGATACAGATGCTCGGCGTGTTCCCCCAATTCGGCGCACGCCTCCAGACACAAGGGCAGTTCGCGCGACGAAATCCCTGCTTCGATTTTTTTCAGTGCCGTGGTCACTGCATCCACATCATCATGATTGATGAGCGTTTGCAGCCACGGCACTTTTTGTTTCCACACGCTCTGGCATTTTTGCAGCGATGCCTCCGCGCCCGCCCAATTCTCCGCTTCTGCAAGTGTCCGCAGTTCTTCAGCGTTCGCCGCGTATTCCTCGGACAGCGCGCGCACTTCTTCCCCGCTCCACACGCCCAGCCCAATCGTCAGCGCAAGCAGAATCAGCGAAATCCACACCCCGGTCTTCATTCACCACACCACCTTCTGCGGCGGCAGCGCCTGATGCGTCTGCACCTGCGTCCGCCCCTTCCCCTGCGCCAGCAGCATCCCCTGCGTGTTCAGGCACAGCAGCAGCACGTCCTGCGCGCCCTCAAACCCCAGCGCGCGAATCTGCCCCATCAGCCAGCTGAGGCTCAACTGCCCGCGCTGCAAGTTTTCCGTCTGCACTTCGCCGTCCAAAATCAGCGGCAGCGGAAGCCCCTCTTTTGGCGGCATCTTGCCCAAGTCGCTGGGCATAAGCGGGCGGCTGTCCGCCTTCGGAAAGACGGAGATGTTCCCACCCGGTTCGAGTACCGCCGTACCGACCTCCAGCGGATCAAGGATGCCGCCGGCGCGCATGGCTTCCATCAAGTCGTTCAAATCCACCGCACAGGCGCGCAGCTGCTTCTCGCAAATCACGCCGTTGCGCACCAGCACCGTCGGCTGCCCGCAGAGCCACACCCGCACGCGCTCGGACTTCATGCACAGCGCCGTCAGCAGCCCATGGCACACGACGAGCGCCGCCATCGGCAGCAAGCCGTAGAGAATCGGAATGCCCACACCGCCCATCGGGGTCGCCGCCAGCTCCGCAATCATAATGACCACGACCAGCTCAAACGGCTGCAATTGCCCCACCTGCCGCTTGCCCATCGCGCGCATCGCCAGCAGGGACGCGGCATACAAAATCACCGAACGCAGAAAAATCGTCAGCATATTCTCATCCTCCGCGGTCATTCTGCCCCATTATGCCGCGGATGATACTTGCGCGGCGCAGTCCATCATGCTATAATGAAGAAAACTCGCCGGAAACGAGGGTTGCTGATGAAGAAACTGCTTTCGCTGATGCTTGTGCTCTGCCTTCTGCCGATGTTCTCCCTTGCCGAGCACAGCATTGCCGCCAATTATATTTACCAAATGATTCTCAAGCAGGTGGACGGCACTGATTTCACTCGCTACGACGATGATTACGAGGTGATGTTCTTCTATCCGCTCAGCAAGCACACTTACGGTGACGCGGTGGTGCGCATCACCGCCTACGAGGACGGCTGCACCATCAACGTCAGCTACGAACTGCCAATTGACGAAGCCATGATGCCGGACGTACTGACTTTCTTCAACTATCTCAACAACAGCCTGTATGTCGGCAAAATGATGCTGTTGGACATTGACGGCGACTGGTATCCCGCTTACGAGGTTTTCATGTCCATCAATCCGGAGGACATTGACGCGTGGGATCGCGGGTGCGTGATGGATTACACCTTCAACGCCTTTTACGTCATGCAAGAGATGACAGACTATCTGCCAGAATTGGAGAAGGGCGAAACGCCGAAGAATGTGTACGCCATGTGGCTGTCGGACGTTTGGGACGAATGACCGCAAAAATCCCTTGCACGTCGCACTGACCCATGCTATAATGGAAGAAACTTGGCGAATTTCGCCGGAAATGAGGGCTTTCCTGATGAAAAAGCTGTTTTCTCTGCTGCTTGTGCTTGCGCTGGCGCTTGTGCCGACGCTCTCCTTGGCGGATGATGATGCCGCCTGCCAGAACCTCTACAACATGCTGCTGGATGAGCTGAAGTCGGTCGATTTGGAGATGACCGCCGACGAGGAAAGCTACCGCATTTATCTTGGCTCTGCGCTGGACAAGAACTCGCTGGGCGACGCGGATGTTATCTTTGACGCGTACAGCGATGCCGTCACCATTAACGTCAGCTACTCCAATCCGCTTGATGAGGCGCTTGTGCCGCAGGTGATTTCCTTCTTCAACAGGGTCAACAGCACGCTGTATGTCGGCAAGCTGATGGTCATCAAGTCGGACAACGTGTGGTACGCGGCGTACGAGATTTTCCTCTCCGTTGACCCGGAGAACATCACCGATTGGGATCGCAACAACGTGCTGGCATACACGGCGCTGGCGCTGGACACGATGGAGGAAATGGTGGACTACATCACCGAGATTGCGAACGGCGAATCGGCAGACAACGTGTTCGCCATGTGGCAGGCGGATATCGGCGCGGTGTAATCCCCAAAACGCAAAAAGGCAGGAATCGCAACGGATTCCCGCCTTTTTTGATACCGATTATTCTTCCGCGCTGAGGTTCTCGGTGCAGAAGAGTGCAATCACGTTGTCAATCGTTTCCGCGTCAGCGTTCGCGTCGATGCCAGCTGCCAGCCAGTAGGCATACTGCCCCTTCATGTACTGCTGAAGCGCCGCCAAATCGCTGCCGTAGCGGAACTCGATGTGGTAGGTCGTTTCCATCGTGTCGTCGCGGAAGAAGAAGTAGGTGAAGTCGCCCGCGTCGTCAGTCGCCTGATACACCTCGCAGTCAAACGCCGGGCAGAACGTCTCGCCGCCCCACGTCATCGTTTCCTCCGCGCCAATCTGGTAGGTGCCGATGCAGCGGTACTTGTGCGTTTCGCTCGTGCCATCCAGCTTATTGATGGTGATTTCGTCGCCGTTCATGGTGAAGGACTTGACATCGTTCAAATACCAGCAGTCGAAGATGAAGCCCTCCGAGCCGTCGCCGTACAGCGCCACCGCGTCGTCGCCATACACGTCGCCGCTGATGAAGGATTTGAGCATCTCGACCGCTTCCGCCGCGTTCTCCTCGCCCACAATCGCCTTGCAGTGTTCTTCCCACACGCTGTCGTAGTCATCAGACAGAATCACATCGAACAGATTGCTGTACGTCGTGCCGTTTTCCCCGCTGATCGTTTGCAGGCAATCGGGTTTGCTCTCAGCCAGACTGGGCGCTATCGCCACGCACAGCACAAGGGCGAACATCAGCAGATGGGAAATGATTTTCTTCACAGGGTGCTTCATGTTTTCCTCCTTGCGGTTAGTTTTCACTAACCATCCGGTCAAAAATTTGCGGTTAGTGTTTTCTAACCGCAGCTCTATGGTAACACAAAGCATCACTTCTGTCAAGGTGTCACGAGAACATTTTCTCCAGTTCCTCGTACTTTTCATGCGTGATGAGCGCGTCCTGCTCCGTCCCCTGCAAATGGACGATGTACGTCCAGCGCCCATAGGGGGTGATGTTTTTGATGTGGTTGAGGTTGATGATGTAGCTTTTGTGGCAGCGGAAGAAGATGGATGAATCAAGCCGTGCTTCCGTGTCAGAGAGCGAATCGGACGTAACATATCGCTCGCCGGACGCGGTGTAAAACACAGTCGTGCGGTCTTCACGCTGCACAAGCACGATGTCGCTGACATTCAGGAACGACACGCCATCCTTATGGTGGAGCATCAGCCGCCCGCTGACCGGGTGGGGCGTTGGGTGCACAGGCAGGGGCGTTTCGCCGTCGGTTTGATGGCGGATACGCTTCTTCGCGCGTTCGAGCGTCTGCATCACGCGCTCCTTCTTGAAGGGCTTGAGCAGGTAATCGAAGGCGTACACCTCAAAGGCGTCGCCCATATATTCATCGTGCGCCGTCGCGAAAATCAGCACAATCGCAGGGTTCATGTCCTGTATCACCCGCGCGCACTCCACGCCGGTTTTGCCGGGCATTTCGACATCGAGGAAAACGAGCTGGGGCTTTTCCTGCTCCACAAGGGTGAGCAGCTGCACGCCGTCCTCCGCCTCCCCCACGATTTCAAAACCCTCTGCGCGGCTGATCATCATGCGTTCGATGCGCCGCATATCGGCATTATCGTCCGCGATGACCACGCGGATTGGTGTCTCCATGGGACTTTCACCTCCTGATGCCAAGGGGCGTTGCCCCTTGGATTCCCACCAGAGGCGCTGCCTCTGGACTCTGCAAGGGACTTCGTCCCTTGACCCTTTCGCGCGATTCAGTTGATTTCTCTTGCATACAGTTTTCGCGTGTTTATGCAGAGATTTCGCCTCTGCAGGAGCGAAACCCCTGCTTCGCAAAAGCACTCTGACATCGGCAGAGCCCCTCTGCCATCAATCCCCAACAGCAGAGGGGCTGTGCTTATCAGCGCTTCCTTCTCTCGCAGGGGCGCGTCAGCACCTCCTGCATCACCATCGCCTGCACCATCGCATTCGGGCTGAAATCCAGCTTCAAGCCGGGCTTCACCTCCTCATGCGGCGTTTCCGGGCGCTTCTTGTGCGCCGGGAACAGTTCGTCCTCGTGGCACTTGTCGCGTCCCTCCGGGCTGTCGTACCCTATGCTCCCCTGCAGTTCCGCATCCAGGTCGCACTCCGCCGCCAGATGCTCATGCACCTTCGGCTGCGCGGCATGGACGGTCGTGTGTGCATGGGCGGGCATCGGTGCGGGCATCGGCACAGTCGGCTGACTGTGCACCTTCGGCGCGGACTGCTTCGGCTGCTGTGCCTTCGCGGTCGGCATCCGGCGCGCTTCCTCGGCTTCTTTCTTCTTCTGTGCGCTCTTCACCACGTTGACGATAATCACGATGATAATCAGCGCCAAATAGGATGATATTGACATTGCTGCCCCTCCTTTCGGTCAAGCAGCGGCTTACTTCTTCTCCAGGCTATGCGTGGGCGTGCTCTGCGGCGCACTCGCCTTGGCAATGGAATCGCGCATGGAGGTATCCGCAATCGTGTTCTGCATCTGGTAGTAGTCCATCACGCCGAGCTTGCCTTCGCGCAGGGCAGCCGCCATCGCCTTCGGAACTTCGGCTTCCGCCTCGACGACCTTTGCGCGCATCTCCTGCACGGCGGCCTTCATTTCCTGCTCGTGCGCGACAGCCATGGCGCGGCGTTCCTCTGCCTTCGCCTGCGCAACGCGGCGGTCGGATTCCGCCTGATCCATCATCAGCTGCGCGCCGATGTTGCGGCCGACATCCACGTCTGCAATGTCGATGGACAGAATTTCGTATGCCGTGCCTGCGTCCAAGCCCTTGGACAGCACCGTGCGGGAAATCAGATCAGGATTCTCCAGCACCTGCTTGTGGGTTTCCGCCGAGCCGACAGTGGTCACGATGCCCTCGCCGACACGCGCGATAACGGTTTCTTCGCCCGCGCCGCCGACCAGACGGTCGATATTCGTGCGGACGGTGACGCGCGCCTTGGCACGCAGCTCAATGCCGTCCTTCGCGATTGCGGCGACAACGGGGGTTTCGATGACCTTCGGGGTGACGGACATCTGCACCGCCTCGAACACGTCACGGCCCGCGAGGTCAATCGCGCACGCCTTCTCGAACGCCATCGGGATGTTCGCGCGCTGCGCCGCAATCAGGGCGTTAATCACGCGGTCCACGTTGCCGCCGGCGAGGAAGTGCGTTTCCAGCTGGGAGATGTTCAGCCCCAGACCCGCCTTGTTCGCCTTAATCAGCGGCTGCACGAGGCGATGCGGCTTGATGTGGCGAATCTTCATGCCGATGAGTGCGCCCATCGACACATGCACCCCGCTGGACAGCGCGGAAATCCACAGTCCAAGCGGCACGAACGACAGGAATACGCACACCACCACAAACACCACAGCGATAATACCCAGAATCATTGCCATATTGCCATCCATGTTACAATCCTCCTAACAGGGGCTTTGCCCCTAACCCTACCAGAGGCTTTGCCTCTGGACTCCACAAGGGACAAAGGAAACGGGACGAAGTCCCCCCTTGACCCATTCTCGCAATTCAGTTGGTTACTTCTTCATGCAGTTTCCGCGTGTTGATTGGGGAACGTGTTACTCTACCGGAACCAGTGTGAGCGTTAACGTACCGGACATATCCGCCACGCTGATTTCAAGCGTAGCATACATGCCGCCATCCTCCGTCTGGAAGATAGTGATGATGACTTTCTCTCCCTGCTCGCCCCAGCCCGACAAAGTGCCCGTACGGAGTGTGCCGTTCTCCCATGTCGCCGTAGCGGTGATGTCCGGCGCGTTCTCCTGATTTGGGTGCAGGGTGATTTCCGTGCCCGCCACCGTGCAGAGCATCTGCGGCGTGCCATCCTCATCCGGTTCCAGATTCAGCATACGTTCAGAGCCATTGCGGGCGCTTTCAACTGCCCATGTGCCCTGAAACGCTTCCAACGGCGTGTCCGTGCGCACGACAAGCGGTGTTGTCCATTCGTCCATGCTCCGCGCCAGAAGAATCTCCATGTCCTCCATCTGTTTGAAGCGGAACGCCAAGCCGCTTCCCGTCTCGCGCAGCAGCATGCCCCCTATCATATCCGGCGATGCCAAGTAGTAGTCGCCATCCTCCGTCTGCCACCAGCGCCCCGCGCAGGAAAAATCACCTGCCGACATCTGGAACTCGTCGTTTTCTGCCAGCATCAGGTGAAACGGCGTATCCGCCCACAGCCCGTACCAATTGCCCATCAGCGTATCATCCGGCGTTTCTTCCGCCAGCGCCATGCCAACCAGCATCAGCAGCGCCAGCAGCATGCTTGTCAGCCGCTTCATCATCGGTCACTCCTTTTCCATCGGAACCAGCAGGAACATCGTCTCCGGATTGTCTGGCACATCGTTCAACCGCAGCGTCGCGTACATGCTGCCGTCCGCCGTCTGGAAGAACGTCAGGTCGAAATCCAGCGTTTCTTCCTCCGTCATCTGCATAAGAATGGTCGTGTGCAGCTTGCCATCCTCCAACGTCATCGGATAGCTTGTTCCTTCCGTGAAGTTGCCCAAAGCCGCACCGGGCAGCATCGTCAAGCCGTCAATCGTGCAGAATGCCAGCTGTTCGCCCTTGTCCGGGGTGTACGTCATCTGCATTGCACCGGCGAACACCGTTTCCATCGTCCAAGTCCCCGCGAATGCTTCCAGCGGCGTGTCAGTCTTCGGCGTTCGCACATTCTGCAATTCTTCCGCATCCCGCACCATGTGCGCCACCACGCCTTTCGCCGTGCTGCCGTAGTAAACGTCCAAGCCGTTTTCCGTCAGCAATGCCGTCAAGTCCTGCTCGGCGGCTTGCGAATTTACCATGCGCTCCATGACTTCCGCAAGATCGTGGCTGTTGTACGTCAGCCAATATTCGCCGTCCGTCGTCTTGCGCCAAGTTCCCTCGCGGCTGTCATAGCAGAACGTGCCGTCCTCTCGAAGCGTCAGGCAAATCGCCTCGTTCTCCGTATTCAGCGCGTACCAGTCGCCCAGAATCGGTTCCGGCGTTTCTTCCGCCAGCGCCATGCCAACCAGCATCAGCAGCGCCAGCATCATGCTCATCAGCCGTTTCATCTTTTCACGTTCCTTCCGATGTACCGCATGAGCTGCCGCCAGAGCGTTTCCTTCCGCGGAAGCTCCGCTGTCTTTCACACCTTCTTGACCACGATGCGCGAGCCTTCAATCTGCGTAACGCGGATTTTCGTCCCGTTCTCGATGAAGTCGCCCTCGCTGACCACGTTCAGCCGAACGCCGTCGAACTCGCCCAGCCCGGTAGGTCTAAGCGCAGTTGTCGCCGTGCCTTCGCGCCCCAGAAACACCTGCATGTCCTCCGCCGAGCGGTAGCCCGCGTCCGTGCTTTCGGTGTGGCTGTTGACGATGCTGCTCTTGCTGAGCTTGCCTTTTGTCAGCGAATGCAGTGATGTGGAAATCGCAATCGCCAGCACGGACAGCACAATCAGCAGCATCCCCAGCGTCGCCATCGTGCCGTGCTGCTGCCACGTCAGCACCAGCGCGACAATCTCCAGCGCAATGCCGCTGAAGCCTGCAATGCCGAACCCCGGCATCAGTGCTTCCACAATCAACAGCCCAATCCCCAGCACAAAGCAAACTATGATGGGCAGATTTGTCATGATGAAGTCTATCACGTCCCGTACCTCCTTCCGCGTGAATTGATACTTTGAGTATAGCAGTTTTTTCGCCGTTTGGCTATGCTTTTTGTCTCAAAGATACATTTTTTCGTCTGAATTGTCACTCGCTCGCCAGCACGCCGTGCAGCCGCTCCAAATCCGCCTGATACACGTCTTTTAACTTCTGATTATAGATAATCGACGCCGGATGATACAGCGCGAACAGCGGGAAATCCCCCGCCTGCTTGTCCGCCTGAACATGCGCCTTCAGCACCTGCCCGTGACACGCCCCGATGTTGCTTTTCGCGCCAAGCAGCGCGTGAAGTGCCGTATTCCCCAGCGTGACGAGCATTTTCGGCTGCACGAGCAGGATTTCCTCCAGCAAATACGGTGTAAACAGCGCCAGTTCCTCGCGGTTCGGCGTGCGGTTGGACACACGCCCTTTTTCGCTGACCTTCGTCGGGCGGATTTTCACGACGTTGCTGATATAAATGTCCTCACGGTTTAATTGCAGCACCGTCAAGAAGCCATCGAGATTCTTCCCTGCCTTGCCGACAAAAGGTCTCCCGGACATGGCTTCCTGTTCCCCCGGCGCTTCTCCGATGAGCATCACGGGCGGGCGCTCACTGCACCCCTCGCCCAGCACCAGCGGCTTTTCCTCCCCCGGCCACAGCGGCGCGAAGAAGGCTTGCATCCGCTCGTTGAATCGTTCCAATTCGCTTGGCATGGTGATGATTCCTCCAATTTTGCTGATGGCAATTGTTATGATAGCATAATTGTCTTTTCTAACCTGCTGGTAATAGGCAGACTTCCAGAGGGCTTTCCGATCGCCCTCTGGACTCCTTCGGTGCACTCCTTCGGAATAGAATTGTCCCGGAAGTTTTTATTATGCTTCCTCTGGATACCGCAGCGTCAGCGTCATGCCGTCCGTTGCACACGTCGTTTCCGCAAACACCGCCTGCGCGTTCGGCAGAAATTCCTCCGGCGTCTCAATCGACGTCGAGAAATGCGTCAGCAGCAGCCGCTTCGTGCCGGCGTCCCGCGCTAACTGCGCCGCTTCCCGGAAGAGCATGTGGCAGTTTTTGTGCGCCAGTGGCAGCTTTTCCTCTGCGCCATACATCCCCTCTAATATCATCAGGTCGCTGTCCTGCCCCATGCGCACAATGCCCGACACAGGGCGCGTGTCCGTCGCGTAAACGAACGTAATCCCCCGCCGCGGCTGCCCCAGCACCTGATGCGGATAGTACGTCTGCCCGTCCATGCTGACCGTTTCGCCGCGCTGCAGGATGCTCCACAGCTTCACCGGAATCTCCTGCGCCCGCGCGCGGATGGGGTCAAACAGCGCCGGACGCGGCAGATGAAACTGGTAGCCAATGCAGGGCATCTCATGCCTGAGCGGAAAGGGCGTTATCGTCAGCCCAATGGCGGCAAACGGCGAATAATCGTCGATGATTTCATGCAGCACGATGGGGCAGCTCAGCGACGGCGCAATCACCCGCAGCCCGGCGACTACGCGCTCCAGCCCAATTGGACCGTAGATGTGCAACGGCGCTGTCCGCCCGGCTTTGGTGATGGCAAGCAGCATCCCCGGCAGCCCGGAGCAGTGGTCGGCGTGGTAGTGCGTCAGCAAAATGGCATCAATACATTGTATGCCCCAAGACAGGCGCTGTATGCCGATTTGCGTGCCCTCTCCGCAGTCCACCAGCACCGCGCGGCCGCCCACGCGCACATACAGGCTCGCCAGCGCGCGATCCGGCAGGGGCATCGTGCCGCCCGTGCCCAGCGTGCAAAGGTCAATCATCCGTGTTAGCCTCCCCATTCGTTTTCCACCTGTTGATTTCGCCGCGGGATGGGCAAAATCCTGCTGAATCAGCGCACGAAAAAATCCCCCGGAACATCTTCCGAGGGAAATTCGTCATGCGACTTTCTTGAGTTCCTTCGCCAGCCGTTCCCCGACCAGCAGCCCCAGCGCGATGCAGATGATGCACTCGACGAGCATGTAGCTGCCGTTGTAGGTCAGCGAATACCAGACGGGGTTCACGCCCTCCGGCGCGTACTGCCCATAGAAGATGAAGCCGGAGAGGAACGACGCCATAAACCGCCCGAAGCAGCCCAGCACGAAGCCCGCTGTCATCTTCGCCTTGCTGCCGCGGAAGCAGCCCGCCAGACCCAGCAGTCCGAATGCGATCGGGTAGTCCAGCAGGTTCGGGATGGCGCCCAACGCCGCCCACGCCATGCCGTCCAGCAGGAACTGCATCACGCCGTACAGTGCGCCCAGCACCATGCCGGGGCCAACGCCGTAGCAGTACGCGAACAGCAGCAGCGGCAGCATACTCGCGGGGGTCACCGACCCGCCCATCGGCATCGGCCAGAGCTTGATGAGGCTCAGCACGGATGACAGCGCCATGCACATTGCGCCGACTGCCATCGTCTTTGCCGTCCAGAAGGACTTCTTGTTGCTCTTTTTGCGGGCGACGAGGTACACCGCCACGCCAACGACCAGCAGCACCGCCACCGTGACCCAGAACGTCACGCCCTCGCCAAGGAACGACCATGCCGCGTTTTTCGCTTCGGCTTTCTCCGCCAGCGCGCGGCCCAAGAACCAGTTTGCCATCTTGATTTTCCTCCTGTTTTTCGCCGATTTCGGCGTATTGGGTGACGCTCGTATTCCGGAAATGAAAAAATCCCGCGTTTGCACGCAGGAAACAGGAGGGGGAGATTCTTCTCCCAAACGCGCCGTCCACACGGGAAAAATTCCCGCAAAATGCGCGTGTCCCTCCGCTGTCCCTACGGTAGGATGACCTACACAGGTTCAAATGGTCGGCAAAATGCCCTCTCAGCCGTGCAGCCCTCGCCCACAGCTCCCATCGCGGATGATACGATTGTCCTCCCTATCATACCCATTCCTGTGAAATTTGTCAACATCTTTTTGCTTTTTTCCCCTTGATTCGCGCAAAAAAAGCAAGTACAATAGAGAGGCGCAAGGGGCGCTGCCCCTTGACCCCGCCAAAGGGTCTTCGACCCTCTGGACTCCCTTTTTCGCGATTGAGTTGGTCGCTACTGCATACAGTATGCGCGTGTTTATGTGGGAACGCGGGTGGTGCTGCCCCTTGACCCTTTCGCGCGATTGGGTTGAGCGCGCTCTCATGCTGTGTCCGCGTGTTTAGCCAAAGAACCATTCAGCGCTGAAGATGATTCTGTTGCAAGCAGTAATTTCGCTTCTATCAGCATAAAAATCACCCCAACAGGAGGAGTTTTCCCGATGATTCACCACTTTTTCGCCTACATCGCCCGCCTGCGCTATATCCGCCGCTGGGGGCTGATGCGCTCGTCCATGTCCGAGAACGACGCGGAACATTCCCTGCAAGTTGCCATGCTTGCCCATGGCATGGCGCTCATCGGCAAAAATCGCTATGGGCGCGACTGCAACCCGGAGCATATCGTCACCCTCGCTGTCTATCACGATGCCAGCGAGGTTATCACCGGCGATATGCCCACGCCCGTCAAGTACCATTCATTGGAGCTTCGCGGCGCATACAAAGATGTAGAAAAAATGGCGAACGACCGCCTGCTTGCCATGCTGCCGGAGGATTTGCGCAAGTGCTTTGCGCCGTACCTGTGCGAGGGGCGCGACTATGACCACCAAATCGTCAAGGCGGCGGATTCGCTCAGCGCGTACCTCAAGTGCGTGGAAGAGCGGCGCGCGGGCAATCATGAGTTCGACGCGGCGGGCGAGGCGATTCGCCGTCAGTTAGATGCCATCACCCTGCCCGAAGTACAGGACTTCATCCGCGAATTTGTTCCCTCCTTCTCCCTCACGCTGGACGAGCTGAATCAGCCAGGAGGGAATCAGGCATGAAAATCGGGCTGTCAAGCGCCGCCTATTACGGCCAGCTGGAGACGGATGAGGCCGCCGCGCACATTGCGGAGCTGCCGCTGGACACCTGCGAAGTGTTTCTGGAAACGCCCAGCGAATACACGACGGATTTTACCTTTCGGATGCGCTACAACATGAACAACTTCCCCGTCACGTCGGTGCACCCGCTGGGCACGCAGTTTGAGCCGCAGCTGTTCGGCCGCGCCGCGCGCCAGTCAGACGATGCGTTTGCAATGTTTGCGAACGTCTGCCGTGCGGCAGAGTCGCTCGGCGCGGCGTACTACATCTTTCACGGGCCGTTCGGCGTGCGGGGGCATCTTTCGCCCGCAAATATCCCCTTCCTGGAAGAGCGTTTCGACCAAATGCGTGAGCGTGCGGCGCGCCATCACCTGCGCGTGCTGTGGGAGAGCGTCAGCTGGTGCAGCGTCGCCACGCCGGAGGACGTGCGCATCCTGCTCAAACGCATCCCGGACGTGGAGTTCGTGCTTGACACCAAACAGGTGCATCAGGCGGGCGTTGACCCCCTCGACATGCTGCGCGCCATGCGTGGGCATGTGCGCCACCTGCATGTGCTGGACTGGACGGCGGATGGCAAATTGTGTCTGCCGGGGCGCGGCGTGTTTGACTGGCAGCAGTTTGCGCGCGTCCTGCGCGAGGATGGCTTCGACGGCGCGGTGATTCTCGAACCGTACGCACAGCTTGTCGAAAGCGAGCAGGCATTGCTGGAAAGTATCTGCTTCCTGCGCGGCGTGTTCGGCGCGCCTGCACAAATGTAACAATTTCCGCGAAAAGTCGGCAATGGATTGCATTTTTCCCACCAAGCCGCTATAATAGGAACGTATACGACGAAATTTCCCGTAAGGAGGCAATTTGCCCATGAAGATGTGGAAGCAGTGGATGGCGCTGCTGATGATTTTCTGCCTGCTGATGCCGGGCGCACTGGCGGGCAGCATTGACCTGACGGATGATTTGGACGAGGAAGTCGGCAGTGTGACTGAATCATCCGCGGGTGAGGACTACACCATCAGCGATAATGGCGATATTATCCTCGATGATGACGACGACCTTGGCGGCGACGTGATTTTTGATGACGACGGCTCGACCATCGAAATCACGGACAACGAAATCGACGACACCATTGACCCCGATAAGCTGGACATCAATGCCAACCTTCCCTCGAACGTCGTCAACATCCTGCTCGTCGGCGTGGATACCCGCTCGACGTCGCTGGATGACGGCTTGCAGAATGGCGACGTGCAGATTATCGTGTCCATCAACAAGGACGACGGCTCGATTAAGCTGACCAGCATCCTGCGTGACCTGTATGTCACCATTCCCGGCTACAAGAACAAGAACCGCATCAACACCGCCTATTCGCGCGGCGGCGGTCAGCTTGCCATGCGCACCATCAACAAGAATTTTGAACTGAACATCGAAAATTACATTACCATCAACTTTTATGGCTTGGCTTCCATCATTGACAGCTTGGGCGGCATTGACATTGAAATGACCGCAAAGGAAGCAAAGGCCATTAACACCTACCTGCGCCAGCATCCGCCGAAGTACGACAATCAGAGCAAGGATTACACGCGTGAGAATCTGCCCAACAAAGCCGGCACGCACCACTGCGACGGCATTCAGGCGGTCATGTACGCCCGTCTGCGCAAGGTGGACAACGACTTTGGCCGCACGGCGCGCCAGCGCAAGCTGATGGAGCTGCTGCTGGAAAAGGTGCTGGACGGCGGCATGAGCATGACGGAACTCAACAACCTGCTGAACGCCTGTATGCCCTATGTGCAGACAAACATGAAGGCAAGCACGCTCTTTGATTTGGCGCTGGGCGTCCTGCGTTCGGGCATTTCCGACCGTCTGACCCGCGGCGAGTCTCTTTTGGAGCAGCACCACGTCCCGATGGACGGCACCTACTCCTACCTTGACGTGGACGGCGCGAGCGTCATCAACATGGGCAGCAAGTCCTTCCCGAAGAACGTGCGGGCGCTGCACGAGTTCATCTACGGCGAGTACATCCCGGCGGATTGATGCCTAAAGATGCTTAAATCAGAAATCCCTGCTGATATGTCCTTTAAGACAGTCAGCAGGGATTTTTCTATTTCTACATCAGTGAATGCTATTTCCAGATTCGTCTGCGCATCTTGGCGCATTTTCATCTGGAAACAGGATAAAAGCGTTTTTCGGTTCTTCACGGAATCTTGGGGGAAGAGCAGCTTGGGGGCGCGTCTGCGGACGCGCAAAGTTAGGGGCAGGGACG